>Ga0172365_10000267_pt1 | contig 33794 bp, 29 predicted proteins | sample LakKivSesite48cm_FD_114535 | JGI IMG/M metagenome (GOLD analysis project Ga0172365, IMG submission 114535) | Sediment microbial communities from Lake Kivu, Rwanda - Sediment site 48cm | ecosystem: Environmental > Aquatic > Freshwater > Lake > Sediment | place: Rwanda: Western Province, Lake...
ATACGGGAAGAGGAAATACCTGGTGGAACCGGTTTTCGGGGATATGAAGGAAACCCGCCACATGGGAAAACTCTTGCTCTGGGGAAAGAGGAAGGCCAAGGGGGAGTTCCTCCTCATGTGCATTGTCCACAACCTGAGGAAGATGGCCAAGCACTTGAGGTTGAGAGAAAGGGAACCAACTGAGGTTCCCTTTCCGGTTTAGGGAGATCCTTTTAGGCCCGGGTTCCTCCAGGAAGGAAGTAACTGGTAACGAAGCCCATTTGGTATGAACCAGTTGGGCAAGGACCGAAAAGAGGACTAAATCGTATTAATAATTTGGGACAAGCTGACAGTCCCTATTTTTTTTATTGCAGCATGGATAGGCCCTAAATTTACTTTTTTATGAATCTCGATTACTGGCTCTTTTTCAAATTCTATAATCTTTCGGGCCACTCACAGACCGTCGATTCCCTGATCCTCTTTTTAGGGGAGTATTTCTTTTACCTCGTCCTTGCTGTTTTTGCCCTCTGCGCTTACCGAGACTATAAAAAGGGAGGTTTCACCTTCCTGAAACCATATGGATTCGCTGTTTTTTCTTCGCTTTCGCGCTTCCCCATCTTTTGAGCGATAGTTCCTACTCTTTCCCTTCCGGACATACGATTTTCATCTTTGCCCTGGCTACAGCCGTCTATTTCTTCCACAAGAAACTCGGGTATTTTTTATATTTCTCCGGTCTTTTAATCGGGTTGGCCAGAATTTCAGGGGGAGTCCATTACCCTTCGGATATCCTGGGAGGGATAATCCTAGGCTCGCTGACCAGCCTATTTATTTTCTACTTGGAAAGGAGAACAGAAAAAGGCAAAAAAGCGGAAATCGCTCGTCCTCATTCTTGATTTCTGCGGACAATCGTTCACCCACATCCCCAAAAGTTCATCTAAGCCATTTAGAAAAATTGCACTTTTAGAGGACAGCTACTGAGGGCACACTTCCACTTGAAGTTAATTTCCCTTTTCCTCCGCTTCCACTCCGCCTGAGGGCAAAAATTTGAGCGCAAAAATATTTCCCAAGAGATAAGTTTTATTCAAACCTTTTAAAGATCTCATCCACATGAGCGAGGTAGTAAGAGAGAGAAAAAGCCTGGGAAAGATCTACTCCGGGTATTTTCTCTTCTAAAGCACTTTTCAAATCCGGGGCTTTACCCTCCCTAACCCTCATAGAGGCTTCCTGTACCACAAGATAGGCTTCCTCCCTGCTAAATCCCTGTTTTGTCAACTCCAAAAGTGCTCTCTCAGAGAAAACGAGCCCTTTAGTCAGCCAGATGTTTTCCTTCATGCGCTTTTCATTCACCTTAAGCCCTCTTAATACCCTGTTCAGGAGCTGTAAAGAGTAAAGGAAGATTGAGGTAGCATCAGGAAGGATTACCCGCTCTACCGAGGAGTGAGAGATGTCTCGCTCGTGCCAGAGGGCAATATTCTCTAAAGCAGAAAGAGTGTAACCTCTTAAGAGACGAGCCATACCACAAAGCCTCTCACAAAGAATGGGATTTTTCTTATGAGGCATAGCGCTTGAGCCTCTTTGACGTTCCGAAAAAGGTTCTTCAACCTCGTCGATTTCCGTTCTCTCCAGGCTGCGGATCTCTGTGGCTATCCTCTCAATTCCTCCGCCACAAACGGCGAGCATAGAGAGGTACTCAGCATGAATATCTCTGGGAATAACCTGGGTTGAGATTGGACACGGTCTCAATTCCAATTTTTCACAGGTTATTCTCTCTACTTCCGGAGGAACATTAGCATAATTTCCCACCGCTCCCGAGATTTTCCCCAAGGAGATCGCCTCTTTTTCTCGAGAGAGCCTCTCTTTTATTCTCTTTAATTCCGCATACCAGTTCAGAACTTTTAAACCAAAAGAAGTGGGCTCAGCATGGACTCCGTGTGTGCGCCCGACAATCGTTATGCCTTTGTATTTTCGCGCTAATTCCAGGGTAACGTTGAGAAGGGAGTCCAGCTCCTCTAATATTTCCTCTGTAGCCTTTTTCAACGATAAAGAGAGAGCAGTATCGGTGACGTCCGAGGAAGTGAGCCCGTAGTGAAAAAACCTTGCTACATCGCCCATCTGGGAAGTTGCTACTTTAATGAAGGCGATGACATCGTGACCCACCACCTCTTCAACCTTAACTATTTCTTTCACATCCACGACGGCATTCCTTCTTGCTTGGTCTGCTGAGCCCCGGGGAATCATGTCCAGAGCCTCATAGGCCTCCATTACTGTGAGCTCCACTTCCAGCCAGAGGCGAAATTTAGTTTCCTCTGACCAGAGTTCCTGCATCACCTTGGGTGTATATCTTGAAATCACAGTGAGTTCCCTGTGTTATAATTCGGAGCCTCTCGGGTAATCCTCACATCATGGGGGTGAGATTCTCTTACACCGGCTGCAGTTATCTCTATAAATTCCGCTTTTTCCCATAACTCTTTGATCGTTCCCGCTCCGCAATAACCCATGCCTGATTTCAGACCGCCAATTAGTTGAAAGAAGACTTCGGAGACATAGCCTTTGTATGGAACCATCCCCTCTATCCCTTCGGGGATGAACCTTTTAAAGCTCTCTTGAAAATACCGGTCAGCGCTACCCGCATTCATTGCTTCTATACTTCCCATGCCTCGGTAGGATTTGAATTTTCTCCCTTCGTAGATAATGGTTTCTCCTGGAGCTTCCTCAGTGCCGGCGAAGAGATTGCCAATCATCACTGTGGATGCTCCTGCAGCCAGAGCCTTAACGATGTCTCCTGAGTATCTTATTCCTCCATCAGCAATCATCGGAACCCCATGTTTAGAAGCGGCTTTAGCGCACTCCATAATCGCTGTCAGCTGAGGAACACCCACTCCCGCAATAACTCTTGTAGTGCAAATGGATCCTGGCCCCAGGCCAACCTTTATGGCATCTGCTCCAGCCTCGATTAAAGTCTCAGTGCCCTCCCTGGTCGCCACATTTCCCGCGACCACTTGCAATTCCGGATAAAGCGCCTTGATCTTTCTTAAAACCTGCAAAACATTTTGGGAATGACCATGAGCAGAATCCACAAAAATCACATCTACTCCTGCTTCAAGCAGAGCCTTTACCCTTTCCATAGTTTCCTTGGAAACTCCCACTGCTGCACCGACGAGAAGCCTGCCAAAGCTATCTCGGGAAGCCTGGGGGTGTTCAATTATTGAGTTTATGTCCTTTATTGTGATCAACCCCACCAGTTTTTCTCCTTCTACAATTGGTAGTTTCTCAATTCTATGACGATGGAGAATTTCCTTGGCCTCTTTAAGGGTTACACCTGGCGATGCCGTAATGAGCTTGTTGAAAGGAGTCATTAATTCTTTGATTTTGATTTCTTTGTTTTCTTCAAATCGTATGTCTCTATTAGTTACTAAGCCCACTAATCTTTCCCCATCCACCACCGGTAGCCCTCCAATTTTGTACAGCCTCATCATGGCCTCAGCTTCCTCCACGGTGGCCTCCGGTGATATGGTAATCGGGTTTCTAATCACTCCATTTTCTGAGAGTTTAACTCTCCTTACTTCTTGGCTCTGCTTTTCTATGGACATGTTCTTATGTATAACTCCCAGTCCGCCTTCTCTGGCCATAGCAATGGCCATCATCGATTCAGTCACCGTGTCCATGGCCGCAGAAAGCAAGGGCGCTTTGAGCTCAATCTTATTTGTGAGCATTGTACTGGTGTCTATTTCCTTTGGCAGAACCTCACTGTAGCGGGGCTCTAAAAGCACGTCGTCGAAAGTATATCCTCTTTTCATATTCCACCTCTCTTTTCATTTAATTTAAGAATTCTTAAAGCCAACTCCGCAGCATTAATCATTCCAGCCTCACCGATTCCCATAGTGGCAACTGGTACCCCTTTGGGCATCTGTACCATGGAAATTAGAGCATCTATACCCTGGAGAGGGCCAACATTTCTAGGAACCCCGATTACTGGAATATCTACGTTTGCAGCCACTATTCCAGGGAGTGCCGCAGACATGCCTGCTACCGATATTATCACTTCAACTCCCTCCATGGATTTTAGGTAATTGAGTAATCCAGGAAGATCCCTGTGAGCGGAATGGATCACTACCTCATAGTCCACCCCTGCTTGAGCAAGTTTTGCTATTCCGTGTTGAGCAAATTCTCTGTCACTCTCGGAACCAAGAATAAAAGAGACTTTCATGTTCTTCCTCCTATGTCTGTTCTGTAAAATTTGGCTTTGAATTCAAGACGCTTGGCAAACTCCAGGGTTCTCTCGTGAGCGTCTGCCCCTGTAGCTACTACTGTTAAGACTCTTCCTCCGTTGGAAACAAGCTTGCCGTTCTTTCTAGAGATCGCACCGCCGAAGATATTCACTTTCAGCTCCCGCACCAGAGCCTCAAAATCGCCGATTTCTACCCCGATCTGGGGAGAATAGGGATAGCCTTTGGAAGCAATTACCAGTGCATTTGCTGGTTCTCCCCATTTGAGTTCTATTTTTTCCGCCTCCCTTTCCATGACCTTTAATAAGACCTCACCAAGATCGTTTTCTAACCTCACCATGAGGGCCTGAGTCTCAGGGTCGCCAAAGCGCACATTGTATTCAAGCACTTTGGCTTCATTTTCAGTAAGCATCATGCCGATATACAGAGCCCCCTTGTAAATGACTCCTTCTTCCTCTAACGCCCGGGAAAGTTTAGCGAGGAGGTCAGATATGCTCTTCTTCATGCTTTCCTTTAAGCTTACTGGGGAATAAGCTCCCATGCCACCCGTATTTGGTCCTCGACCGAAATCCATGAGCTTTTTGTGGTCTCGGACGTAATCCATGGGGACGAGTGTTTTACCATCATACAAGCAGATTAAGGAGAGCTCTTCCCCCTTTAAATACTCCTCAATTAGCAAACGTTTTGAAGCTTTCCCGAATTGGCCCTCCAGCATCTCCTTTATTAGCTTTAATGCTTCCTTTTTCCCTTCGACTGTTAGAACGCCCTTTCCTCCGGCCAACCCGTCAGCTTTGAGAACGTAAGGAGGGGTAAAATTACTGAGGTTTCTTGCAGCCTCAGCCAGACTGGCAATAGGGATGGATTTTGCGCAGGGAATAGAGTGGGAAAAATTGAATTCCTTGGCGCGGATCTTTGAAGATTCTAACCAGGTAAATTCTTGATGTGGGCCAAAAGTAGGAATGCCCTCTGCTTCTAAAATGTTAGCAATGCCTTCTGCCAAAGGATTTTCTGGCCCTATCAGAGCTAAAGAGACCCTATTTTTTGATGCTAAATAAGCCACCTCTTTAAAATCTTGAGCGCAGAACGGTTCTCCCAGAGATTCCATGAGAGGATTGGGGTTTACGACAAATATTTTTTCCACGGTCTTGCTTTGTGCAAGCTTCCAGAGAAGGGTGTGCTCCCGACCCCCATTTCCATAAATCAATACCCTCATCATCTGCCTCAATGCCTGAAAAGCCTTTTCCCGGTAAAAACTAAAGTAGCGTTGTGCTTTTCGCAGAGATCTATGCATTCACTGTCGCGTTTGGAGCCACCAGGTTCGACAAAGCATTGGATTCCAGCTTCTAACCCCACCTCAATGGAATCGCCGAAGGGGAAAAAACCGTCGGAAATCATCACTGCTCCCTCAGTGGAGCGATTGAATTTTTTAGCTCTCTCCACAGCGAGCTGCGCGGAATACACTCTGCTCGGCTGTCCTGCTCCCAGACCGATGAGCATTCCCCCCTTCACTAAAATTACGGCGTTCGATTTAACGTATCGGATCACTCTTAATCCGAACTCCATATCCGCTAATTCCTGCTCGGTTGGCTTTCTGGATGTTACAAGTTTCAACTCCGCATAAGGTAAGCCAGCGTCTGGCTCCTGGATCAAGACCATACCATCTGATACCTTCCATTCCAGGGTAGGAGTGGAAGAAGAAAACTCTACCAATGAGGCGCTCTTTTTCTTCAAAAGCACAAGGGCCTGTTGAGTAATTTTTTTAGCGGCAATGACATCAAGAAAATAGGATTTTAAGAAGCTCGCCAGGTTTTCATCGATTTCCCCATTAACGCACAAAATTCCTCCATAAGCTGATTGCGGGTCGCCTGATATTGCTCTTTTGAGAGTGGTAAGGGGGTCGTCCATGAATTGAGATACCCCGCAGGGATTAGCGTGCTTTACTATGGCCATGGCGTCCTCTCCACAATCCTGGGTAATCTTTATACAAGAAAGCAGGTCGAGATAATTGTTAAAGGAGAGCTCTCCTTTAATCTTCTTCAAGTGATCAAGAAAAGAGGGCATTCCTGCAATCTTTCCCACCCAGGCACGCTGGTGAGGGTTCTCTCCATAGTTCAATTCCTTTATTTCTTCTGTGGCCAGGTAAAATTGAGAATTGAAAAGTGTTTTGAGGATCTGGGTGTCGTATCTGACAACTGTTTCCAGAGCTTTTCTTGCTAAAATGCGTCTTTTTTCCAGGTCGAGAGGAGCGTTTTCCAGAAACCAGGCGTACTGCTCTGGCGAAGAGAGCAGAGCAACTCTATGGAAATTTTTGGCTCCTGCCCGCATTAGAGCTACTCCGCCAATATCAAAATTTTCAATCATCGCTTCCTCTCCGAGAGTGATGGCGCTTTCAAAGGAATAAAGGTTTACAACCACAAGGTCAAAACCATCTCCCTCTTGGGAGAGAATCATCTCAAAAACCCGTTCGTTTAAAGTCTTTACACGTCCCGAAGCCAGTTCTCTAAAGCCAGTAATTTCCTCCAGGTGATGAACGGGAATCCCTCTTGAGAGGAGGTATCTCATTGTACCTGAGGTGGCATATAGTTCGTAGCCCATTTTTATCAACTCTTTGCTAAGCGCATCGAGCCTATCCTTATTGTTTGTACTTAAAAGTGCCTTCATTTTTTTCACCTCCAAGGATTTTCTCGATAACGAGAGGATAAATGAAATGCTCTGCTTCGTGGATTCTAAAGGCTAAGGTTTCCAGGGTGTCATTTTCATACACAGGCACAGGAATCTGAGCGATAATTGGGCCTGTGTCCACGCCTTCATCCACATAATGGACAGTTACACCTGTCCATTTCACACCATAGCGAAGAGCGTCCTCAATAGCGTGCGCCCCTTTAAATGCCGGGAGCAAAGCTGGGTGAATATTAATAATTTTTTCAAAGAAAGTTTTTACAATGAAAGGAGGGAGGATACACATGTATCCGGCTAAAACAATGAGATCTGGTGCGAGTTCTATTAATCTTTTAAAAAGGAGGAGATTCCTTTCTTCTTTCCCAAGGCGTCTGTCTATTAGCTCCCCCGGGATGCCGTATGCTTTCGCTCGCTTTAATATACCGGAGCCCTCAACGTCAGAGATTACATGTATCTCAGCTTCCAATTTTTTAGTGCGAAAGTATTCAACTATGGCAGTGAAGTTAGTTCCTTCACCAGATCCTAAGACGACTATTCGTTTCATCCCTTACCACCTGCCCGGCAATGCGGGGCCTGTAAATTTCCAGATGATCCATGATTTCCTCAAGCTTTTCTGGATCGACTAAAAGCACAAATCCTGTGCCCATATTGAAAGTCTGGAGCATTTCTTCGCGAGGAATGTTTCCGGCCTTCCTGATTTTTTCGAAAACCTCGGGTGCTTCCCCGATTTGAAAGTTCAACCTCAAACCTTGGGGAATAATGCGGGGCAGATTTTTGCTCAACCCTCCACCCGTGATGTGGGCGCAGGCGTGTATTCCCTCCAAAAACTTAAAGGCGTAGATCTCGGTTGGCTGAAGCAAGGATTCCATTAAAGCAGAGTCTTTCTCATCAAGAAGTTTCTCCTCTAAAAGTTTATTGATCAGGGAATAACCGTTAGAATGAGGCCCTGAGGAAGGGAGCGCAATTGCCATATCTCCCGTTTTTACTTTACCTGCTCCGAGCGGTAAACCATCAGGTGTATCAATTACGCCCACGACAAAGCCCACGAGATCCAGGGATCCCTCTGGATAAACGAAAGGCATCTCTGCCGTTTCTCCTCCCAGAAGTTGGCAATGGAGGGAGTTAAGGAGGGTTTGCAGGGATTTGAAAAAAGGTTCGAGAAGCTCTGGCTCGATGTGGTGGCAGCCGATGTAATCAAGGAAAAAAAGCGGTTTCGCTCCTAAACAGAAGATGTCGTTAACATTCATAGCTACCAGATCCTGAGCAGCCTCTTTCATCTTCCTGCATTTGACCATCAATTTGAGCTTGGTGCCCATTCCATCAGTTGAAGCAACTAGGAATTTCCCATCAAATGTAAAAGTTCCGGCGAATGGGCCTATTACTTCCCCGAATAAATTTCTTAGTTTTTTCTTGAGTCTCTCTGCCTTAGTGATGTCAACTCCAGCGTCTCTATATCTCAAACTTCTCTCCTCCCAGTGAAGCAGTAAAAACAGAATTCATCTTGATCTCCGAGCACCTGGCGCATACCCTCAAGGCTTAGATAACCGAGGGAATTAACTCCCGTACGTTTTTTCACTTCTTCCACGCCGTTTTTTGCAATAAGTTGGTTGCGAGAGGGAATGTCTATTCCCCAAAAGCATTCGTGAGTTATGGGGGGTGAGGCAACGCGAAAATGAATTTCCCGTGGCCCTGCCATTTTCACGATCTCGATTATCTTCTTTAAGGTTGTCCCTCTAACAATGGAATCATCCACCAGAACAATTTTTTTGCCCCTGATTAAGCCCGCCACGGTGGAAAGCTTCTCTTTAACCGCTTCGGCTCTTTTAAAAGGCTCAATAAAAGTCCTTCCAATCCAAGGATTGCGCATTAGCCCTGGTTCTAAAGGGATTCCGGTTTTGCGGCTAAAACCAATAGCTGCAGCCAGGCCACTATCCATTACCGGGATGACCACCTCTGCATTAACCGGATGCTCTTCAGCGCAACGTTCTCCTAATTTCTCCCTGATCTCATAGACATTGTGTCCAAAGATGCAAGATTCCGGGCGGGCGAAATAAATGTACTCGAAAACACACTGGCGAGGTTTACTGACCGCCAATCTCTGGTAGGTGAAACCGTTTCTCGTAGCAACGGCAAGAGAGCCCGGCTCCATCTCCAAGCGTTCTCCTCCCTCAGGGAAAGCGGCATCCTCACTGGAAAAGAGAACGGAATCTCCTTGGCGTCTTATCCATAAAGGCCTGTAGCCATTGGGGTCCCTTATGGCAATCACTTTGTCCCCAAATAGAAAAAGAAGCGAATATGAGCCTTTGGTCTCGAAAACCACTTTGGCAACCTCAAGGGGATCCCACATAGAGGGAGGAGAACAGAAATGTTCTACGAGTCTATGCAAGAAAATTTCCGTATCCGACCCGGTAAGAAAAACTTTTCCTCTCCGCTCCATCCTCGTTCTCCGCTCCCTATAGTTTTCGATGTTGCCATTATGCGCTAAGGCAACCTTGGCTCCCATAAACTCGACCTCTATAGGCTGTGTGTTTATAGGGTTTGTCCCTCCTGCGGTGGAGTACCTTACATGACCGATCCCTAAATCTCCTTTCAGGTCTTGAATTTTGGAAAGAGGTAAGGCTTCTCTAACCAAGCCAGAGTTTTTAATGGTAATCAGGCGGCGATTGTGAACAATAGAGATTCCTGCCGATTCCTGCCCTCGGTGTTGTAAGGCAATTAATCCCCGGTAGATTTCGGACGCGATGTTATGCTGGACTCCTCCATATAGCCCGCAATTTTCCCTCATTTAAAGCTCTCCAGAAAATGGTAAGCCCTTTTCAAGTCTGGAAGCTTAATTGTTTCACCATTCCAAACGAAATGATTTCCTTCAATCAGACCGATTCTGGCGTGCTCTATATATGTGTCGTTAAGGCACCTCTCGAACTCCGCTACCTTGGAAGGTGAAACCTCGGCAATAAATCTTGCAGGATATTCCTCGAAGGGATGAATTTCCGTGGATATTTTTATTCCCTTCATCCCTTCAATGGCCATTTCCGCACAGCTTACAGTAATCCCTCCTTCTGAGATGTCGTGTAGTGCAACCACCAGACCTGAAGATACTAAGCCTATCATGGCCTCCAGCGTTTTCGCGCACTCTTCCCAGCCCACCTCTGCAAAAGCTCTTTCTGCTGGCTCTTCCTCTGAAAGGTAGTAGGAAGCACTATTTTTGGGAACGGAGCTACGACCGATCAGATAAATTAGGTCTCCCTCGTGGGCAAAATAGGAAAGAGGAATTTGCTCGATATCCTCAACCTCTCCCACTACCCCAATAACCGGGGTAGGAGGAATTTGTTTCCCATCGCTCTCGTTATAGAAGGAAACATTCCCTCCCGTAACCGGAATTCTGAGGATTTTAACTCCCTCCTCTAATCCCAGGAGAGCATTATAGAATTGAGCAGCGATTTCTTCTTTCTCAGGATTCCCGAAATTCAGGCAATTGGTAATCCCCAGGGGTTTTCCCCCAGAGGAAACAATATTGGCACAGGCTTCAAAGAGCACGGCCTTTGTTCCCTCTTGGGGATTAAGAGCGGTATATCGGGAGTTTCCCCCTAAAGTGAGCGCTATTCCCTTTTTACCTTCCAGATAGAGAACTGAGGCATCCGCTCCAGGAGGCTTAACAGTTTTTCCCCTTACAGCGAAATCATATTTCTCATATACAGGTCTCTTGGAGGCAATCGTGGGATTGCTTAGAAGAGCAAGTAGATGCTCTCTCACTTTTCCTGACCAATGAGCAATTTTTGAGGAGGTAGGGTAGGACTTTTTTACCTCCCGGGATAAGTCCGGGGCGTTTACTACCAGGGGAAGAGGAAGCGAGGCAACGAGATTATTTCTCCAGAAGACCCTGAGCTCTTCTTTGGAAGTTAAAACTCCGATTTTGGCAAAATCGAGTTCCCATTTCTCCGCTATTTTTTTCACTTCCTCCTCGTGCCTTTTCTCAATTACGAAAGCCATGCGCTCCTGGGACTCGCTTAGTAAGATCTCCCAGGCCTCCATTCCATTTTCCCTGAGCGGGACTTGATCCAAAAAAAGGTCTAGGCCTAAGCCTCCGCTGGCGGCCATTTCTGTAGTAGAACTCAGTATCCCCGCAGCTCCCATGTCCTGGATGGCAATAAGGGATTTTAATCGAGAGATCTCCAGAGTGGCCTCGATTAATTTTTTCTCCGTGAAGGGATCACCTACCTGAACCGACGGCCTCTCATCGGTCTCTATATTTAACTCACGGGAAGCAAAGGAAGCTCCATGCAGACCATCTCTTCCAGTTTTCGACCCTACAAGAACAATGAGATTTCCTGCACCTCGAGCTTTAGCAGAGCATAGCTGGCCGTGCTTGACCAGTCCCACGGCCATGACATTTACGAGAGGATTGGAAGCAAATTGCCGATCAAGACGAACTTCTCCCCCCACGGTGGGGACGCCTATAGAATTACCGTAGACGCTGATTCCGGAAATCACCCCTTCATAAATATGAGAACAAGGATCGAAGAAGTGAAGAGAATCCAGAAGAGCAATTGGGCGTGCGCCCATCGCTATGACATCTCTGATTATTCCCCCTACACCGGTGGCTGCTCCTTGAAAGGGCTCCACGGCACAGGGGTGATTGTGGCTTTCAACTTTGAAGACGATGCCCCAATCGTCTATCCAGACAACACCGGCGTTCCCCTCAGGAGGATTAAGGTGTTTTTTCAAAAGGCGTTTGGAATGCTTATAACCACAGTGTTCTGACCACATAGCAGAGAAAATGTAGAGCTCAGCTTCACTGGGCTCCCGGGAAAGAGCCTGGACTATCCGCTCATAGTCTTCAAGAGACATAGAGAGCTTTTTCAGGCGTTCAAGATCTCCGCGCATGAATCCACCTTCTTATGGCTTGAAATATTTCCAGCCCATCGAGATTAAGATGATAACTGGCTGTAGAGCGCTCTGGATGTGGCATCATTCCGATTACCGTGAAGTTTTCATTAGCAAGTGCAGCTATGCCATCGGTCGCTCCATTGGGGTTTTCTTCATACCGCAAAAGCAGGCAATGATGTTCCTCAAGCTTCTTAATCGTTTTCCGGTCGGCGATGTATCGGCCATCACTGTGAGCTATATAGAGGATCACTCTTCTTTTTATATGGGCGAAGATCTGCGTATTCTCAACCTTCAGGGCCACGGGTTTACAGATAAAATGTCCACATTCATTCCTCATCATCGCTCCGGGAAGAAGGCCGTCTTCCAGAAGGATTTGGAAGCCATTGCAAATACCCAGAACTATCCCGCGTTCATCACTTACATACTTTTCCACAGCCTTCATAACCGGAGAAAAACGGGCTATAGCTCCGGGCCTAAGATAATCCCCGTAAGAGAATCCTCCGGGGAGAACGATTAGGTCATAATCCTCCAGAGAAGCCCAATCGTGCCAGACATAGGCAGCCTGGAAACCACTTCTCTGTAAAGCTTCATATGTCTCGCTGTCACAGTTTGTGCCCGGGAAGACAATAACTGCGGCCCTCATTTAACCGGCTCTAATTCATAAACTTCAAAAACTGGATTTGAGAGAACTTTTGCTGCGATTTCCTGAGCGAGCAATCTTGCCTTTTCTTCGGAAAGCGCATCAATACCAATCTCGAAGATTTTACCCATTCTTACTTCTATTACGGGATAAGAGAGCTTTTTGAGGCTTTTTTCAATGGTGACCGCCTGAGGATCATAGATCCGGGGGGCTATTTTCACTTTGACAAGGAAATTATATCTCATGCAGAGATCCTTCTTAAGACTTCCTTATAGGCAACCAGGGGGTCCCCGAGAGAGTGCCGATAAATGTCTTTATCCAGGGAATCGCCAGTTTGGAGGTCCCAGAATCTGCAGGTATCCGGGGTGATTTCATCAGCGACCATCAAGGCATCTCGGTCTTTGCCAATCTCTATTTTAAAATCAGCAAGGATTAGCCCGCACTTCTCGGTAAAAGAGTAAAGGACTTGGTTCACGCTCAGTGCTAACTTCTCCATTTTTTCCAGTTCTTCCAGAGTAACCAACTTTAACGCAAAGACGGTCCTGGAGCAGATGAGAGGGTCATGAAGCTCGTCGTTTTTCAGGAAAAATTCCAAAACAGGCGGTTCCAATTTTCTCCCCTTCTCTACGCCATAGCGTTTACAGAAAGAACCAGCGCTGAAGTTCCTCACTACTACCTCTAAGGGGAAGATTTGTAATTTTACCGCTCTGAAGGCCTTTTCTGAGATCTTTTCTAGATAGTGGTTAGGAATGCTTTCCGATTTTAACTTTTTGAAGAAAATCTCATTGATGGCATTGGAAAGGGAACCTTTACCTTCAAGCAGGTCATGTTTGGCGCCGTCTCCGGCGGTGATATCGTCCCTGAATTCGATTCTGACTGTACCGTCTTGGTTATCGTAGATTGACTTGACTTTTCCTCTTTGGATCAACTCCATGAGGTATCCCTCCTTGATGATTTTTCCGTAAAAGGAGCCCTACTACAAGGAGTGATCCAAAATAAACATCACCCCTTGTAGTCAGATAATTTACGGTTATCTGGTAGAGACTTCCGGGCCATATTCCCGGAATTATACAAGGGTGAGGCATTTTTTATTGGCGGATTGTAGCACGGTCCTGTGTCAAAAACAAGCCTTTTTTAACGGGGTCTTTCATGGGGTCAGGTCTTGCAATCCAACAATCGATGGGATAATCAAAAATCTCCACCAACCGAAATGTGTGATTGCAAGACCTCGTACATTGAGGTTATGAGGACAAAACCTCCTTTTCCCCTCGGAGAGTTAAACTGGAACAAGGGGAGACCCGCACTCAGGGCAGGTCGGGCAAGACAGGAACGGTAGTGATACCAGCTCGGGGGTCAGCAGGACCGCCCTCCCATATCCCGGACAGTATCTGGGGCCCAGCTTTTCTCCCCAAACCAGCCCGCATTCACGAGGTAGGGAAAGGGAGGGCAGCCCAGAGCGAACTCTCCCTCATCAAAGATGAAGGAGGTTCCCACACTTGAACTTTATCGGGATTGACGTAGGAAAGCAAGAGTTAGTTGCCTATGACGGCAAAAAGGAGAACACCTTCCCCAATACCCCTGAGCTCTCTGAACTTGAGGCCTTTCTGAAGAATTACGGGGAGGAGGTGACTTTAGCCTTCGAGCCCACCAGCACCTACTCCCGCTTCCTGGAAATACTCTGCTGGAACAAAGGGATTCCCTCCTGGCGCCTGAATCCCAGAATCCTCCCCACCTGAGGGAAGTGGAGGAGAAAAGATCCAAGAATGATCGCACTGATTGCCAGCTCCTCTTCCTTTACGGGAAAGAAAGGGGGGAGGGGAAGCTCCTCCCGCAGGATCCCTTAAGCTCCACCCTCATGGCCTGCCTCTCCTCCTACGCCCTGATCCAGAAAGCCAGGGTGGGATTCCACAACCTCCGGGAAGCCCTCCTCCATAACCCCCTGGTAGAAGGAAAAGTTCCGGAGAACCTGAGGGGTTTGGGGGAATTCCTGAAAGGTAAGGAGGAGGAAGAGATCGATCGGGCAGAGGAGCTGATTTGCTCCCATGAGGAAACCAGGGAATCCTTCCAGCTTTTGCGCACCATCAAGGGAGTAGGCAGGGTCTTGGCTATCGTGCTTTTAATTCTCTTCCGGAGGTACCCGGAAGCTTCCCGGAAACAGATCACGGCCCTGGTTGGTCTGGACACCACGGAGAGACAATCGGGAAAAACCGTCAGGGGAAAGCCCAGGATCAGTAAAAGGGGAAACAGCCTGATCAGGGCTCTCCTCTATGAAGGGACACTGGCTGGGGCAAGGTACAACCCTCAGGTGAAAGAGATCTATCAGAGATTGAAGGAGAAAGGAAAGCCGGAGAAGGTAGCAAGGAGCGCTGCTAGTCGCAAGCTTCTCCTCATCGCTCATGCCATTTACAAGAAGAGGATCTCTTACGATCCCTCCTGGTCAAAAGGGGGTTGACATGAGATACAGTATCTGACCCCTGAAGCTTTTTTGGATCGCGCTTTCTGAAAAATGGAAAAGAGGCAGTTTTTACGAGATCATTCGAAGCGGAAGAAGCGAACTGAGAGAATTGCTCCTCCAACCATCATCCCGGCCAGAACAGCCACCTCCAGAAGGTGCGCTCGCCAGGGATCTCCCAGCCAGAGCCCCCTCATCAGCGTGACCACATGGGTCAAGGGGATGAATTTGATCACCTCTTTCAGAGAAGATGGGAGGATCTCCAGAGGAATAGAGGCTCCGGAAAGAAACATCATGGGGTAAGCCAGAACCATCCCCACGATCATGGCGAAGCGAGAAGAGGGGGCCACGGCGGCCAAAAGATAGCCCAAGGAGAAAAAGGAAAGGCTCCCAAAAGTAAAGGCCAGAAACACGCTGAGGACATTTCCCTGGAAGCGCATGTGGTAAACCAGGGAACCGATAAGGACGAGGATAAGAGACCCCAGGAGGGTCATCAGGTAGTTGGTAATCACGCTCGAAACGAGGTATAGGAAGGGAGAAAAGGGCGTCACTTTAAGACGGCGAAAGACTCCGATTTCCCTCTCTGCCGCCACGGAAATGGGAATGCTGATCAAGCCGACAGTGACGATGACCAGGCCCAGATAGGCAGGGACGCTCACGTCTACCGTCCCCAGTCCTCCAAAGAGGGGGTTGGGAGAGTTCCCGTAGATGGTAGCGAAGAGAACGAGCATCATGGGTGCAAAGGCTAAGGTGAAGAAGGCGGCTACAGGCTCCCTAAGATAGAGTTTGATTTGTACGGAAAGGAGCTTAAGCAGAGGTCGCATCAGTCCCTCATCTCCTTTCCGGTGAGAGTCAGGAAGACGTCGTCCAGATTAGGGGCCTGAGTCTGAAGGTCGAAGAATTTGATCCCCTCTTTGAGGAGCAAGTTCACCACGTCCCCGACCAGGGAGTCCCCCCTGCCGTAGACGACCACTTTCTCCTCCGCCCTCTCCACCCGGGAGACCCCCTCTATTCCCTCAAGAGAAAAGGAAGGCAGGGAATCCCGGAGGGTGAAAATGACCTTCATCTCCGCGCCAAATTGGCTGATCAGGTGGGATGGAGTGTCCAGGGCGATGATCCTTCCCTGATCCACGATCGCAACCCGATCAGCCAGCCTCTCTGCCTCCTCCATGAAGTGGGTGATCAAAAATACGGTCTTACTCTTTTCCCTGATATCTTTCACCATTTGCCACATGGCCCTCCTGGCCTGGGGGTCCAGGCCGGTCGTCAGTTCATCCAAAAAGACGATTTCCGGATTGTGGAGGAGGGCGAGGACGATGAAAAGGCGCTGTTTTTGACCTCCGGAGAGGGAGGAGAGGTAGGCCTTTTTCTTTTCTTTCAACCCCATCTCCTCGAGGAGAGGTTCAAAATCGATCCTCTTGGGATAGAAAGAGCCTATCAGGTCTATGGCCTCCCAGACCTTCATCCGGGGCTGTAAAACGGCATTCTGGAGTTGAACTCCCATCCTTTGCTTCAAGAGGTGACTCTGTCTCTGGGGATCCAGCCCCAAAACGCTGATTTTCCCGGAAGTGGGCTTCCTCAAACCCTCAATGCACTCGATGGTGGTCGTCTTTCCTGCTCCGTTGGGTCCCACCATGCAGAAAATCTCCCCTCTTTTGACTTCGAAGGAAATCCCATCCACGGCCTTGAGACTGCCATAGACCTTTGTCAGATTTTTCACCAAGATCACAATCTGATCCTTCATCTGAGGTGAGCCCCAATTTGCCTATCCACGTCTCAGCTATCATCTCACGCCCAGAAAGAAATGCCAATTTGCAAGGGGCAATTAGTGGGGTCAGGTCTTGCAATCCAACAATCGATGGGATAATCAAAAATCTCCACCAACCGAAATGTGTGAATGCAAGACCTGACCCCCAGGAATCCTCAGGACAAGATAAAGGCCGAGAGTTTCGTTCAAGATCGGAAAAGACGGAAAAAGAAATGAAGGACTTAAGCCCGGCAAAAATTGATTCTTTCGAGATCCGCTTCCGCAAGGCTTATAAAAATTATGGTGCCGAAGGGGGGAGTTGAACCCCCACTGGGATTTCCCAACTACGCCCTGAACGTAGCGCGTCTGCCAATTCCGCCACTTCGGCACGCCTTGATTACTTATTCTATCCAAAGAGCGAGATTTTGCAAAGGGGCTAAGGCATTTGAATTCAGCAAAGCACTCATGCAGCAAAGCGGTCGAAGGTTTAGTTCGGCAGAACTAAACCAGTTCTCTCTATCCCCGGTTCCTCAATCTCCGACCTCTCCTCATCAGATTTCTTTTACCCCTGCGCCTAAATCTGCAAAGTATTAGGGGCCTTGAAAGGATATCCCTTTTACAATCGAGATACTTTCACGAACTGCCCGCCCATTTCCCGCCAACTTCACGAACTGCCCGCCCTAATTCTCTCCAATTCAAGTCCTGTATGTCGGACCACTTAAAGCCCTGTATACCTGAAAAATGCTTCAATATGAGCAGTCTTAGAGCTTCATTTTCACAAAATTCGCACAGCCGCCCTTGAAAGCAAAGCACCTTGTAAAAAATTTTCCACGGGAATTTTTCATAAAGCCTTGCAAAATTTCTCCTGGTAATCAACAATATATTGTGTAGGTATTTTTGGAAACTACAATAAATTGTATTGAAAGAGGGGAAAAATGGAGAAGGTGCCGCTTACTCTTTCCAAAAACGCCCAGGTGGTCCTGGAGAAAAGATACCTTAAAAAGGACCTTCAGGGCAAACCGTGCGAGACACCCGAGGAAATGTTCTGGAGAGTCGCCAGGGACATCGCTTCCGCCGACCTCATCTACGATCAGAATGCAGACCTGGAATCCCTGGCCCTGAAATTTTACAACCTCATGGCCGCACTTGATTTCCTCCCCAATTCCCCCACACTGATGAACGCAGGTAGAGAATTGCAGCAGCTCTCCGCCTGCTTTGTCCTTCCTGTGGAGGACGACCTGGCTTCCATTTTCGAGTCCGTGAAAAACACGGCCTTGATCCAGCAATCAGGTGGCGGAACTGGGTTTTCCTTCTCCCGCCTGCGCCCCAAAAACGACGTGGTTAAGAGCACAGGGGGAGTGGCCTCGGGCCCGGTATCCTTCATGCGCGTGTTCAACATGGCCACCGAAGTGATCAAACAGGGAGGGACCAGGCGGGGCGCCAACATGGGAATCCTGCACATCTCCCACCCGGATATTGAGGAATTCATCAATTGTAAGAACGACCCTAAAGAGTTCACTAACTTCAACATCTCCGTGGCGCTGACCGAGGAGTTCATGAGAAAAGTGGAGGAAGGCGGGGAGCACCAATTGATAAACCCCAGGACCGGGGAAGTTGTGCGCACGGTTTCCGCTTCCGGGCTCTTCGACCAGATCGTCTTCAACGCCTGGCGCTCCGGAGAGCCGGGGATAATCTTCCTTGACCGCATAAACCGGGATAACCCCACCGCCGAGCTGGGACAAATTGAGAGCACCAATCCCTGCGGGGAGCAGCCCCTGCTCCCCTATGAGGCCTGCAATTTGGGCTCCATCAATCTGGCGCACATGGTGAAGGAAGCACAGCCGCCGGAGATAGACTGGGAGAAACTGCGGCAGACAATTCATCTGGCCGTTCATTTTCTGGATAACGTCATTGACCGTAGCCGTTTCCCAATTTCCAAAATCGATGAGACGGTCAAGGGCAACCGCAAAATAGGCCTGGGCGTGATGGGGTGGGCAGACATGCTCATCAAGTTAGGAATTCCCTACGATTCTGAGGAAGCCCTGGACCTTGCGGGAAAGGTGATGAGCTTTATTGATAATGAGGGCAAGCAGGCCTCCCAGGCCCTGGCAGAAAAAAGAGGGGCCTTTCCCAACTTCGAAAAATCAATTTTCAAAAGATCAGACGGGCCGCCCCTGCGCAACGCCACCGTCACCACCATTGCCCCAACCGGGACCCTTTCCATAATCGCCGGTTGTTCCTCAGGAATTGAGCCCCTGTTCGCCATAATTTACGTGAGGAATGTCCTGGACAAGACCAGGCTTTATGAGGTCAACCCCTATTTTGAGAAAGTTGCTCGCCAGATGGGATTCTACTCGGAAGAGCTGATGGAGAAAATCGGCAACCGGGGTTCCATAAGGGGAATGGAAGAAATCCCGGAAGAGGTGCAGAGGATTTTCCCCACAGCTTATGATATTACCCCTGAGTATCACGTGCGCATGCAAGCTGCCTTTCAGAAGCACACGGACAACGCCGTTTCCAAGACCGTGAACTTTCCCCGGGATGCCACGGTAGAGGAGGTGCGCAAAGTTTTCCTTCTGGCTTTTAAGGAGGGCTGCAAGGGCGTGACAATTTACCGGGACAAGAGCCGCGAGGAGCAGGTCCTTTCAATCTCTGAAGTATCTGAGGAGGGTAAAAGGGATTTGAGCTGGGAAGAGCTTTCCCGAGTGCGCCACCTGATGGCTCGTGCCCGTCCCAAGATCACTCGAGGGACCACGGAGCGCGTAGAAACCCCAAGGGGGAGGATTTACGTAACGGTGAATGAGGACGAGCAGGGAATTTGCGAGGTTTTCGTGGAGTCGCGGGATCAGGAGGCAGATGGGTTGTCCCGGTTGATTTCCCTGGCTTTGAGGGCCGGGGTCAGCCCCTTGGAAATCATCGAACAGCTGTGGAGAGTGGAATCGAGGGAAGCGGTTTACGATATCTCCGCCGACGGTACCCGGGTTCTCGTGCGCTCCATTGCTCAGGGTGTGGCGCTGGCCATGGGAAGGCGCATCTGGGGAACAGGCTACAAAGGTCCCTACGCTCCCCACGAAGCCCCTCTCTTTCCGACTCCAAAGGTGGAAGGTGGCAACGAAAAACGAATCATCGGGGGCGTCTGCCCGGAATGCGGAGGAGTCCTGGAGTACTCCGAGGGATGTCTGATCTGCCGCTACTGCGGTTATTCCAAATGTTCGTAAGGAGGCATGATGATGGACACTCAAGCTTTGATGCAAATTGCTCTGGATCTCGTGGGAATGAAGGAGATTCCCGCAGATTCTGCCATTCACGTTCCGGGAGCCGGCATTAAAAAAATTCTCTTCGGGATCGACATCTCTTCTGCGGAGCTGCTTTACGCCAAAATGAACGGCTTCCATTGCGTGATCGGCCACCATCCCAGGGGTCTCGCTCAGGCCAATTACTACGCCATTCTGGAGAAGCAGACCAGGCTCCTCGAGGACCTCGGGGTTCCTCCGGATGAAGCCAGTGAAGCCACCAGGCCCCTCAGGGAGTCCTTTTTCCTGAGTTCCCATCGTGCCAACTGGGAAGATACCCTTCTTCTGGCCAAAGTGCTGGAAATGCCCTTCTTGAACATCCACAACCCTCTGGACGAACTGGGCAGGGAACTTCTGGCGGCGAGAATAAAGGAAAGAGAAAAGCCCGGATGGAAGGTCTCCGATTTGATTTCTGCCCTCCTGGAGTTCCCGGAAATTCGCCAAGCGCCAAGGGCACCCATCATTGCTATGGGCTCCCCTGGTGCTCCCGCAGGCAGGGTGGCTGTCTTTCACGGAGCGGGCACTAACGGCGGATATGGAGCAGCAAGAGCGCTTTTCCGCAATGGCTACGACACTGTCCTTTACATTCACATAGACTACGGTGAGCTCGATAAATTGAGAAGGGAATTCCCGGGAAAAAATCTGATAATCTCCGGGCATATCGCCTCGGATATGATAGGCATAGACCCTTACCTCGAGGAATTGAAGAAAAGGGGGCTCGAAGTCCTCAAGCTCAGCGAGCTCTGATTCTTCTTTAATGCGATTTTTTTAAAAGCACTCCCTTTGCCGGGACTTGACCGCCTTAACTTCGTGTTTTAATCTTCACTTTGGAGGGACTATACCTGAGGAATGCCACAATTTCGCGCAGGCAAGCTTTCTAATGAGGACTTACAGAATCTAATTTTCCCTCACCTGGGCTTGAAAAGAGAGGATGTCCTGCTTCACGCCTCTTTAGGGGAGGACACCGCAGTGATCGACCTGAAGGGAGAACTCTGCGTGCTGTCCTCAGACCCAATCACCGGTGCCTCCAGGGATATGGGATGGCTTTCCGTGCACATCGCCGTAAACGACATCGCCGCTACTGGCGCGGAACCGGTGGGGATACTTCTGACTATACTCATGCCCCCCGATACCTCGAAAAGTGAGCTTGAGGAAATAATGGAGGACGCCTCCCGCGCTGCTTCCTTTCTGGGAATTGAGATAGTGGGCGGGCACACCGAGTTCACCCCCTATTTGCCCCAGCCCGTGCTCGTGGCCACAGCGATTGGCAAAGTCCCCCGGAATGGTTTTCTTTCCACAAAGGGAGCTCTTCCGGGAGACGCGCTTTACGTGAGCAAGGCCCTGGCCCTGGAGGGCACGGCCATTCTGGCCCGTGAGTTTCAGGAAGAGCTGATCCCCCTCCTGGGAGAGGAAATTGTGCTCAAGGGAGCCTCCTTTCTTAAGGAGATCTCCGTGATGAAGGAGGGTATGCTCTCCCGGGAAGCAGGGGTCCACGCGCTTCACGACATCACCGAGGGAGGGATAATGGCCGGTGTCTGGGAAATGATCCAGGCCTCGGGTGTGGGTGCTGTGCTTGAAGTCGATTCATTGCCCATCAGGCCGGAAACAAGCCTGATCTGTCAGGCTTTGGGTGCGGACCCCTTTTACCTTCTTTCCTCCGGGGCAATGCTGATTGCCGCCCCTGCCGAATCTCCTTTAAAGGAAGCCTTTAAGCGAGAAGGCCTGGAGCTCACGTTGATTGGAAAAATAATTCCGGAAAAGAAACTTTTTCTGGAGACCGGAGGGAGTCTCAAGGAGTTCGTTCCCGAGATACACGAGGAGCTCTGGCGCATTTTGGAGAGGAGAAAAAGGTGAAGAAGTTCCTTACGCTCTTCATTTGCCTGATAATTTTTCTTTTCCTGACGGGTCCCGTTGAAGCCAAGGACTACCTTTGGACTAAAGTGCGGGTAGATCTGAATCTGGAGCGGGATGGGGGCCTCTGGGTGGAAGAAACGCGCTCTTTGAAATTCTGGGGAAACTTTCATTATGCTTTTATCGACATTAAGAAAAACGAGATCTCAGGCGTCTCTGACGTCTCGGTCTGGGAAGAGGGAACGAATTACAAGATGGACCAGAGTGGTCTTCCGGGGTCCTTTCAGGTGATAGATTCTGAAAACCTGGTAAGCATCTACTGGTATTACGACTACGCTGACACCGAGCGCACCTTCCACGTGAAATACCGGCTCCTGAAAGCTGCAGAGCTGGGGACGATTTCCGTTTACTCGGACTTCGATCAGCTCTACTTTAAAGCTATCGGCGCTGATCACGAGAAGCCCATGCAGTTCGCCGAGGTTTACATCCACATTCCCGGCGGAGCCCAAAAGGAGGATCTCCATCTCTGGGGATATGGACCGCCCCCGGGAACTGGCACAGCGACAATTCTTGATGCCCAAACTGCCTATTTGGCCGTAGGCCCTCTCGATGCCGGCGTAGGGATTGAATGCCGCCTGCTTTTTCCTACGGGGATAATTTCCCTGCCCGAGAGCACCCCCCGCTTAAGGGAGGAAATTCTTCCCAAAGTTCAAGCAGAACAAGCTCAAGTAGAGAGAAGAGAGCGGCTAATAAGGATTTTGAAGGACGCGGAATACGTCCTGGCGATCGCTTTAGCTACCCTTACTCCCCTTTATTTGCTTTTCCTCTGGTGGCGGAAGGGTAAGGAATACCGGGTGTCTTATGCCAGCGCTATGATCTCCGGGCCCCCTTCTGCTCTTCCCGCAGCGGGCGTGGATGTGCTTTTCAAGCAAAAAACAACCCCCTCGGGCTTGGTGGCTACGGTTTTTGACCTGGCCCATCGGGGAGCTATCTCAGTCAAGGAAGAGGAAAAGGACTACCTTTTGATCTATCAAAAAAACCCCGAAGAGATGAAGCCATTTGAAGAAGCCCTGCTTAACGCCCTTTTCTCGGGAAAGAAAGAGCAGGGAAAGGCCGTGTACCTGTCTTCCCTGAAAACTAATCTTTCTAAAAGGATGGCCTCTTTGGAGAAAAAGGTTTGGAAGGCCGTCGAACCCCTGAAGCTGTTTGAAGGAAATCCGCAAAAGATCCGCGACAAATACGCTGCGGCCGGCGTGCTGATGGTGATCACAGGAATATTGCTGGTGGGCTTCCAGGTTGCCATCATTCTGGGGATTTCTTTGATCTGGGCAAGCCTCTTTGTTCTGGGGTTCGGTTCTATTATGCCCCGGCGCTCGGTTACCGGGATGAGGGAAATACTGGCATGGAAAGCTTTCCTCAGGTATATGGAGGAATTGATGCGCCGACCAGTTCTGGCCAACGCCTCTAACATCTTTTCCGAGTACCTGCCTTACTCTATTGTGTTCGGCATCCAGAAAAATTGGGTCAAGTCCTTCAGCGGGAGGAGCAATTTCTCCCCTACCGAATGGTGGGTTTCAGCAGGATTTTCCACTGGTTTTACCGTTGTCGCTGCTTCCAGCTTCGCCAGCGCCTTTAATCAGGCTTTTTCAGATTTTTATGCTCGCGTTTCTTCCTCTTTTGCCCCTGTCAGCTCCTCTGGAGGCTCTGGTGGCGGGTTCTCTGGAGGCGGTGGTGGGGGAGGGGGAGGAGGTGGAAGTGGTGCCGGTTAGGGTGATCGGCCTCATCTCCTTCCTTCTGGGATTAAGCCTGATGATTTTTGGCTGCCTGGGGATTATCCTTAACTGGAAAGGCAATTTTTGGCCATTTTTGATTTTCTCTATTCCGCTTCTGGTAATTGCCTACTTCTTCCTGCGCGAGCACCGGCAGGAAAAAGTAGAGCTGGGAAAAAGGGATGACCGCCAGGGAGGTGATAGCTCAGAGAGCAACCAGTTGCCGCCAAAAGAAGACCAGCTTTAAAGAAAGGAAGTGATGTCCGTTGCGCGAATTGACAGAGCTTTGCTTGAGCACAGCAAAAAAGCTTGGCTGCACTTACGCTGACATCAGGATCATCAAGAGAGAACACCAGCAGGTGAGTCTCAAATCAGGGAACGTGGAAGCCATTTCTTCCAGCGAGAACCTTGGCTTTGGGGTGCGCGTGCTCAAGAATGGCGCCTGGGGTTTCGCCAGCTCCCGGGTTATCGCTCCTCAAAAAATTGAGGAAATTACGGCCAGGGCGGTGGAGATTGCCCAGGCCTCGGCCAGGGTCAAGGAGAAGGATGTCGAGCTTGCTCCGGTGGATTCTGTAGTTGTCAAGGTACAGGCTAATTGCAAAATTGACCCTTTTACAGTTCCCATTGAGGATAAGTTGAATCTCCTCGCGAGGGTGGACGATCGTTTACGAAGCGTTAAAGGGGTTTCGGTTTCCCGCGCTTTCCTCACCTTCTTCAAGGAGTTCAGGGTATTCGCCTCCACTGAAGGCTCCCTTATCGAGCAGGAAAAAATTGAATCGGGCGGAGGTATGGAGGCGATTGCCGTGGGCGAGGGGGATTTTCAGATCCGCTCTTTCCCCAACTCCATGGGCGGCAACGTGGCTGCTTCAGGTTACGAGTTCATCCCCTCTTTGAAACTCGAGGAAAACGCGGAGCGCATCGCCCAAGAAGCTGTGGTGCTCCTTACCGCCAAGCCCTGCCCTTCTGGAGAAATGGACATCATTCTCGATTCCTCTCAATTAGGGCTGCAAATTCACGAATCATGCGGGCATCCCACAGAGCTTGACAGAGTTCTGGGAACAGAGGCCTCCTATGCCGGGACGAGCTTCATGACCCCAGATTTGCTGGGGAAGCTCCAGTACGGCTCCAGGCACGTCAATATTTACGCTGACGCCACCTGCCCCGGAGGATTGGGAACCTTCGCCTATGACGACGAAGGAGCCCCGGCCCGGTGCGTTGACCTGGTGAAGGAAGGGCTTTTTGTGGGCTATCTCACGAGCAGGGAAACTGCCAGGGCTCTGGGGATTCCCAACTCCGCCTGCATGAGGGCTGATGGCTGGGGCAGAATGCCCATTATCCGTATGACCAACATCAACCTGAAGCCGGGAGATGCCACATTAGAGGAAATCCTCGCCGATACCAAGAAAGGCCTTTACCTGATTACGAACCGGTCCTGGTCCATTGATGACAAGCGCCTGAACTTCCAGTTCGGGACGGAGATCGCTTATGAAATTGAGGACGGGAAGTTGGGGGCGATCGTCAAGAACGCTACTTACACCGGAATGACGCCCCAGTTCTGGAACTCCTGCGACGCCGTAGCTAACAAAGATTACTGGACGCTCTGGGGCCTGACCAACTGCGGCAAGGGACAACCTTCCCAGGTGATGCACGTAGGACACGGTGCCTCCCCCGCTCGCTTCCGTAAAGTCCAGGTAGGAGTGATGAAACGATGACCAAAGAGCAGATTCTGGAGATTTTGAAAACTGCCCTTCAGGCAAGCGATGGAGACCAGACGGAGGCCGTCCTTCTCACAGAAGAGGAAGAACTGACCAGGTTTGCCAACTCCATCATCCACCAGAACACCATGCAGGAGGACGCCACTCTGATCGTCAGAGTAATCAAAGGGAAGAAAATCGGCATTTCCTCCTCCAACGTCCTTTCCAGGGAGGAAGTGGAGAAAACCGTGAAAAAGGCTTCTCAGATTGCCTCCCTGTCTCCCCAGAACCAGGAGTTCGTCAGCCTGCCATCGGGAAAGCCGCTTGTCCCGATTGATGGTTTTGTGGAAAAGACCGCCAGGGCTACGCCCGAGGAAAGGGCGGAAGCGGTAAAGAAGCTCGTGGAGATGGCTAAACCGCACCAGATAAAGGCATCCGGTGCGTTCTCGACCAGCGTAATGCGCCTGGGGGTGGCCAACACCTTGGGGGTGGAGGCTTTCTATGAGACCACCTCGGCCTCTTTTTCCACCGTGCTTCTTTCTTCCACATCGGCGGGGTACGCCGATAGGGAGTCCCGGGATGTCGCTCAGATAAACGCCGAAGAGATAGCGGAAGAAGCGATCAAGCGAACAATCGACGGCCAGAACCCCCGCCTCACGGAAGTCAAGGAAATGGAGGTCGTTTTCCTCCCTTACGCCGTTTCCGAGATGTTAGACTACCTATCTTACATGGGCCTGGGCGCCCTCTCCTTTCAGGAGGAGCGCTCCTTTATGAACGATTTCCGGGGAAAGAAGGTGGTCTCAGAAAAAATCACGCTCTACGATGATGCCTTAGACCTCAGGGGTTTTCCGGTTCCCTTCGATTTTGAAGGTCAGCCGAAAAAGAAAGTGTACTTTTTTGAGGAGGGAATCGCCAGAGATGTGGTTTACGATTCCTTCACCGCTTTCAAGGAGGGAAAAGAATCCACTGGCCATGCGCTTCCTCAGCCCAATGCCTATGGACCACTGCCTTTTAGTCTTTTCCTTAAAACCGGGGACGCCACCCTTGAGGATATGATTAAATCCACAAAAGATGGGGTTTTGATCACCAGGTTCTGGTACGTTCGCCCTGTGCACCCCAAGCTTACGGTAATCACCGGGATGACCAGGGACGGGACCTTCAAGATTGAGAACGGAAAGATTGTCTATCCTCTCTGCAACATGCGCTTCACGGCCAGCATTTTAGAGACCCTGGCAGGAACGGAGATGGTGGGCAAAACGGCCAAGCTGGAAAGAGGATTTTTTGGCGGAAACCTCGTGCCCGCCCTCAAGGTTAAGTCCTTCCGGTTCACCGGGCAGACCACTTTCTGAAATGGACGGCTGGTTCTGGTTTCTGATTTGCGGAGCGGGGGTTGCTCTCTTGAGTCACTTCCTCTTTCCCGCAAAAAGGGGAATCGGAATCGCCTATGGGATTCTGACAGCGTGCACCGGTGCCCTGATCGGCGGCTACCTGACAGTAAGCCTTGGCCATTTTGAGGCCACGCACTGGCTGCCGTTATTCGTGAGTGCTTTTAACGGGGCTCTGTTTTTCTGGTTGATCAGGCTTTTTAGTCCTCGCCGTTACCTTTGACTATGAATTAAGAGTTGCGAAAGAGCCCTCGCCCTTTTTTGCCCGGACGGGGGCTTTTTCCGTTTCCTCGGATTTCCGCCAGTTTTTCCAGGAGCTCCTTCTCTTCCTGTGAGACCCTTTTCGGGACCTCCACCTTTAGGTTCACAACGAGGTCCCCCTTCTGATTCTTCCCTAAGATGGGCAATCCCTTTCCCTTCAAAGTGAGCTGAGTGTCCGCAGGGGTCCCGGCCGGAATCTCCATGGGGATTTTCTCCAGGACCGAGTTCACCTCGACTACCCCTCCAAGCACCATTTTGTGATACGGGACCTCCACGGTGGTGCGCAAGTGGGGCCCGAATCTCAGGAATCGGTCGTCTCTTTCCACAGAAATAAGCACGTAGAGGTCTCCTGGGGGCCCGCCTTTTAAGCCGGCGTCCCCTTCACCAGAAAGCCTGATTTTTGTGCCTTCATCAACTCCCGGTGGAACCTTGACCTTGATATCTCTTCTTGAGTGAACCAGGCCCGAGCCACGGCAGTTTTGGCAGGGGGTGCGAATGATCGTGCCCTCGCCCTTGCATTCCGGACAGTCAATTATCTGAATGAATTGTCCAAAAAGGGATTGATTGACCTGTCTTATTTCCCCTTTTCCCTGACAGCGGGAACACATTGTGGGAAAAGTTCCGGGCTCGGCTCCGGTACCATTGCAGACCGGGCACTTTTCGAACCTGGCCACGGAGATCGCCTTCTCGCAGCCCAGGACAACATCTTTCAGGTTGACGCGCAGACCCACAGAAAGGTCTCTTCCCCTGACAGGGCCTCTCTCCCTGACTCTCGCCTGGCGAAATGGCCCGCCAAAGAAAGCCTCGAAGATATCCCCAAACCCGAAATCCCCGAATCCTCCCGTGAACGGGCCAAATCCCGTCTCCTCCGCAGACCCGGTCTGGTCATAGCGTGCTCTTTTCTCCGGATCGGAGAGAACCCCGTAAGCCTCATTGATATCCCTCATTTTCTCTGGGGCCTGGGGATCAGGGTTCAAATCGGGATGAAACTGGCGGGCTAACTGACGGTAAGCCCTCCTGATTTCCTCCTCGGAGGCGTTTCTGGGAACCCCTAAGATTTCGTAGTAATCCCTGTGCTCTGCCATGGGCTTTAAAAACTAAAATCCTCAGGGGGCTTGAAGAACCCCCTGAGGTCAGAATTCCAAATTGTGTCTGTATTAATTTTTGACTTCAAAGTCTCCCTCGACGGTTTTGCCCTCGTCCGGTCCTCCGCCAGACGGTCCTTCTCCTCCGGGAGGTGGGGTCTGAGGTCCAGCCTGTTTGTAGGCTTCTTCTCCCACGCGGCCCAGAAGCTCAGAGACCTCTTTCATCTTGGACTCTACCTGGTCCGTCTTGTTCTCCTTGAGGAGCTGCTCCAGCTCACTCAAGGCTTTTTCCGCGGCCTCAATTTTGGCGTTGTCCACTTTGCCCTTGAGGTCGTTCAAGGTTTTCCTCGAGGAGTAAACCAGGTAATCCGCCTGGTTGCGAACCTCAACCTCCTGGCGGTGCCGGCGGTCCTCATCAGCAAAACGCTCGGCCTCCTTGGTCATTCTCTCAATTTCCTCCTGGGAAAGCCTGGCTCCACCGGTAATGGTGATGCTCTGCTCCTTTCCGGTAGCCTTATCCCGCGCGGATACCTGGAGAATTCCGTTGGCGTCGATCTCGTAGGTTACCTCTATTTGAGGAACTCCTCGAGGAGCAGGGGGAATGCCGTCTAAGATGAAGTGCCCCAATGAGATGTTGTCATTGGCCATGGTGCGCTCGCCCTGAAGGACGTGCACCTCCACCGCCGGCTGGTAATCCGTGGCTGTGGTGAAGATCTGGGCTTTGCGGGTAGGGATGGGGGTGTTCCTCTCGATCATCTTGGTAAAAACTCCACCTAAGGTCTCAATTCCTAAAGAAAGGGGAGTAACGTCCACGAGAACCACGTCCTTGATCTCTCCGCCGATGATTCCTGCCTGAATGGCCGCTCCCATAGCCACGCACTCCATGGGGTCAATACCTCGCTCCACCTGCTTGCCCATAAAGTCCTCCACGAACTTCTGCACGATGGGCATCCTGGTGGGCCCACCCACGAGGATGATTTTGTCTATCTGCTGGGGAGTGAGCTTGGCGTCCGACAGAGCCCTCTCAACTGGCCCATGGCAGCGCTGCACTACGGGCATAACCAGGGTCTCAAGTTTCGCCCTTGTCAGGTTGAGCACTAAATGCTTGGGGCCGGTGGCATCGGCGGTGATGAAGGGCAGGTTGAGGTCCGTGGTGAATGCGGTGGAAAGCTCGATTTTCGCCTTTTCCGCGGCTTCCCTGATTCTGGGCATCACGGTCTTGTCGTTTCTTAATTCAATCCCCGTGTCCTTCTTGAACTCCTCGCAGATGTAGTCGATCAGGATGTTGTCCATGTCCGTTCCCCCTAACTGGGTGTCCCCGGAAGTGGATCGGACCTCGAAAACTCCCTGACCGAAATCCATAATGGTCACGTCCAGCGTTCCTCCGCCGAAGTCGAAGACCATAATTTTCAGTTCCTTGTCGGCCTTGTTCAGGCCATAAGCGAAGGCGGCAGCGGTGGGCTCGTTGATCAAACGCACCACTTCCAAGCCGGCGATCTGCCCGGCCTCCTTGGTGGCCGTCCTCTGAGCATCGTTGAAATATGCGGGAACGGTAATCACGGCTTTCTCAATTTTTTCTCCCAGATAGGCCTCAGCGTCTCTCCTCATCTTCTGCAGAATGAAGGCGGAAATCTGCTGGGGGGTATACTCTTTGCCGTGAAGGTTGGCCTTAAAGTTGGAGCCCATTTTCCTCTTTATGGCCGTCACCGTTCCCTCGGGGTTTAACGCTGCCTGACGGCGTGCGGGTTCCCCCACGAGGTGCTGTCCGTCCTTGGTGAAAGCCACCACCGAGGGAAACAGGTGAGAACCCTCGGCGGAGGGAATGACAACTGGACGCCCATGGTCCAGGTAAGCGATTTCCGAGTTGGTCGTTCCTAAGTCAATTCCCACAATTACTCCCATTTTCTATTCCTCCGTTTCTTTCTCAGGTTTGGTTTTTTCTTTGTTTCGCGCAACGCGCACCCTTGCGGGGCGCAGAGTTTTCCCTTTGTACATGTAGCCCTTGCTCAGCTCCTCCGTAATCACTCCTTCCGGGCAGGCATCGGTTTCCACGAAGCCTTCAGCCTCGTGCAGGTTGCAGTCGAAAGGATTCCCCACGGAGAGGATTTCCTCCACTCCCTCCTTTTTGAGCAAGTCCTCTAACTGCCTGTAAATTAACTCTACACCGAGCTTGAGGGGGGAATTTTCCGATTGCTTTAAGGCAGATAGGGCGCGCTGGAAGTTCTCCTGCACTTCCACGAGCTTGCGCAGGAGCTCCTCATTGGCCCGTTCCTTGATGGTTTTGAGCTCCCGCTCGTGCATCGCCTGCCGGGAGAAAGAGGAGGAAATCTCCTTTTTGAGCTCAGTGATCAGGGCCTCGATTTGGGCCTCCTTCTCGCTCAGCTTTTCCTTGAGGAGGGCCAATTCTTCCTCTTTCTTGCGCAGCTTCTCTTCAAGCGAGGAGAGCCTCTCATTTTCAGAGGAAACCTTCTCTTCCGCCCGGGGTTCCTTCAAGTTCCCTTCCTCGCTTTTTTGCTTTAGATCATCATTGTCAGTGATTTTCTTTTCCATGTTACCCGAATTAGCACTCTCAATATGAGAGTGCTAAACGGGAAAAGATTAACACTAAGTTTTTTCCCTGTCAAGATAAAAGGCTTTTTCGCTGAGTCTAAAAAAACAGAAAATTGGCTGAGAGGGTTTACTTAATGAAGTTTTAGATCAGCCCGTAATGTTTTGCGATTTTTCCGGTCAGAAAAGGGTAAAGTAAATTTGAACCAACAAATCTGGTGGCATAGCTGGTAAAAACGTGCATCAAACTTATTATCAAGTACTAATAAATAAAATACCTGTATCAAGCGCGCAATGCCCTGCTGAACCCTTGCCTTCTGTAATTTCTCTGAAATTTTATGGAGTTACAGCGGAAATTTCCTGCCAGGAGAGCAGGGTCAAAGACGAATTCGATACAGACATCCCTGGAGGCAGGTTGGATTCGTCGGTGAAATCCCGGAAGCGAATGTCAACATTACCGCCAAAATTAAGGCTTCCTTTACAGGAAATTCCTCCGATTAAATTGGCATTACCCTGCCAATTGACGTTACCTCCAGCGTAAAGGTACCCTTTGATTTGCTTGTTGCCGGTAAGAGTGAGGTCATTATTGGCAATCATGGCCACGCCACTCATACCTGAGATGTCCACATTCCCGGTCATTGTGATGCTTTTTGCGGAAACGAAGGTGGCATTACCACTGAAGTTCCCACTGATAGTAATATTGCCCTCTGCAAATACTATGCCGCTTAAAGTAGCATTTCCGCTTAAAGAAAGGTTGCCATTTACATATAGACCATGAGTAAACGAGTAGTTGCCGCTGAAAGATTTATTCCCGGAATAAGTGGAAACCCCTGGCTGGGAGAGGCAAAGATCCCTCCAGTAGCCTAAGTCTATTTCTCCAACCGGGTCCGATGGAACCTGGCCCGTAGTAGTGCTTCCTATATTTCCCGTGAGGCGTGCGCTTCCGCCCTGAACGTATCCCACGCCGGGGGAACCGGTCACATTGATGTTCCCGGTGAACTCTATCGAATTAGCTGCAACGAGGTTTGATTGGGTCGTAGGCCCATTAACCGGATCGTCCCAACGTATGTTTATGTTGCCACTGGCACTGACGTGACTGTTGGCTGTGATCGCGCGATCCCAGGTAGATCCAGCGTCGAAGCCCTGCTGCGAAAGGAACACCACTTGGATAGCCCTTTGAGCAGTGGGCGTTCTCGAACCGCCGGACGCTATTTGGCCATAAGAAGTAACGATCACTGTGGAACCAGTCCTGGTTATAAAAGCCTGCGTTTGTCCGGTACCTATAAGCATTGTAGTAGAAGTGTCCGTAAGGCTGGGAAATGCTCTCAGCTTCGCTGCTGCCCAGTCAATTCCCGCTTCGGCCAGATTTAATACCTGCTCGGCCCTTTCATTATTTTGGGACGTAGAAAACTCGGTCCTGGCTAAAACGATTGATCCTGCCACGGCCAACAAAACAATGGCGAAAATGACCACTACGGTAATCAACGCCAGGCCTTTCTCTTTTCCCAAAATTTCCACCTCCATTCAATAGAATAATTTCTTTAATATTTTTATTTTTAATTATATCACAGAGATTATATCACAGAGCCTCTTTTTTGGCCAGCTTCAGCCTTCTGGAGGAGGCGTGGTAAATTCAACGTCTTCCCCGTAAAAGATCCCCCATTCGTTCCTGATTGCCGCTCGGAAGTGATAGGTGGTAGAGGGATGTATATCCTCCAGGAAGAAAGAAAAGGACACAGGCGTTGACCCACTAACAGCCTGAAAAGGAGTGCTTGACCCGTAAGATAAAGTCAGGCCATATTCGAACCAGACCTCACCTGGTAAATAATTTGGTTGGGCTATTCCATAAAGCCAAACCTTAGAAGGATTGTAAATTTGATATCCGGAAGTGGTAACAGTCGGTGTGGGGTACATGGTCAAGGCGAAGGCCGTTGAGGTGAAGCTGGCATTTACCGCCCCTAGATTATTAATCGAGTCCACCCAGGCGTAAGGCAAAGTGCCGGATGCCGGATCGCTCGGGTCCTGCCGAGTGATCCCAAAGGGCACCCCCTGCACAGGGATCAATTCCTGATAATTGCTCCGTTTTCCGATTATCTTATCGATTGCGCAAAGCTTGATCTGGTACGTAGTAAATGGCTCGTATTGGGCAAACATGGAGGCGGTATGAGAGGGAGTTAAGGACCATTTTCCCAACAAGCCATCATAAATCAATGGCAGATAATAGGGATCCCCAGGGCTGGAAGGTTGTGTCCAGGTTGGCGTTCCATTCTCTTCCAGCTTCCAGTACAATGTGGGGGTTCCTGGAGGCGAGGGGGTTTTGCTTATGGTCGCGTATAGAACATAGACCCCGGAAGAGACTCCTCCTGCTGAAGGATCCGTAATGGTAACGGAAGGGTTGCTTCCGAGTTCCAATCCCGTGGTGACTGTGCCGGTAGGGGGTAAGCCCTCGACGGTTATGAATTGGGGTGGGGTGTTGTCAGTGATCAATCGGATATAAGAAGTTCCCCCTCGTGGCAATAATGGTTGCAGGTTGCTTATGGATGCCGTATTGGTCGCTTCCAACTGTATCTCTAACATCTGCCCGTCGCTGGACGAGCCGTTAATGATGAATTGGAAATAATACGTGGTTCCCATTACTAGGGTGGCAGAGGCAGTGGTATAATGAAAGGGACCAGGGTCAGAGTATATTTCACCCGCTCCGCTGCCTGCAAGGGAAGCCCAGTTGCTCCAGCTTCCCCAGGAACCCCCGTTGAATGACCTGGTTCTGTACTGGACGCTGGACTTGGGGATATGGTAAGCATCATCCCTGATCTCGCCCTCTAAGTAGGTATGTAAATTTGCGCCACTGGTATAATGACGGACATAGGATTCACCTATTTCAGGGAAGGTAAAATAAACCTGCGGTCTGTAAGTCTGGATATTTGTTTCCAGGGTTATTACTCGAAGGCCCAACACCGTGGGAGTCCTTACGGTGACGGTCACGTGCCTTAAGAATCGAATAATTTCCCCACCCTCATAAACGTAGGTTGAAGTAGTGGTGCGGATAAACCCCGGCTTGGGCTCGTCCTCGACATATTCAGGGACAACCAGGTTGCTCCTCATCTCTTCAATTTTTGCCTGTGCCAGAGAGAGTGCTATATCCCGGCTCTGCATTTTCACAGTTAAGGTGAGCATCTGGGTGGCAATCGTGATGATAAAGATGGCCAGAATCCCCAGAAGCGCAATGGAGATCAAAATTTCTACCAGCGTGAATCCTGATTGCCCCAGTAAAACCTTTTTCCTCATTTGTAGTTCCTCAG
>Ga0172365_10000271_pt1 | contig 33502 bp, 30 predicted proteins | sample LakKivSesite48cm_FD_114535 | JGI IMG/M metagenome (GOLD analysis project Ga0172365, IMG submission 114535) | Sediment microbial communities from Lake Kivu, Rwanda - Sediment site 48cm | ecosystem: Environmental > Aquatic > Freshwater > Lake > Sediment | place: Rwanda: Western Province, Lake...
GTGGTGGCGGTCGCCGAGGAGCCTGGAACGCACTTCGCCGACCAGCCGCCGAGCGAGGCGTCGAAGACCGTCAGCAGCCTGGGTTTCTCGTATCCGGTCGGGAACCTGTTCTTCATCTTCTCCTCTTTCGGCCTCGAATATCTACCGGCGGGCACCGGCCAGCAACTTCACGGCAACCCCGAACAGCCTCCCGGGCAGGGGCGGCATCGGCAATCTTCGCGATCTGCGAAGCGGAACCCATCTCCCGCGCCTCAGGACTTCCGACACCACAATCACTTCCGCGGGCACCCGGCATGGCCTGTCGGGACCAGACAGATCGCCCGCCGTCAGCATCAGCGGCTCCAGGCCGCGGCGTCTCGCGTACCGTACGAACCTGTGCACGAAGGGACCGTCGCGTCCCTGGATGACAACAACCTGACCAGGCGCCAGCGAGTTCCCCTCGACCTTCATGCCGCGGAGGATCTCCCCCGAGAGGAGGGTGGGGAACATCGACATCCCGTCGACGCGCCCGAAGCTCCAGCGGAGGGATGCCGTCACGCCGGCCCCGCCCCGGTGCGGACAGCCTCCGGGCCCTCCCGCGTCCCGCACGGGGCCCGGCGGCGCCTCGTGAACGCCAGGGCGACGGCGCCTATGCAAACGGCGAACCACAGAGTGGCGAGCCTCATCAGGATGGTGATGGCGGTCGCGTCCGCCACCGGCAGCCTGGTCGTGAGCAGCCCGCCCAGGGTCAGCTCCGTGAGTCCCAGGCCGCCGGGGATCATCGACACTGCACCCGCGATCGTACCGGCCGAATGCGCCAGAAGGGCGGTGCCGGCATCGAGAGAGGATCCGATGGAGCGGGCCGCGACGACCAGGACCATCGCCTCCATGCCCCACGAGACGAGCCCGAGGGGTATGGAGACGGCCAGGCTCCGGGCGTCGAGCAGCGAGGAGCAGCCGGAGCGGAAGCTGCAGAGCCCCTCGCGCCGCCTGGCGACGGGCCCGAGCCTGCAGGCCAGGCGGAGAGCCGCCTCGAAGAGCCTGCCGTGCCTTATGAAGACCACCGAGAGCGCGATGAAGGCGACTCCGGCCGCCACCGCCGGGAGCGCCATCCCTCTTCCCGTGAGAGCCACTCCTGCGCATGCGATGATGACCATGCTCATCAGGTCGGTCAGCCTCTCGGCGACGACCACGGGGGAGGTCCTCGAGAGAGGGATCCCCTCCCCGTCCCTCAGGAGGCAGCTCTTGATCAGCTCGCCGAACTTGCCGGGGGAGACCGTCATCGAGAATCCGGAGACGAACACCGCCGCGCTGCGCGACGGCCTCAGCCTTGTCCCGACGCGGCGCAGGAAGTAGTCCCACTTGAGGAACCTGAAGAAGTAGTTCCCGACCGGGAGGAGGAGCATCAGCGGGATGAACGAGGGGCGGAGCCCGGAAACGGCTGCGCGGACCTTCGAGATGTCCGAGACGAAGACCATCGCCGTATAGACGGCAATGGCCAGGGCTATGGAGAGAAGGGCCTTCCTCAATCAGCAGCCCCGGGGGCCGGGTTCCTGCCTGCCAGGATCTCGAGCTCCGAGACCAGTCTCTCGGCCCCCGGCAGGCCGGCGACCAGCCTGAGGGCCTTCTCGGCCAGCTCCACGCTGTCCCTCTTCTCGCCCAGCATCTCGCTCGCCCTGGCGGCAAGCGCCAGCGCCTGCCCCCTGCCGAGCCTGGTCAGCTCGGAGGACGGCTGGACCTCGTACCCGGTCATCGCGTGGACCAGGGCGTCCCTCGGCTGCTTCCTCCTGAGGTGGAGGAGCGCCATGTTGATGTGGACGCCGCCGCGTGCCTCGCCATCGCGAAGCTCCAGGGCCTCTCTCAGAAGCGCCTCGGCTTCGTCGAGCCTCTCGCCTGCCTCGATCATCGAGGCCGCGATGTTCACGTTCAGAGTCTTCTTCAGCGCGGGATCCTTCTCGATCGCCTTCCGGTACAGCTCCTCCGCGGCCTTCCTGTCTCCCCTGCCCGCCGCCGAGTAGCCGAGCTGGGCGATCGCCATCCCGCTGCGGTCGCCCCTCTCCATGGCCTCGAGGACTATCTTCTCCGCCTCGTCGAACCTGCCCGATCGGATATGGAAGTACACCAGGGCATTCGAAAGAGGGTCCTTCACCGTGGATCGATCCCTGTTCCGCTCCAGGAGCCGGAGCATCGAGTCTATCCTGCCGGCGGCGGCCAGCGCGGCGGCGCGCCTGAGGAGCAGCCTCCTGTAGGCGGGCGTATGCATGTAGAACAGCGCGGCGGCCGTGAACAGGGCCAGCACGACGAGAGCGGCGAGGATCGCGGCGCTCATCTCTGGACACCGGCCCTGTCGAACTCCGTGAAGTCGGGAAGGGTCGTGTCGCTCGCAAACGGAGAAGTGCCCGTGTGGATTGGGCAGTACGTGGTGGGCGCGGTGCCTGCCCAGAACAGCTCGTCCACGGCCCTCGGTCCGCACGCGGCGTTCGCCAGAAGCCCCGACTGCCTGCAGATGACCGCGTGCACGACCGAGCCCGCCGGGGGCAGAGGGAACGAGGGCGCTTCGGACGGGTCGGCGTTCCTCAGCGCGTCCTTGGCGAACCTCGTCCAGATGGGCAAGGCTATGTCCCCGCCGGCCTCGCCGCGGCCGTTCTGGAGCCTGATCCTGACCACGTGGTCATCGTAGCCGACCCACACGGCCGCTACGATGTCCGGCGTGAACCCGATGAACCAGGCGTCCGCGTAGTCGCTGGTGGTTCCCGTCTTGCCGGCGGCCTCCCTGCCTGCGTACGGCACTCCGCCCGAGTACCAGCGCGTGCCGGTTGCCGTGCCCGCCCTGACGACGCTCTGCAGCATGCTGTTCATCAGGTAGGCTCCGGTCTCCGATAGGGCCCTCGTCCCGGGCGAATACTGCTCGTTGCTCTCGAGGACGTTGCCGTACCGGTCCTCCACCCTGAGGATGGGCGTGGCGTGCCTGGCTATGCCCCCCGTCGCGAAGGGGATGTATGCCTGCGCCATCTCCAGGGGGCTGACCATGCAGCTCCCGAGGGGCAGTGAATTGACTATGGGCAGATCGCTCTCGATGCCCATGGCATGGGCCCTCGCCGCAACCGCCTCTATGCCGACGGCCATTCCGACCCTGACGGCCGAGACGTTGTAGGACCGCGCGATCGCCTCCCTGATCGTGACAAGGCCGTGGAACTGCCCGTCGTAGTTCCTCGGGCGCCACTCGCCCGGAGAGAGGTCCACGACCACGGGTTCGTCGAGGACCACGTTGCCAGGGGACCAGCCCTGCTCGATCGCCTCCGCGTAGACGAACGCCTTGAAGGAGCTTCCCGGCTGGCGCCTTGCCTGGACGGCACGGTTGAACTCGCTGTCCTTGAAGTCCCGTCCGCCCACGAGGGCCCGGATGTAGCCCGTCCTGGGATCGATCGCGACGAGCGCGCACTGGATGTAGTCGGGAGAACCCTCCGTCGTGTCCTCCCTGGCCTGCCAGGACTCCCACGAGCTGGGGAAGCGGAGCCTGTCCGGATCGTGGCCGTACGTGTTGGTCGCGGGATCCCACACGGGGTCCCGGAGGGACATCACGCTGTCGACCGCGAGCTCTGCCGCCGCCTGCATGTCGGGGTCCAGCGTCGTGTAGACGGAAAGGCCCTGCTCGTAGACCGCGGACCACCCGTAGCGGGCGACGAGGTACTGGCGGACGTACTCGCTGAAGTAGTCCCACTGCTGCTCGAGCTCCGGCCTGGAGATGTCCACTTCCAGTGGGAGAACCATTGCTTCACGGGCCTGGTCGCGAGAGATGTAGCCTTCCTCCTCCATCATCGCCAGGACCGTGTTCCTGCGCCGCATGCACCCCTCGGGGTTCCTCACGGGACTGAGCGCGCTGGGGCTCCTGGCGAGTCCGACGAGCATCGCGGACTGCGCGAGGGTCAGCTCCGAGGCAGGCGTCCCCCCGAAGTAGGTCCTGGCCGCCGCCTCGATGCCGTGCGCTCCCTGTCCGAAATAGATCTGGTTCAGGTACATCTCGAGGATCTCTTCCTTGGAGAACTGCCTCTCGATCTCCATGGCGATGAACATCTCCTGGAGCTTCCGCTGGACCGTCAGATCGCGCACGAGGAAGAGGCCGAGGGCGAGCTGCTGGGTGATCGTGCTCCCGCCCTGCCTGGCCCCCGTCGTCAGGTCGACGAACAAGGCCCTGACGAGGCCCCTCGGGCTGACGCCCCGGTGCCTGTAGAAGTCCTTGTCCTCGGTTGCCACGAAGCCTTCGACCACGAAGGGCGATACCTGGTCAAGGGTCACGGGGTAGCGGTTCTCGACGAATGCGCTGGCCAGGAGGTTTCCCCTGCAGTCGTATATCCTCGTGGCGGAAGCGGGCTCGTGACCCCTGAGGCCCGCCACCAGGACGCTCACCCTGGCCTGGCGGAAAGCCGTCCGGCAGTCGGAGTAGACCTTCCAGACCAGTCCCGTGCCGAAGGAGGCGCCCAGCACGAAGACCAGGAGGAGCCACCGCAGGACGGGGCGCGCCGATGAGGACGAGGCCCTGGTCATTCGGCGTCGGACCCCGATGCCAGCTGAGTCCGCTCCATGACGGGCGTCCCGCTCCGGTAGGTCAGGCGGTACTCGTACTGACCGCCGTTCCCGATGAAGGTCACGTCACGGCATCCGGGCGCCAGCGATGGCTGGGAGGCGAAATCGGCGTGGTAGTCGCTGTCGTACCCCTCGTAGGTCCTCCATGCGAGCCTGTAGCCGGTGTGCGTTCCCTGGAAGAGGTACAGGTTGCCGGCCCAGTAGACGACCCTCTCGGGGTCCTGGTCGCCGTTCATCTCCACGCCCAGCGCCCTCCAGACGGTCACGCCGGCCTCGTCCTCGGCGCGCTGTTCCATCATGTGGGGATCCAGCTGGATGAGCATCTGCTGGAGGGGCTCCTCCGTCCCGGTGGTGAGAAGGGCCGGCCAGGTGCTGCTGAGAGTGTCGAGCTGCTCGACCAGGTCGCTGACCTCGAGGAAGCTGGCATCCAGCACCGCGAGCCTGCGCAGATCGAGTCCGGAGTCCGGATCGACCCAAGCTCCGTTGAGCCTGAGGTTCTGCATCGCCTCGTGCCTCGACCTCAGGACCGCCTTGCCCAGGTACGCCATCTCGCGCCAGGCCGCCACGAACCCGTTCAGCTCGACCGGGGCGTTCGTGATGTTGAATGTGGCCCGGTCCTGGATTATCTGCAGCTTGGCCGAGCGTCTGATGTTCGACAGGGCGAGCTGCTCGTATCCATCCTGGCTCAGCCCGGAGACGTATTCGGGGAAGCTCGTGCCGTGCTCCATCGCGGCGGACAGCGAGGAGAAGCAGAGCACCGAGTCCACCCTGCAGTCGTCGAGCAGTTCCCTCGCGATCCTGATCTCGAACCTGATCTGCGGACTTGCGAGTATCATCCTTGCGGTCCGCTCGGAGTTGAGCGAGTCCATCACCGCCTCGGGGATCTCCTCTCCGAAGCCCTCGATGAGCCAGCCCTGCCGGGAGAGCAGGAAGTCCATCCTGACTATGGCCGGGCCCTCCATCCTCGCTATCGTGCAGAAATAGGAGGTCCTCGACCCCGTGCTGTCCTGTATCACCTCGGTGAGCCGCCCCGAGGCATCGAAGCCCCTCCACCTGCCGAAGACCTGCCATGGCGGCTCGTTCAGCTCCGCGACCGAGTCCCTCAGCGGAGGCGCGAGAAGCTCGAAGCAGGCAGGGTCGTTCATGGAGAGGAGGTCGGAGAAGCGGAGCGCCACCTCCAGGGGGGTGGGAGGGATCACCACGACGCTGTCGCCGCTCTCAGGCACTGGCGCGCCGCCGTCCCGGCAGCCCGCGGCGGCCGCCAGGATCACGCCGGCGGCCAGGGCCGCCAGCCTGGTCGTCAGGGTGCTCATTCGACTCCCATCGTTGCACCGAGCATCTCGGACGGAGTGGTCACCCCGGCCAGGACCTTCCGGATGGCGTTCGTCCTGAGCGTGCTCATGCCCTCCTCGACCGATATCCGCCGCAACTCCTCCATCGGGGCCGAGGCGGCGATGGCCGCCCTTATCCTCTCGCCGACCACCATCAGCTCGAACACGGCCGTCCGGCCCTTGTATCCGGTTCCCCGGCAGGTCCTGCAGCCCTTGCCGCGCTTGAAGATCAGGCTGCGCCCGGAGAGGCCGAGGGACTGCAGGATGGACTCGGAGGGCGCGTAGTCCTCCCCGCAGTCCGGGCAGACCTTCCTGACCAGCCTCTGGGCCACTATGCCGACGAGCGTGCTGCAGAGCAGGAAGGGCTCGATGCCCATGTCCAGCAGCCTCACCGCGGTAGTCGCAGTGTCGTTGGTGTGGAGCGTGCTCAGGACAAGGTGCCCCGTCAGAGAGCACCTGAGGGCGCTCCGTGCGGTTTCGACGTCCCTGATCTCGCCCACCATGATGATGTCCGGGTCCTGGCGGAGCACGTGCCTCAGCGCAGTGGTGAAGGTCACGTCGACCGCAGGCTGGACTCCTATCTGGTTGAACTCGTCCGCCACGAACTCGATCGGCTCCTCGATCGTCGTGATGTTCTTCTCCGCCGTGGCGAGGGTCGTCAGGGTGGAGTAGAGGGTGGTCGTCTTGCCGCTCCCGGTGGGCCCCGTCACGAGGATGAGCCCGCTGGGGGTCCTGGTGAGCTTCTCGTACCGCTTCTGGTCGTCGGGCTCGAAGCCGAGGTTCGACAAGTCCTGCATTAGGATCGAGGGATCCAGGATCCTCAGGACGGCCTTCTCGCCGAACGCCACCGGGATCGTGGACAGCCTGATCTCGACGGGCTTCCCCTCGAAATGAGTCCGGATCCTGCCGTCCTGCGGCCGCCTCTTCTCGGCTATGTTCATCCCGGCGATCATCTTGACCCGCGAGAGAACGGGAAGGTGGAGTTTCTTCGGGATGCTGTAGATGTTGTGCAGCACTCCGTCTATCCTGAACCTGACTATGGTGGCGTCCCTGTGCGGCTCCAGATGGATGTCGCTCGCCCGCTCCTCGAATGCATACTGCAGCAGGTGGTTGACAGCGTTCACGATGGGCCTGTCGGTCGGTTCGAGGCTCCTCGAAGTCTCGCTGCTCACGTACCTCTCGAGGTTCCCGAGGTCCACCTGCTCCTCGCCCAGCCCTCCGACCTCCCTGGCGGCGGCAACTATGCTGCTGTGGAGGCCGTAGAACTGCCTCACCACCCTCGCTATGTCCGAGGGCTTGCTTACGAAAAGCTGTATCTCCTTGCCGATCATGTGATTGATGTCATCCAGCGGCCGCGGGTCGAGAAGATTGCTGGTCGCGACCAGCATGTGTTCGTCGGTGGCCTCGAAGACCACCATGGCGTTGCGCTGGGCGAACGCCCCGGGGATCGAGGAGGTCACCACCTCGTAGTCCAGCTCGAGAGGATCCAGATGCTTGTAGGGCAGGCCGGCAAGGCCAGCGAGGAACACGTAGAGCTCCTCCTCCGCAACCAGCCCTCTCGAGACGAGGATGTTCAGCAGATCGGCATCCGGGCCCTGCATGAGCCTCTGGAGCCGGTCGAGCCCCTGCTTCGTCAGGAGGCCGGCCGCAACCAGTTTCTGAGGCAGAGCCGTGATGTCGAGCCTGGGAAGGTTCGTCACAGTGATCTCCTGACGAGCGGCGGGACAGGCTCATCCCACACGAACGCGGAGGTGATCCTCTCCGCGGCCTGCGCGGCCGGCCCGCTTCCGGAGGCGTGGATCCTCCCCAGAGCCTGCCCCGCGCGGACTTCCGTTCCGGCAGCCGCGAGCTGCTCCCAGCCTGCGGAGTAGTCGATCCTGTCCTCCACGGAGTACCTGCCTGCTCCCAGGCTGCGGACGGCTTCGCCCAGCGCCAGCCCGTCGACGCCCGACCAGAGCCCGCTCCTGGCGGCCGTGACCTCGAGGATCACCGCTGCCGGGGGGAGGGCGCCGAAGGCCGCGAGGTCCCCTCCCTGGGCCTCCACCATCCTCTCGAACATCAGGAGGGCCGATCCGTCGTCCAGGGCCCTCGAGCATCTGACGGCCGCCGCCTCCTGGTCCGCTCCCCCGGTCGAGGTCTCCTCGAGCATCGCGGAGACCAGGGCGATCGAGAGGTCCCTCACGTCCCGGGGTCCCCTGCCCCTCAGGACCTCGATGCTCTCCCTGACCTCGAGGGCGTTGCCTGCGGTCATCCCCAGCAGGAAGTCCATTCCGGTCACGAGAGCCCTCGCCCTGCAGCCGGCCCTTCCGGCCATGCCCACCAGCATGGAAGCCAGGTCCAGGGCGTCCGCCTCCGACCTCATGAAGGCTCCCCTGCCCTGCTTCACGTCGAACACGAGCGCATCCGTCCCTTCCGCCAGTTTCTTGGACAGGATGCTCGCGCAAATGAGCGGTATCGAATCCACTGTCGAGGTCGCGTCGCGGAGGGAGTACAGCACACGGTCGGCGGGCGCCAGATCCCCGGTCTGCCCGCACATTGCGAATCCTATCCTGCCCACCAGCTCCTGGAACTCGGGGGTCGCGAGCCTCGTCCGGAAGCCGGGTATGGACTCCAGCTTGTCGAGGGTGCCGCCGGTGTGGCCGAGGCCTCTCCCCGAGATCATGGGAACCCTCATGCCGAGCGAAGCCGCAAGAGGCGCCACGATCAGAGAGGCCTTGTCGCCGACCCCTCCGGTGCTGTGCTTGTCCACGAGCGGCCTGGGATCGTCCGGCCAGCGGAGGACGGTCCCGCTGTCCCTCATGGCGATGACCAGGTCGAGCACCTCCTCGGCGGAGAGGCCGCGGATATAGCTTGCCATGAGCCAGGCCGATGCCTGATAGTCAGGGACTTTCCCCGAGCCGATCCCCCTGATGAAATCCGCGAGGTCCTCCCCCGGCACGGGGCGGCCGTCCCTCCTTGCAGCTATCAGATCCGTGGGCTTCACGACAAGAGCTTGAGGTCCAGCGGGTCCACCAGCACGAAGGCCGCCGCGAGGGCAAGTAGCACGAGTATCCAGACGAGCACCCACAGGTAGCGCCTGGGCCTGCGGAGCCTGAGAACCTCGACCGCCCGGGCGACGCTGCACCTGCCCTCGGGGAGCAGGGGGTTGATCACGTCGTCGAAAGAGTGGATCCTTCTGGCTTTCAATAGTTTGAGTATCCTGGACGGATCGTCGACGGTGAAGTCCTCAGTGAGAGTCACGATCCGCCATCCGCCCTCCTCCACGGACTCCGGGGGAGCGAACGGACTGGGCGATCGCTCGGAGGCGAACGCAGCCGCCTCTCCGGGTCCGGTTGTCTCCTGTGCCGGTTCGGCGGCATGAGCGGTCGGCTCGGGCGGAGCCGCCGGCTCGGACTCGTCCGGCATCTCCTCGCCCCATGCGCCCGCCGGCCAGATCTCGGGCTCGAAGAGGCCGCATTCGCTCACGGGCTCCCACGGGCCGCCGGCAAGGGAGATCTCGGCCTCGGGAGGCACCCGGGACTCCGCGACCCACTGCCTGACGGTCTCCACGCCTCCGGGATAGTACTCGATGCCGTCGATCCTGAGCCGTGGCGGCACGCTGCCCGGCTCTCCCGCCGCGGGGGGCCTCAGGAAGGGCGAGAGCCGGGGAAGGCCCTGGGCAAGGACTCCTCCCGGAGGTGTGCGCGGCCCCTCGATCACTGCGTCGGTCGTGAGCCGTCCCTCGCGCGTCCAGCGTGCGATCGTCTCGAAGTCGGGCGCGGTCCATGAGGCACCGGACATCCTCACGGTCCACCAGCTCGATGGATCGAGAAGGGGCCCGAGCTCGGAGAAGCCGGCAGCCCTCTGCCAGTCGGGCGTGCCGGCCTGCCTCACCTCGTCGTCCGCAGAGATGCGCCTCTCCCTGGCCCAGCGGACAAGCACCTCCATCCGCGGAGCCCTGTATATCCTGTCGCCGCGCTTCAGCTCAAAGGCGCCGCCTTGGGGCATCTCATCCTCCCGCGCTTGCATGCTCCCATACAGGGCGCATGAGTGCACCATCTCACTATAACAGAACCGATGGCGCCGCGCGAGCACCGGCGGACGCCCCGGGGAAGGAGATCCTCTCCGAAAGCGCGCCGTCCTCTTCGGCCGGAGTCAGCGCCCCCCTGCGCGAGGCCCCCCTGATCAGGACGTCGAGGTAGTCCTCCCAGTAGCCCGGCACCGAGCCCCGCTCGAAGAAGGAGTGATACGCCCGCGGCCCGGGGAGCAGGGAGACCAGGTAGGCGATCCGCCTTGCGGAGAGGTCCTGCATCCTGCACCCGAAGTAGTACCCCGAAGCCTCCTGGAAGCCGAACACGTCAGGCCCGAGCTCCACCACGTTGGCGTAGAGCTCGAGGATCCTGTCCTTGGACAGGCTCTCCTCCAGCATCCAGGTCAGGAAGACTTCCTGGAGCTTCCTCGAGAGCGTCTTTTCCCTCGACAGGAAGAGGTTCCTGGCCAGCTGCATGGTGATCGTCGACGCTCCTCTCGAGAACCTGCCGCTCGAGAGGTCGGCGACCAGAGAGCTGCGGATGTGCTCGGGGCTGAAGCCGGAATGCAGCCTGAACTCCCCGTCCTCGGCACAGCAGAGCATGGCCTCGAACTCCTGCGGCATGGAGTCCAGCGGGAGGAAGGCCGGATTGGTCCGCGGATCGAGGTCGATCCTCCGGGAGTTGCCCCAGCTGTCGTGCATGACGCAGCTCCCGGCAGTGCGGAATCCCCTGACGTCGACCGGGCACCGGCCGACCGAGAGCGACGAGGCGTCCACGGAAATGGACACGTCCGAGCTCTCGGGGCAGGCCCTGTCCACGAACAGGTCCAGGGAGACGCCGAGGCTCCCCCTCAGAACCGTGCCTTCCAGCCTCCCCTGCATGGGCCCGGGGATGGATGCCGTGATCGTCTCGCCGGGTATCGAGGGGTTCCATGCCCGGAGCCTGAGTGCCCCGGCGGAAGCCTCGAGCCGGACGCACAGGGAGATGCCGCCGATCGACACGGTCCCGCTGTCAATCGTGAATCCGCCGCTGCCGGCTTCGCCGTAGACCTCGGCGGAGGCGTCGAACGTGAGGGTGTCGGGCGCAAGGAGCCGGGAGTAGATCCTGGAGCCCGGGAAGTCGGCATCCACGCCATAGGTGCAGGCCGACCCCTCCGAGAAGTGCAGGGCGGCGGAGCCCCGGGGACTCAGAGCCACGAATGCGTCGGGGTCGAGATGCCTCATCCAGGCGCTGAGCACGGGCTCTATCGAGGACAGGTCAGTCCTGGCCTCCAGGCTCATCTCCCCGCCCCAGCTCCCGTCCAGCTCGAATGCGATCCCTGCCGGAGCTCCGTCCAGGGAGTCGAGCATGCCCGAGAGGGACGCGCTGTCCGACGCGAGGCTCCCCGAGAGCCTGCCCGTGAAGCTGTGGCCGGCCAGGCTGGCGGGACAGCGGAGCAGTCCTCCCGGCAGAGCGGTGCAGTCCCGGAAGACAGCCTGCACCGAGGTGCGCGCCCCCCCGGCGGAGGTCCCGGAGACGCTCACGGATCCCCAGTCCCCCGACGCCAGTCCGCAGAAGGCCCTCCCGCCGTCGGCCACCCAGCAGGAGGCCATGCTGGTGTCATCAGCAGTGACGAGAACGGCCTCGTCCATGCCGAGACCTGGAAGTCCGCCGCGGCCTCCCCCGCCGGCGCCCGGCCTCCGGCGGAGCGACGGATCCGTCAGCACGCAGGCCGGGACGACGATCCGGGTGCAGCGCCGCGACAGCAGGCCCCCCTCCAGCAGGACCCACACGCGGGGCGCTCTGAATCCGAGTGAGGGAAGGTCGACGCTGTCCAGCCTCACCGCACGGGGCGACAGGGCGACGCCGCGGATCGACGCGCTCCGGTCGAGCTTCCTGAGATCGGAAAGGACGACCCACCTGGACACTGGCGGGACGAGGAGGAGGGTCACAGGCAAAGCCAGCAGGAGGATGGCAGGAAAGGCGATCCCCCGCCAGCGGGGCATCAGTCGCCGCGATCTGCCAGTGTGGAGTCTATCTCCGCGAGGAGCGAGACGGCTGCCGCCCGCGGATCCGGAGCGGCCGTGATCGGCCTGCCGACGACCAGTGAAGAGGCCCCTGCGAGGATCGCCTCTCTGGCCGTGGAGGTTCTCTTCTGATCGTCGGACGACGGTCCGGCCGGCCTGATGCCCGGGGTGACGATGAGGAACCCGCCGCCGTGCCTCGAACGGATCGACGCGGCCTCGCGGGGGGAGGAGACGACCCCGTCCAGCCCGGCGGCGGCCGCCGATGCCGCAAGCTCCAGGGCGAGTTCTTCAGGGGGCAGTCCCACGCCCAGACCCGTCAGGTCCGACGCTCCCAGGCTGGTGAGAACCGTCACTGCGACGACTCTCGTCCCGCTCCCGGCAGCGGCTTCCGCGGCCGCCTTCATCATCTCCACCCCGCCCATCGAATGGACGTTGAGGATGGAGGGGCCGAGCAGGCAGGCGGACCTCACTGCGCCGGCGACGGTCGAGGGAATGTCTATGAACTTCAGGTCGAGGAAGACCTCGAAGCCCGCGCCGCGCATCTGTCTCACGATGTCGGGACCTGACCTGGTGAAGAGCTCGAGGCCGACCTTGACGCCCACCGGAAGGCCCCTGAGGGGCTCCAGCATCTTCAGCGCGGTCTCCCCGCAGTCACTCGTCAGAGCCACGAAAAGCCTCGAGGCGTCAGTCATCGTCACCTACTCCGATCACCTTGAGCAGGACCTCCGCGGTCCCGGTGCCAAGCATGCCTATCCTGTCGGCGGCGGCCCTCGACAGGTCGACTATCCTCCCGCTCACGTAGGGCCCCCTGTCGTTCACCCGCACCGTGGCCTCCCTCCCGTTGCCGAGGTTCCTGACGAGCAGGACCGTGCCGAACGGCAGTGTGCGGTGGGCGCAGGTCATGTCGTTCATGTCGAAGATCTCGCCGCTCGCGGTCTTCCTGCCCTGGAATCCCGGACCATAGTAGGAGGCGGTCCCTCGCTGCTCGAAGCCGTCCACCATCCGGGCGGCGCGCGGCCCTGCCGTCGTCACGTAGACGGGGTTCGGGGCCAGGCAGGCCGTGGCGGCGAGCAGCACGGACAGGGCCGCGAGGATGGTCCTCACGGCTCCTCCGACAGAAGTGCATCGAGCTCGAGAGCTATCTCGGACGCCCTGCCCGGTCTCCTGAGATTGCAGGTTCCGAGCTGGACCATGGCAGCCCCCGCCGCCAGCATTTCCAGGACATCCACCGCCTCCCATACGCCCCCGGAGGCCATCACCGGTATGCGCACGGCTCCGGAGACCTGCCAGACGCGAGCGACCACGAGGGGGAGGAGAGCCGGCGAGCTGTAGCCTCCAGTCCATCTGGACAGGGCCGGGCGTCCGGTCCTCCAGTCCAGCTTCATCCCGAGGAACGTATTGCAGACCGTCACGGCATCAGCGCCCTCGGACTCGGCAGCCCTGGCCGACTCGACGATGTCGCCGCCGTTCGGGGTCAGCTTGACGCTGAAGGGCCTCGAGGTAGCCGAACGCACGGCCCTGGTTATCTCGGCCACGCATGCCGGATCGACCCCGAACGCCATCCCGCCTGCGGACACGTTGGGACAGGATACGTTCACCTCGTATCCGATGTGGACCTCCGAGCGCTCAAGGGCGGAGACGACGCGCCTGAACTCCTCCACGGTCTCCCCGGCGACGTTCACGACTATCCCGCACGGCGCTCCCGAGAGCCTGGGCAGGATCTCGGAGACCACGGAGGAAGCCCCGGGATTGGCCAGTCCTATCGAGTTGAGGAGGCCGAGCCCCGTGTCGGCGATCCTTGGCGGGGCGTTCCCGTCCCTGGGCCGGAGCGTCGTGGCCTTGGTGCAGAGAAGGGCGACCGCGGACAGGGCGGCGCCCGCCTCGAGGAGCTCCAGCCCGTACCCGCATGTGCCCGAGGCGAGAACGAGCGGCGTGCGCCACGAGCGTCCCCAGAACTCCCTCTCGACGGCCGGCCTCAGGTCAGGCTCCCGTCGATGCGCATCCAGTCAAGCTCGGCGGCCCCGAAGACCGGGCCGTCGATGCAGCACTTCACGAATCCGCCTCCCGCCGCAGGGACTGCGCAGCCGCTGCAGGCTCCCCAGCCGCAGCCCATCCTGCTCTCCATTGAGACCTGCACGTCCGCGAGGCGCTCCGGGGGAACAGCTTCGACCACGGCCCTGATCATGGCGGCGGGCCCGCACACCGCGACGGCATCGTATGAGTCCCAGTCCGTTCCCTCCAAGAGGTCGGTCACCAGGCCTCTGCGCCCCGCACTGCCGTCCTCCGTCGCCACGACCGCGTCCAGCCCTCCTGACAGGACCCTGTCGGCGCAAGAAGCACCGATGCACACGGTGGCCGACGGGACTCTCTCGGCGAGCAGCGGGAGACCGGCGGCCCCGAGGCCCCCGCCCACGAGCAGCCATCTGCGGGCCCCCAGCCGGAAGCCCCTCCCGAGGGGCCCGAGGGTCCTCACCGGGTCGCCCGGGACCAGAGAGGCCAGCGCACGTGTCCCGGCTCCGACGACCTGGAAAACGATCTCGGCCGTCCCCCTCGACCTGTCGGTCCTGCTGACCGTGAACGGACGCCTGGTGACCGGGAACCTCCCGCTCGAGACCTCCATCATCAGGAACTGGCCCGGGGACGCCTCCGATGCGGCCGCACTCGAGAGGACCAGGCGGAAGACCCCGGGGCGCTCTTCCAGCATGGAGTCGACCATGCAGAGGCCGTCATTCATCGTCCTGGCCCGCACCCCCCTCGGAAGTGCCCAGCCTCGAGGCGGCCGCTCTGCCCTCGACCGTCGCCGGGAAGTCCCTGGCGAGTTCCTTGAGGTATCCCTCCACCAGTCCGCTTTCCATCTCTGCCGCCTCCGACGCGGTGTAGGCAGCCCACAGGAGCTCGGGCCTGGCGTCCAGGCTCCATCTGCTCCCCAGCATGCGATCGAGGATCGCCCACGCCTCCCGGTATCGCCCCGCGTCGATCATCGCCCAGGCCGACTCCAGAACCGACGACGGACGAAGTCCCTCCCCCGGACCAGGGGGAAGTGATAACCTGACTTCGATCTGCGTCGCAAGATCCCCGGAGTCTGCCAGTTCCCTGGCCTGCAGCAGCCACGCGAGGGAACTGTCCGGCGGAACGCCCTCTACCTCGGCGAGGGACGCAAGCGCCATTGCACGCACGCGGGGATCGGCCGTGGACCTCAGCGTCTCCAGGTCGCTGCGCGCAAGGGAGTCCGCTCCGTAGAGGTCCAGCCTCTTCTCCGCCACGAGCAGACGGAGGATGGGGGCCTCGGAGGAGGATGCGTGGTCGAGGCTGTCCGAGTATGCGAGGAGCAGTCCCAGATCCGTCTTCCTGTCCTCCGCCAGCCTCGTCCACATATAGGACCCGCTGCGCTGGGACAGGGCCTCGAGATCGGCCAGCGCCGAACGCAGGTCCCCCATCCGCTCCAGGAGGCGCGCCCTTCTGTACAGGGCCTCGGCGCCTATCTCCCTGGAAGGATCGAGATCGGCGGCGCTGTGGTAGGAAGACAGCGCCGAGGAGTAGTCCCCCGCCGCCTCCCTGGTCCTGCCCGAGAGCAGCGCTATGCTGGCCATCTCGCGGTCGGACCTGTACGAGGCCATCAGCGGCTCCAGCGCCGCCGCGGCTTCGGAGGGTCGCCCCGCGTCGACCAGCGCCCCGGCGGCGGAGGTCAGCGCGCGGTAGTATCCCGATCCCCGGCGGAATCTCGACGCCGCCTCCGCGAACACGCCCGCCGCGCTGTCAGGCATCCCGAGCTGGAGCAGGGCCGCCCCCCTCTCGAGCAGTATCTCGCCGCTCAGGCTGTCTCCCGGCCTGCATGCCGCGGCGGAGTCGAGAGCGGTCAGCCCCTCTGCGGGCATGCCCCCCTCGGTCGAGGCATGGGCAAGCAGGATCCGCGAGATCACGTAGCTGCGAGTGTCGCGCCTCCCGACGGAACGGAACGAGGCGGCTGCATCGGCATATCTGCCCAGTTCGAGCGCCGCCCTGCCCATCCCCGTGAAGGCCCTGTCCCGCACGGACTGGTCTTCGGTCATGACTATCGCCGCGGAGTAGGCCCGCATGGCCTCCTCGAAGTCGGAGGTCCCGCTTCCCGTCGTAGACCGCTCCCCGAGGAGGAGGAGAGCATCTCCCATGAGGAGCTGGGCATCGTCGGCCCACCGGCTGCCGGGATAGAACGAGAGGACCTTCCCCGCCCCCTCGATGGCCTTTCTGAGGTCCTCCGCCTCGGACGAAGAGGGATTGTCCGGATTGGCCGCCGCACTCCTCGCGGCGTCCTCGTAACTCCTGTGCGCGTTGTAGTAGGTGTTGTAGTAGGCGCATCCGCAGATCAGCGCGAGGACGAGGCCGGCCCTAGCGGTCCTTCTCAAACCGACCCTCCCTGTAGACGAGACGGCCCGCCCAGACCGCCTTCACCCTTCCGCGAAGCTTCCTGTCGATGAACGGCGTATTCCGGGAGCGGGAGAAAGTGCCGGTCTCAGCCGGGATCCACTCCTCCGAGGGATCGAAGAGCACGAGCTCCGCGGCAGAGCCTTCCCGCAGGGAGGGAGCCGGCAGACCCAGGATGCGGCAGGGGCCGGTGGTCAGCAGCGACAGGACGGCCAGGGGCGAGTCCGGCCTGTCCGCGAGCAGAGCCTCCAGCACCACCGGCAGCATCGTCTCGAGCCCCGCGATGCCGAAGGCGCAGTCGAGGGGCCCTCCCGACTTGCGGGAGGGGCAGTGGGGGGCGTGATCACTCGCGATCGCGTCGACGGCGCCCGCCCTGACCAGCTCCACCAGCCTCCTCCTGCTCCGTGCGCTCCGCAGAGGCGGATTCACGACCGCGAGCGCCCCCGCCCTGAGGACCTCTCCCTCGTCGAGCGCCAGGTGGTGCGGCGTCACGTCGGCAGTCACGCAGAGCCCCCTGCCTGCAGCGGTCGAGACCGCCTCGATGCTCTCCGGATAGGAGAGGTGCGTGAGATGGAGGCTGCCCCCGGCCCGACCGAGGATCGAGATGCATCTCCGGACATCCGCGATCTCGGCATCTTCCGGAATCCCGGGGTCGCCCAGGCTCCTGGCCACTTCGCCGGAGTTCAGTCTGCCGCCCCGGGACAGCCTCTCGTCCTCGGGGTGCTCTATGATCGTGCAGCCCAGCTCCGAGCCGAGCTCGAGCGCGTGTGCCAGAACCGAGTCGTCCCTGACGGGGGACCCGTCGTCCGAGAAGGCGACCGCGCCCGCCGCCCGTAGCGCGCGCATGTCCGAGAGCCTCCTCCCCTCCCTTCCCTCGCTCACGCAGGCAACCGGGAGGACGCGCGCCAGGCCGAGGGCGCCGGCCCGTGCCAGTATCGCCGAGACGAGGGCAGGGTCGTCGAGGGGAGGGCTCGTGTTGGGCATGGCGGCCACCCTGGTCACTCCTCCGGCGATGGCGGCCCTCAGGCCGGAGTCGAGCGTCTCGCTCTCCTCGTCGCCAGGCACTCTGAGATGTGCGTGCATGTCCACGAGCCCTGGCAGGAGCCAGAGGCCGGAGCCATCCACCTGCTCGGCCCTTCGGCCGGCAGATCCGGCGAACGCCCGGGAGACGATGCCCTCCGAGACCAGCACGTCCCCCGTCTCGTCCCGGCCATCGCCGGGGTCGAGCACGCGCGCCCCGCGGATCAGCCACGCCGAGGAGGTCAGTCCGAGTAGTCCTTTCCGTCGCTTCCCCGCACACCCGCGTCCGGCGCGGACGAGGCGGTGTAGTCCGACCGGCTGGTGAGGATCTTCCTCTCCGGGAATGCGTTGGCATCGTCCCTCGCAAGTACCCTGGCGATCACCGCGGTACCCGTACCGAGAGAGCCGAATGCCTCGAAGAACCTGAGCGCCCATGCCTCCGTCTCGTCGACTATCCTGCTCGTGTACTCTGGGGGGAGCGACAACACGAGATTGTGGAAGGGGAGGTTGAGGCTCTTGTAGTCGCCCGAGGAGCGCGAGAAGCCCCTCGCGTCCGCCGCCTTGACCATCTCGGCCCAGAGGTCGGAGGGGATCCCGCGATCAGGCCTCTTGACGTACGAGTCGCCGTCGATGACGGCATTGCCGCTCTCCGGGTCCATCTCGAGTCCGAAGACGATGTTCTGCCAGAGAGTGCCGACGTTGCCCTTGTGTATGCCGTACTGCCTGAAGGACCCGACCTTGGACAGGGGCGTGCCGCTGATCCCGTGCTGGGCTATCGCGCAGTCGAACCTGGAGATGGCCTCGGCGATCTCCCGCGTGCGGCCGAGGTCGATGCCCTCCGATTCCCCCTTGCTGGCGTCGTATGTCCCGTGCTTGGAGCCGTTCGAGATGGCCAGGAAGTCCGGGAAGACGCCCCAGGAGTTGAGGCCGCCCACGAAGTACTCGGCCTCCTCCACGGTGGAGAGCTGGCCTGGGCCCTTGATCTCGCCGACCTCCACCTCGAGCCCAGTGTAGAGAGGGATGTGCATCGCCACGTCCCTGGTGAACATGAGGTTGGCGTAGTCGGCATTGTGGGATGCGTCGATCGCCACGGAGGACCAGCCCGCCCTCAGGGCAGCCGGGATCGAGACGACGGCCTCATCCCTGTCCTGGGCGGACTTGACGGCGTAGTGATCCATGTGGAGCGCGAACACGATACCGTCTCCGAGCTGGGACGAATACAGCTGGGCGTAGAAGGGCAGGTTGGTGAAGTTCACCCCGCAGTACCTTGCCTCGGACTTCGCCAGTTCGAGGATCACGAACGAGTCGGCGTGGCCCGCGGCCCGCAGTATCCCCAAGGCGCTCAGGGGATTGCGGATGTTGGCCGCCATGACGATCGCCGCCTTCTCCTTCGCCACCGCCCCTATGTCCCTGCTGCTCACCAGCGCGCAGCGGCTTCCCGGAAGGGCCGAACGCACGTTCAGGGGACGATGGCCTAAGAATCTTTCATAATCCGGTCCTGGGCGCATGTTGATCCTCCGATTGCTCACGGATCGCCGGCCGCGGAAGCCGGCCGGTTAATATGCGCCCGGCGGGATGGGGGTGCTATGGGATCCAGGAGTGACTCCGGGCTTCGGGCTCTGCTTTCCCTGTCCACGGCCCTGCTCTGCCCGCTGATCCTGATAGCGAGGTTCGGGCTGGGGCTGTGGCCCGCGGCCCTGGACGCGTCCCTGGCACTGCTGGCCCTCGTCTATCTGGGAATACTCCTTTCCCCGGACCAGCGAACCGTCAGGGAGAGGCTCTCGGAGGACAGGTGGACCTCCCTCTTCCTCGGCGTGCTCCTGGCCGGGCTCGTGGCGGTCACGGCCGCAGTGGCGGCCGGGAGGATGGGGCGGGCCCAGGCCGGGAGCCTGACCGTCGCCTTCGTGATGGCACTGGTCGTCCTCATCTCGGCGAGGATCCTACTCTGGCACCTCGGCAGGGTGATGCTGAGGTCCCTGCCGGCCTGGGCCATCCTGCCGGCGACGATCGCCGCCGTGGTATGCGTGGGGGCTTCGCTCCTCATGCTGCCCGCCGCGACGGTGGGCGGGATAGGCGGGGTGGACGCGTTCTTCATGTCCACCTCCGCGACCTGCGTAACCGGGCTGGTGACGATGGACCTATCGACCCAGTTCACCCTGTTCGGTCAGGTCGTGACGCTGCTCCTGATCCAGGTCGGCGGGCTAGGCCTGATGAGCTTCGTGGCCTTCTTCGCCCTGTTCCTCGGCCACAGCGTGGGTCTGGGCGAGAGCGTCTCGATCAGCAGGGCGATGGACAGCGAGTTCCTGAGCGACCTCAGGAGGATACTGGCCTCCATCGCCGCCTGGACATTCACGGCGGAGACCACCGGGGCCCTCGTCCTGTACAACACCTGGCGCCCCCTCATGCCGGGACAGCCGGCTCTTTGGGTCGCCTGGCAGAGCGTGTTCCACAGCGTCTCCGCCTTCTGCAACGCCGGCCTCAGCCTCAACACCACGAACATGGAGGGGTTCTCCCACTCGCCTACCACCTGCTTCACGATGGCAGGTCTCATAGTCTTCGGGGGCCTGGGCTTCGGCACCCTCACGGCGCTTGGCTCCTGGCTCGTGGGGAGCCTCAGGGGCGAGCGGAGGGGAGTCCCGCCGGTGCAGGCCAGGCTGGCCCTCCTGGTCACGGCCGTCCTCATAGCGGCCGCGATAGTGCTCTTCGCGTCGATCGAGTGGAATCGGTCGCTGGCCCACTACAGCATCGTGGAGAGGATCTCGAACTCCACACTGGAGGCCGTGACCCCGCGAACGGCGGGCTTCAACAGCATCCCCACCGCATCGCTTCAGCCCCTCACGTTGTGGATCTTCATGCTCCTGATGTTCGTGGGAGCTTCTCCCGGCGGAACCGGAGGAGGAGTGAAGACGACCACGCTGGGCCTGTTCGTCATAGCGGCGGCATCCATGCTGAGGCACAGGCCCGAGCCGGAGGCGTGGCGGAGGAGGATACCGCCGAACGACCTCCAGAGGGCGGCAGTGCTGGTGTTCATGGCGGTGATGGTCTGCGCGCTCTGCGCCTCCGCCCTCCTGGTGACGGAGCGCTCCGGCCTCGCCTCCGGCAGGCGGGCGGTGACGGACTATCTCTTCGAGATCGTGAGCGCCTTCGGCACGGTGGGGCTGTCGATGGGCGTGACGGGCGAGTTGACCACGGCCGGCCGCTGGGTGATCATTCTGACGATGTTCCTGGGAAGGGTCGGGCCGGCGACGCTGGCGGCGCTCTCAGCGAGGCCCAGGGCGTTGCGCTACACTTATCCGGAAGCCCGGGTGGGGATCGGATAGACCGGAGCAGGCCAAATGGCATCCAAGCCTCAGAAGTTCGCTGTGATGGGACTGGGGAACTTCGGCCACAGCGTGGCGGTGAGTCTTTCCAGGCTCGGTGCGGAAGTCATCGCCATCGACTCCGACCAGAGCAGGATCGACTCGATGAGCAGTTCCGTGACGCTGGCCGTGGCGTTCGATTGCACCGACGAGCAGCTCCTCCGTGCCAACGGCGTCGACGGCGTCGACGTCGCCGTGGTCGCCATCGGCTCGGACTTCGGGACCAGCGTCCTCGCGACGAGGATCGTCAGGGACATGGGCGTGGAGGTCCACGCCAGGGCCACGAACGACAGGGAGTCGAGGATCCTGCGGGCCGTCGGCGCCAACCACATTTACATGCCCGAGAGGGACCAGGGCGAGCGCGTCGCCAGGATGCTCGTCCACCGCAACGTCGAGACGTACGTTCCCCTGGCGGGCGGGATCGACTTCGTCCACGTGAAGCCCGCGCCCGTGATGCTCGGCAAGACCGTCAGGGAGATCGACCTGCGCCGCGTGTTCGGGATCAACATCGCCTACATCGGCAAGATCTCGTCCGACGACGGCCTCCGCAGCTACTCGATACCCCTGCCCGACGATGTGATAGAGCTGGGTGACGATCTGTTCCTGCTCGGCCGCCAGGAGGACATCGAAAGGTTCCTGAGCTCCCAGGGCTGAGCCCCGGCCCGTCAGGTCCGGCCGGGCTCCAAGACGGAGGAGAGGCCGGCCGCGGCGAGCGCCAGCTTCCTCTCCCTGTTCACGCTTCCGAACAGCCTGAGGCAGTTCTCCGGCGAGGGGTGCTTCTTCGCCACTGACTTGATCATCGTCGTGAAGACCTCGGGGATGCTCTCGGTGTCCACCGGGAGGCTCTCGAGGAAGAGGCCGTCGTCCACGTTGTAGGACAGGGAGCCGAAGCAGGACTCCTTCTCCTTCAGGACGCCGAACACGGTCGAAGCGATCCTCGCGCACTCCGGCCAGGTGGGCTTGGCGGCGTCCAGCCATGCGTTGAACGACTGCACGACGAGCTGGGCCTCCGAGATGCCCACCCTCGGCAGATCGGGCGTCGGCCCCGGATAGAAGTCCGCTGTCGCTCCCGGATCCAGCTGCTCCGTGAGGAACGAGACTATCAGCTTCCCCTTGAGGATCGACCCGGCCCCGAACGCCGCCGAGAGCCTGCCGTCCTCGACGGGGATGAGGGTCGAAGCCGAGGCGGATCTCACCCTCATAAGCCCCGAGGCCTCTATCCTGCGCAGGTTCCTGAGAACGGACATGAGGTCACCGTTGGAGTTGTCGAGCTCCTGCAGGACCGGCTCCTCGGTCCAACACCTCACGAGAAGGGGAAGGGTCCCCGCGTCGACGAACCTGTAGGTCAGCTTCAGCTCGCGGTTGTCGCGGCGGATCCAGTGGATGAAGGCGTTCACGCTCGGCCCCGAGTAGCCGATGATCCGGTAGGGCCTCCCGCCGCGCAGGATCAGATACGCCAGGGGCTCCTCGGCATCGATCTGCCAATAGGCGTCGCCGGCGAACGATCTGTCCTCGAGCGCGCCCTTCACCAGTTCGTCGAGGTTGACGAACCTGACGGGCACACCTTCGAAGAAGGTCCTGGAGAAGGGAAGGCTCTCGCGAGAGATGATCCCGCTCACCGGATGACCCTTGCCATCCTGCCTATCCTGGGGAGCCCGTCCTCGGCGGACCACGACCAGTAGATCGCGAGTGCCCTGCCCTTTATCAGGTCGGTGTCCAGCGGGCCCCAGACCCTGCTGTCGCTCGAGTGGTCGCGGTTGTCACCCATCATGAAGATGCATTGCGGCGGGACGACGTAAGCGATCTCCCCGGACGGGAGCATCACGCAGTCCCTCGCAAGAAGCTCGTACTGCATGTCGGCCACGCGTCCGCGGAGCATCGGCAGACAGCCCGGCCAGTTCGAGTCGAGTACGCTCGGGGAGAAGTGGTCCTGGTACTGCGTGGGATAGTCCGACGGCCTCCCGTTGACGAACAGGGTGTCGTCCCTGACCATGACCGTGTCCCCCGCTAGGGCGACTATCCTCTTGATGAAGTCCCTCCGCCTGTTCACGGGGTACCGGAAGACGAGGACCGTCCCCCTGTCCAGCGTCCGCGTTCCAGGCATGAGCCTTCCCAGGCTGTCTCCCTGGAAGGGCGCGAACGGGGGAGGGACCCGGTCGGTCCACGGGATGTACTGTCCGTGATACGCCTTCAGGACGAGCAGCTGATCGCCGATCAGCAGGGTGCTCTCCATGCTCTGCGAGGGTATCCTGAAGGCCTCGACCACATATGGACGCAGGAAGCCGAAGAAGATGATGAGCGCGAGAGCGATCTGGAGAACCCACTCCCGCACGCGGGATCTGCCCACGGGAACCTCCTGCAGATGGCGGAACACAGGCATGGAATCTAGCAAAGGTGCTCTGTGAGTCAACGACTCCGGTGTTGACAAGAGACTCCAGCAGGGCCATCATGGCTTCCGTGAGAGCCTAATGACTGTTCTTTCCGATTTCCTTCCCGAGATAGCCGGCTTCCGGCTGGGTGACATCCCCGCAGGGCGGGTCGGCCTTGCCCTGGCGACGCTCGTGCTCTCCTGGATCGCCATGACGATAGTGTTCAGGGTCCTCAGGAAGCTGGGCACGAGGAGGAGGGGGTTCGCCTCTTCCTTCTCCGGCAGGATCGCGAGACCTGCAGGCATCCTCGCGTTCTCGCTGGGCGCCTACGGAGCGCTCCGGATCCTCCCCCTGACCCACTGGCTGGCCGGAGCGGCGGGGAAGGGCCTCCTGACCGCCTGTGTCTCGTGCGCCGTCTGGATCCTCTTCTCTTCCATCGACTCGCTGGCAGACCTCGTCGCGGCCCGGAGGATGCGCGGCGACTCCCTGCTCGACGACCGGATGCTCCCTCTCCTCAGGAAGTCCGCGAAGGCAGCGGCAGCGGCCGTCGGAGCGGTCTTCCTGATCCAGTCCATGGGATACCCGGTCGGAGGCATCCTGGCCGGCCTCGGGATCGGAGGCCTCGCGGTCGCACTCGCCGCCCAGGACACGCTGGCGGGTGTCTTCGCCTCCATCACCCTCGTCCTGGACCGCCCCTTCGCGGTGGGCGACTTCGTCGACATCGGTGGCCTCCAGGGGACGGTGGAGGACGTCGGGCTCCGCTCGACGAGGCTGAGGACGCCTGACCGGACACTGGTCAGCATCCCTAACAAGAAGCTCATCGACATGTCGATAGACAACTGGTCCGGACGCGGGGCCAGGCGGACGGTGATCCCTCTCGGCATCGACCTCTCCTCTCCGCCGGGGGGAATCCAGGAGTTGCTGGGGGGACTGCGGTCGCTCCTCGACCGGCACCCTCTGGTGGAGAAGGGCTCCTCGTCGGTGCACATCGCCGCGATAGGAGAGTCCGCCCTGGATGTGGAGTGCGTCTTCTTCCTGGCGACCATCGACTACTACGAGTGGCTCTCCCTGAGGAGCGGGCTCTATCTCGACGCCCTCGAGGTGGTGACTGCATGCGGTCTCGAGCTGGCGTACCCGACCCGGACGGTGAGGATCTCGAGTCCTCCGGCCGGGGGGACGGACACAGGGCAAGGCTCAGGCAGAGATTCCTCCGCGCCGGCATAGGGAGCTTCACGGACCGCGAGGCCCTGGAGCTGCTCCTCACCTTCGCCCGGCCGAGGACGGACACCAGGCGTCTCAGCGAGAGCCTGATCCAGCACTTCGGCTCTCTCCGCGGAGTGCTCAGCCAGCCTCCGGACATGATCGCACGGGTTTCCGGGGCCGGACCTTCGGTCTCGGTCCTGCTCGGCCTGGTCCCCTCACTCGCGGCGAGAGCCCTGAGCCCGGAGCCGAGGAAGGTCCTGGACAGCGCCGGTTCGGTGAGGCAGTATCTGAGGGAACGGCTGGGCCTGCAGCGCCGCGAGAGGCTCGTCGCCCTCCTGCTGGACTCGTCCGGAAGGCTGCTGGCGGAGAAGGACCTCGAGTTCGGGACCGTGGACAGGGCTTCCGTGCACCCCAGGAATCTTCTGGAGAAGGTCATCGCTACGAATGCGACCGCGGTCATCCTGGTCCACAACCACCCCGGCGGCAGGGCCGAGCCGAGTGCGGAGGATCTCGCTCTCACATCAAGGCTGCAGGATCTCGGGAGGTCACTGGGTTTCCGGGTGCTCGACCACTTCATCGTCACGGAGGAGGCGGCGGTGAGCCTGAGGGAGCTCGGCCGCATGTCTCCGTGAGATCGGGACGGCCTGCGTGATCCTCCTCGCGATTGCCTCTGCTCTGCCCTTCCTGGCCAGGACCCCGGGCGGCGTCGAACGGGTCGACCTCTCCCCCTTCGTCAGGCTCGAGGTGATAACCGCGGACACGCTCTTCACGGGAACCGGCCTGACGTTCGACTACTCGGTCCAGGGGCTCAGGATGGTCTCGGACTACGGGGCCGACACGCTGTGCTGGGTCGCGGACGGCCCTGCCGCGGCGCTGGCCTCGGCAATGGCCTCCGGAGCGTCCTCCGTCGTCGAGCGAAGGACCCTGGCGGTTCTGGCGTGCACGGAGAGCTACGTCGGCGGGGTCATCGCCGTGAACTCCTCGAGGGATGCCAGGAGCATCTCCAGGTACAGGGCGTACAGGACATGGCTCCTGAGCGGGGTCCCTCTCGATCTCGACGCGGTCGTCCAGCGCGACTCGCTGTTCGAGTGCACTCTCAGGACCGCCATCGGTGTGCCCATGGGCAGGGACCTGGACAGCTGGCTGTGGAGGAGGGGTTACTGGCTCGATCCCCAGAGCTTCCTGCTGCTCCCCTCGAGCGAGGGGGGCATGATCCTGGAGCTTGGCCTCCCGTCATGGCAGGGCATAGACAGCCTTCTGGTGGTCGATCTCGACCTCGGGGACCTTCATACTGCGGCGGCGGCGATGCTGGACTGAGGGCAGGCCGTCTCCCTCAGACCTTCCCCTCGGCCCATCTCTGTCTGAGGTAGATGTCGTCGGTATGCCACCTGCCGCGTGGGTCGCGGCCGAGCTCCAGACATCTCGCGAAGAGCTCGGGCAGGCCTGCGTCGCGGCTCTTCCGGGCATAGGCCGCCGCGTCGAAGGGGACCCTCAGCATGGAGAAGCACACCGGACCCCGCTCGGGCATGTCCAGCAGGGCGGCGGTGCCCGCCGACGGCAGGGTCCCGCCCCCAAGGCTCCCGGGATTCGATATCCATCCCGCAGGCCTCTGGAAGAGGGCGGGCTCGTGCGTGTGGCCGACAACCACCACACCTGCTCTCGAGGACGCCAGGATCCTGTCGCAGACTTCGGCGAAGGGCCTCGAAGGCAGGCTCCCGGAGACGTTTCCGGGAAGACCGTGAGTCACCATGACGATCCGCCGGCCCGCTTCGAACCTGACCTCCTCGGGCAGGTCCCTCAGCCATGACCGATCCATCCCCCTGATCTCCGCGGCCGTCCACTCGAGAGCCTCCGCGGCGAGGGATGCCCAGTACCGGTTCTCGTATTCGTCGCCGGTGCTCTTCCTGCCGCGGGCGACCGCCCTGTCGCAGTTTCCCTGGACGCAGTCGCAGCCGTGCTCCCTCAGGAATGCCACGCACTCGGCCGGCTCGGGTCCGTACTGGACAACGTCTCCGGTGCAGACGAACAGGTCGGCGCCTGCGGCCGAGAGAGCCTTCCAAGCCCCCTCGAGCGCCTGGAAGTTCCCGTGCACGTCTCCGAAGAGCCCGATCCTCACGAGATGAAATCCCTTCGGTACAGCAGCCTCCCTGCGGTCGCCGCCGCGTGCGCGTCGAGGTCCGGGCTCGAGAGGTCCAGCAGGGCACGCTCGTCGCCCCGTTCCACCGCCAGCCTCACCCCCGGTCCGCCCGCCAGGATGTCGATGGGCAGACGCTCGTACTCGTATTCGTAGGGCGGCTCCTTCCAGGCCGTCCCTCCGCCCTGCCTGAAGCACTCCATCAGGATTCCGAGCCCGGTCCGCAGAGCCCTGAAGCGGGCCGCGTCCGTGACATGGATCTGCGCACCCCCGCAGAGCGATCCGCAGTGCTTGCCGAACGCGGGGACGAACCTGTGGGGCCTGAGGACGGCCCCCGGGAGGAAAGGGCCTCCGTTCAGGCGCCCGCAGAGCTCTTCCGGGGAGATCCAGGGCGCCCCGAAGATCTCGAACGGCCTGCAGGTGCCCCGCCCCTCGGAGAGGTTGGTCCCTTCGAGCAGGCAGGCCCCGGGGTAGACGAGCGCCGTGTCCCCGGTGGGCATGTTCGGAGAGGGAGGGACCCACTGATATCCGTCGGGCAGCCCATCGAGGGGAGGACCCTCCATCTTCACGATCGAGGGCGGCTCCATTCCGTCTAGCCCTGCGAAGAGGAGGGCGAGTTCGCCGATGCTCAAGGCATGCCGCACGGGCACCGGGTAGAGCCCCACGTAGGAGAGGAACCCGTCGTCCTGCGGCCTGCCCTCGACAATGCGGAGCCCGACCGGATTGGGCCTGTCGAGCACGACGACGGGGATGCCCATCCGCGAGGCCAGCCTCGCGGTCAGGGCCATGGCGTAGGCATAGGTGTAGTAGCGGGAACCCGCATCCTGGAGGTCGATCAGGACGCAGTCGCTTCCCCGTAGCATCTCCTCGGCGGGCTCGCGCGTCTCTCCGTACAGGCTGTGAACGGGGACGCCCCAGACCGGATGCCTGTATCCGCTCCACTCTATCATGTTGTCCTGCGTCTCGCCCCAGATGCCGTGCTGTGGGCCCAGGATGCACGAGAGCGAGTATCTGTCCGACCGGGCCAGGATCTCGGCCGCGGTGCGGTACCCTCGATCCACCGCCGCATGGTGTGTCAGGAGGGCGATTCTGCTGCCGGGCAGTTCGACGCCGTCCAGCAGGTCCAGCCCGGTCATCGTGCCCGGTCCGCACCCCCGTGCGTCCCCTCCGGCTCTGCCGCGCGGTCCAGGCATCGCTCGCGGCTCAGAAGGAGAGCCTGTCGCCCTTCATCAGGAGAACGGCACGATCGCTGAAGGATCGCGACAGATCCCTGTCGATCTCCTGCCTGTGCCAGGGCTTGAGGTGGAAGGCGTAGACAGGGACGCGGCTGCTCCCCAGGCGCGAGAGATCGTCGAGGAGGAGCTCCGGTGTGAGGTGGTCGGAGGCTATCGCCACGTCCTTCTCGGAGTCCGGGAAGGACACCTCTGCGACGACCAGGCGCAGATCATCGAGCCTGGCGGCCTCCTCCCAGATCGCGATCGTGGGCCCGGTATCCCCGGTGTAGACGATGCTCCCCGTGGCGGAGCGGAAGATGAACCCCCTGCCGCCGGCCCCGTGGTTCACAGGGATCGGCATGGCCCTGATGCCGCCGGGCAGGTCCAGCCACTGGAAATCGACGAGTTCCTCGTAGACTACCGTCAGGCCGCTCGAGGTCTGTATCCGGCTGAAGTCGGGCCAGATCAGGTCGTTCATGTAGTGCGTGCGGATGGCCTCTATACAGGCGTGGCTCGCCGCCACCCTGATGGGCCTGTCCCTGAAGCTCACCGAGGCGTCGACTATGAACCCGAGTTCGGCGATGTGGTCCAGATGGGCGTGAGTGACCAGGACTACCTCGAGGCCGGCCAGCTCCGAGTCATGCAGGCTCGATCCGGAGCCGGCGTCGACCAGGACCGAGGGCCCCAGCCTCATGCACACCAGACTGCTGCCCGAGTGCTTCCCGCCATCCGCACCGATCACCTCGAGGACGGCCATCTCAGGCTACCCCCCTCCCCCGCCCGAAGGCCGGACGATCCTGGGCAGGAGAGGACTGATGCGCGTCACGATCTCGTAGCTTATCGTACCGGCCCACGACGCGAGCATCTCCGCGGGGATCTGCTCGTCGCCGTCTCTGCCCAGGAGGACGACCTCCTCCTCGAGCGCCGGAGACTCGATGTCGGTGACGTCTACCATCGTGAGGTTCATGCAGATCCTGCCTACCACGGGGGCCCTCCTGCCTCGGATCAGCACATGCGCGGAGTTGCCCAGGGCCCTGTCGTACCCGTCGGCGTAGCCGACCGGCAGCACGCCTATGAGGCTCTTCCTGGTGGTCCTGTAGCTGCAGCCGTAGCCTATGTAGCTTCCCGCGGGCATCTCCCTGACCTGGACCAGGCGCGTCTTCCACGACAGAACCGGCGTCAGATCGGGCACCGGCCTCCCTCCCATCACGGCCGAGAGGTAGGTCTCGCGGGAGGGCCAGAGCCCGTATATGCCTATCCCGGCCCGAACCATCCTGAAGTGGGTCTCGGGAAACAGGATCGACGCCGCCGTGCAGGCCGTGTGGACTATGGGCGGAGCGAATCCGGCGGCTGACAGGGAGTCGAGGGTCGCGCGGAAGACCCGGAGCTGTTCCTCCGCATAGCCGTGGTTCAGCGTGTCCTCGATGTTGGCGTAGTGCGTCGAGATCCCCTCCAGGACCACCCCGGGGATCGAGGCGGCCTCGAGGGCGAATCCCACTGCCTCCGAAGGGAGCATGCCCTGCCTTCCGGTTCCGGTCTCGATCTTGAGGTGGATGAACGCCCGTGCCGGGTTCCCCGCGACGGAGGCCAGGGCGCGCAGAGTCTCCCTGTTGAAGACAGTGAGCCTCATCCCCTGCGAGACGGCCTCCCCGAGACGCTCCAGAGGCACATGCCCCAGGAGGATGACCGGCCGGGTCTCTCCCAGCTGTCGGAGCTCGATGCCCTCGTCGAGCGAGTTCACAGCCAGCCAGTCCGCCGAGGGCAGGAGGCCTCTGATCTCCCTCACGCCGTGGCCGTAGGCGTTGCTCTTGACCACGGCGCAGAAGAGCACCCCGTCACCGGCACAGCGGCGCAGCTCCCTGATATTCCTGTCGGGAGCCTCCGAATCGATCTCGACCCAGACAAGGCTGCTCATGGCCGAAGAATACGGCAGAGCCATCCGGGCTGCAACATCGCACGCTTCCCATCACGCTCCCTCTTCCGGTATGAAACCCGCCTGGAGGTGGAGATGTCCAAGGTATTCTTCCTGCCCGCAAGCTCGATGTCGGCCGATGGCTACCGCCGCCTGCTGGCCGGTTTCGCCGACCGCTTCCCCGCCGGGACTACCGAACTGATCGCCGTGAAGATCCACGCCGGTGAGCAGGGCAACACCAGATACGTTCGCCCGGACCGCGTCAACTCCGTCATCGAGGGACTGGGCCTTCCGCAGGGAAGGGTCTTTCTGACCGACACGACGGTTCTCTACAGGGGCAGGCGCCTGACCGCCCCAAGTTACATGACCCTTGCCTCGGAGCACGGATTCGGGGCGCCCTCCACGCCTCCGTTCATCGTGGCCGACGGTCTGAGGCGCACCGACGAGGTGGCCGTGTAGCTCCCCTCCTGCTGTGAGAACCCAACCGCCAGGATAGCGAAGGCCATATGCGAGGCAGATGCCCTGGTGGCAGTCAGCCACTTCAAGGCTCATCTCCTTGCCGGCTTCGGAGGGGCTCTGAAGAACCTGGGCATGGGCTGCTCCTCCCGTGGCGGGAAGCTGTTCCAGCACAGTTCGGTGAAGCCTGTCATACGGCAGAACAGGTGCACGGCCTGCGGGACCTGCGCCGCCCACTGCCCCGAGCACGCCATAGCCGTCGACCGCTCCGCGTCGATCGTCTCGTCCAGGTGCGTCGGCTGCGGCGAGTGCATAGCACGCTGCCCCGCGGGCGCCATCTCGGTCGACTGGAATCAGGATCAGGGAGTCTTCACGCGGAGGATGGTGGAGCACGCGCTGGCCGTCCAGACGGTCACCAGGGTCTCACTGTGCGTCAACTTCCTCACGGATATCGCTCCGGACTGCGACTGCATGGAGGACTCCGGCGGCCTTCTCGTGGACGACCTGGGCGTGCTGGCGTCAACCGATCCTGTCGCGGTCGACCAGGCCAGCCTGGACCTTGTGACGGCCGCACCCGCGGCCCGGAAGTCACCCGCTCCAGGAGCCGGGGCGGGAACGGACAAGTTCCGCGCCATCCGGCCCTCGATCGACGACACGGCACAACTTGCCCTGGCTCAATCGCTGGGGCTGGGCTCGCGAAGCTACGAGCTGGAGAGTGTGTAGGGGATCCCTGGTCCGGGGTCCGGGGTCTCCGGTCCGGAGCCGCTGCATGAGGGGCAGCCCGCTGCACTGGCCGCCATGACCCGGCTTCAGGCTCCGGACTGCTGCCTGCCGTCTCCCGGCTTCCCGAGCAGGTAGAAGTCCTGTTGCGTGTCCCTCGATCCCAGAGGCTCGTGCTCCAGGACATCGAGCCCCCGTGCGAGCACGTCCCTGACGTAGCGGTCCGGATGGAACGCGGCGCAGTAGTTGCTGCCCGAGGTCTCCGACTCCTTCACGACCAGCATGCCGGCCCGGAATCTCTCTTCCTCGGCCGCTGACAACTCGTTCCAGAGGTCTCTCCCCTTCACGGTGACCAGGAGGAGGCCGCCGGGGCGGAGGATCCTTGTCAGCTCGTCCATCCACCATCGCTGAAGCGGCTCTGACAGATGCGTGAAAACCGACACGGCATAGACGAGATCGAAGGAGCAGTCCCGGTACGGGAGTCTCGCAGAAAGCCCGTTCACATCGAACTTCCCGAAGCGGAGGTTCCTCCCGGCCCAGCGCACGAGGGCCGGGTTGATGTCGCTGCCGGTGACCGCCGTTGCATGCAGGCCGCTCCAGTGCCTCGCGATCCTCCCGCATCCGCAGCCGAAATCCAGGATGGACGACATGCCCTCGATGGGGGCGCCGTTCCGCTGCAGCAGGCTCCTGATGCAGGAGGCGCCTTGCTCTCCCGTGCGAAGGAAGTACCTCGGATCGTAGTTGGCGCTCACGAGGAAGCAGAGTCGGGGAGCCGGGTAGGGGAGCCCGTCCGGGGCCGCCCGGCCCCTGTTGACCAGCGCCCATCGAAGGTCCATCGTCAGTCCGGTGAGGAGCCTCTTCAGGGCCCTGGCCGGCCCCAGCAGCCCGGCCGAGCGGAGACATCCCGCGAGAAACGACTTCCCGGGCACCTGCTGCCGCCGCTCCTCCCCTGCCATCCCGGCCTCACGACCCCGTGGGGGCGAACCGCCCGCCGGACGACCCGGGAGGGCTCAGCCTCCAGAAGTGCGTCACCGCCATGTCCTCCGGGATGTCCTCTCCGTGATCCCCCCGGCCGCCTGGCAAGACGTGGGCTCCGTGATCGGGGGCGAACGACGCGAACCATGGCGGGCCCGCCCAGTGGGCTTCCGCCGCGCCCACGAGGGCGGCGAAGTCCTCCGAGTGTCTTCTGACAGCCTCGAGCGCCGCTGCGTCGAACGGGCCCCTTTCGTGGAGAAGGTCATCGTAGTCCTGCTGGTAGACGACGAGAAGCTCGTGCTCGCGAGCCTCGATCAGCTCGATCGCCCTTCTCCGGACGGCCCTGTCGTCCGGCATGGAGAAGTAGTCGATCGGCCTTCCGCGGAAGATGAGGTCGATGCTGCTTCCCCTGACCGCGACGATCCCTGCCCCGAGTCCCGCCCGCACGGCGCAGTCGAAGACGGTGTCGCAGGACAGGACAGGCTTCTCGTACCTCACTATCCCGTGTATCCCGGGAGGCGCGCCCGTGAACATCGACGCGAAGCAGACCGGCGTCACCGGAGGGACACAGGCTCTCAGCGCGAGCTCCAGAGGCGCGCTGCGTCTCACCAGGGCCATCGCCGTGCCCGCCGAATCCGCCAGATGGTCCCCTACCGCGTCCGGGCAGAACACCAGCCCTCTTGCCGGGCCGCCGACGCCCACCGGCCACGCCAGGCGTCCGGGCACCGCGGAAGTCGAGTGCAGCGGCGCCGGGATGCCGAGAAGCGAGCAGATGGACGGAGCAACGGTTTCTATCCCTGGTCTGGCTGGAACCACCGGGCCACACCTCCGAAGCATGGACTATGGCCCCCCGCGGGCTCCGAGTCATCTCCAGACCGGCCTGACGACTTCTTGACGATCGTCCGGGGCCGGGTTATTGAAGCGCGACTTCGGAGGGAGCGGGGCAGCACCATGGATTCAGCGACAGTGCGCAGGGGCCGTCTGGCGTGGTTCGCCGGCATGGTGATGCCCGTGCCCCGGGACTAGGCCCGGAGCCTCCCCTCCAGGGAGCGTCAGCCCCGGGCCCGCCCCGGGGCTTCTTCGTTCAGCCGTGAAGGCTCATGTCGAACGAAGACACTCTGGAGGTGATCTACCGATGGAACAGTACGGAGAGCGGTTCTACCGCAGTTGGACGAGGCGGGGCGGCCTCCACACCTGGCGTGCCGTCGTGGCCGAGAGCGATCTGCTGATCACCTGCGACAGGGACCTCCGCCGGGAGGCCATGGAGTGCCTCCTGCAGGCGAGGAGGGACCTCGAGGGATGGATCGCGGTTCAGCCCGGCTTCGCCACGTCGATGTCGCCTGTCGATGTCCCGGCGCGTGCGCCGGCCATCGCACGGGAGATGTCGGAGGCGGCGGCAAGGTGGGGGGTCGGGCCCATGGCGGCCGTCGCCGGAGCCGTGGCGGAGCTGGTCGCGCGTTCGCTCCTGTCCTGCTCCGCCCGGGTGGCGATAGCGGAGAACGGAGGCGACGTCTTCGCCTTCTCGCCGGATCCTGTGAGGTTCGGGCTCTACGCAGGCGAGGAGTCCCCCTTCTCCGACAGGTTTTCCTTCGAGGTCGACTCGTCGGGAGGGGTCGCGGTCTGCACCTCGAGCGGCAAGGTGGGCCACTCCCTGTCCATGGGCAGGGCTGATGCGGCCGTGGCGATCAGTCCCTCGGGCGCCCTTTCGGATGCCGCCGCGACGGCCGTGGCGAACAGGATAACCTGCCCCGGGGACGTCTCGAGGGTCCTGTCTGCGGCACATCCCGGGAGCGGGCTCTCCGGCCTGATCGCATGCGAAGGCGGGAGCA
>Ga0172365_10000273_pt1 | contig 33407 bp, 34 predicted proteins | sample LakKivSesite48cm_FD_114535 | JGI IMG/M metagenome (GOLD analysis project Ga0172365, IMG submission 114535) | Sediment microbial communities from Lake Kivu, Rwanda - Sediment site 48cm | ecosystem: Environmental > Aquatic > Freshwater > Lake > Sediment | place: Rwanda: Western Province, Lake...
CGAGATGGAGGCCGCAAATTTTCCAATGCTTTCCAGCTCAGGATTTTGCCCTTTCATTTCCCTCATTGAGCTTTCTTTTTATAAATTTTACCATGAATGGCATTGAAAAAACCATATTCTTTCACTCTCAAGAAGTAGTGCGCAAGAAAAAGGTGCCAAAGCAACGAGCTTCCTTTTCCCGTACCCTCCGGGGAGGGCAAAAGCAAAACTTGGCACCTGCTGCTGGAAAGCGTTTTATGACCCGGGGTTTAAAAAAGCCTTCCGCAGGCAAAAAACCTGAAACTGAGGCAGAGAAGGGGGTTCTTGCGAAGGGCAGGTGCTCTTCCAAAAAATTCCCGAAATGTGCGAGGAGAAAAAAGTGCAACCAACTTCAGAGATAAGCGCATTTAGGAGAGCCCGGGGTTCCTGGATTGCCCCTTTGAATCCTTGCAAACCCTCCGCTCCTAAAAAGACATTTTCTATATTCCAGAAGGTAAAATCCCGGGTGCTCCTCAAACCGTATTCTATAATGCAAGCGTATGCCAAAAATGCAAGCGTATGCCAAAATGAAACTTTGGTAAATCAGCTCTTCAGGCTCTCCCAGTATCTCTCCTGCTCCTTGAGCCACTCTTCAAGCGGGATCTGGTTGCGGCGTTCAAGATTCTTGATGTGATAGCCGGAGGGATAGCCCGGTCTGTCGTCGGGGACAAAGGAAGAGAGACGAGCGCAGGGGAAATCCGGACATTCCCCGCAGTGCTCTAAAAAGCGCAGGCTCAGGCATTCTATAAAGTAACAGTCGGCCTTATCCGGGCCACACCCCTGGCATTTTTCCGGGTAATGGGGGCACTTCCCGCACCAGTCTCCGCAGGCCCCGGCCAGAGAGCTTCTCATGGGTCAATTATATGGGGAAAAGGTCAGGGAGCAAACCCAGAATTGCCTTACCCCTTCATTTTGACTGAAATGTAAAAGAAGCGGGAGTGAAGCTGAAATCCCAATTTCTCCGCCAACTTCCTGGAGGCGAGGTTATCAGCAGAAACCCTGTAAATAGGGATTTTGCCCTCCCTGAGGAGGTCATCCACAATGGCTGAGACCACTTTCAGGCCATACCCTCTTCCCCGGTACTTCTCCTCCGTCTTGAGCCAGGCAATTTCCGCCCATTTATTCGTCTCGAACTGGGTTCCCCCGTAGGAGACGAGTTCATCCCCGAGAAACAGGCCGTAGAAAGTCTCAAGGGAGAGTTTTTCCTGGCCCACGTGGTAGGAGATGGGCGACCCCCGAGGGATCAGGGGACGGACCCGGGCGTCCCTGAAGGGCACAAAATCCTCTTTTCTGAGCACGTACACCAAGTACATTTCCACCTCACGCACAAAAAATAACCTTTTCAGATGAGTTAGGAATTCGTATTCCGTGTGGAAAAGGTAGGTGGGAAGGGAGAGGTTTATAAGGAATGGCAGGGCTTTCTCTGGCTCTCCACCCAGGAAAGCCTTGCGTGCTGCAGGAAGCTCGATCAAAAAAGAGGGGTCATCGAACCAGACTCGAGCCTCCTGCCCGCTTGAAAGGTGGTAGAGAATTTCAAAATTTGCGACCTGATCCCTGTAAAAAAAATCCCAAATGGCGGCCAGTTGCTCATTCATCTTCCCTTTATTATTACTGGAAAACATGGGAAAAGGTCAACGCACTTTCTCCCTCATTTCCAGCCCAGGGCGAGGATCTCCCAGGAAGGATCGTGCCACAGGTCCTGACAGATGCTCTCTTCTCTCAGGTAAAGATAAAGTTTGAAACCAGCCGGGCCTTTGTCCTCATCCCAAAGGTAAGTGACGAAGGCAAAGAAGCGGGAAGAATCTGACCAGCTCGCGCTTACGGGGGAAAGGCAATCCCCCTCCAATTTCACTGTCAGAGCCTTGCCTTCCTTCAGGAAATAAAGCCCCAGGTCAGCCTGAGGAAGAGCGTTCTCTCCCGGCCTGGAACGATGGGAGGGAGTGGCGAAGGAAAGAATCCCTCCGTCCGGAGAAAGATAAGGGGAGGCTCCCTGAACTCCCACATGCCACTCCTTCTCCTCTAAAGCAAGGCAAATATCCGCGAAGACCGCTTTCTGAGAGCCTTCGCTATAGATTATGTGGCCGTCCCGGCTCCAGCTTTCTCCTCCCGTGAGGGCTCCCTGAAAGGAAAAAGCCTCTTCCTTGAAAAGCCTCTCCCTTTTCTCGTTCAGGTCGTAGATGAATAGGGAGTACACGCCGGAAGCCCCTCTTTTTTGAAAGAGGAATCCCTCCCCCTGAGGAGACCAGGAGAGAAACTCCTCCGAGGAATCCCCAGTCAGTTGCGGGCGAAAGAGAGCGGGCCGCTCCTCGTTCAGGTCCATGAGGTAGATCTTGGCCGTGCGCTTTTTCCCGGTGTTCTCCCAGACCCTCAGGGCCAGTTCCTTTTTAGGAGAAACGCTCATAGGCAGGGCTCCCTTAGGGAGGAGGTAACTCGCCTGAATTCCCTCAGAAGCGAGCAGGTGCAGGGTCTCCTGCTCCTTGCCGATCTCTCTCAAGGCCAGCGGTGCCTCAGGAAAGTTTGGCTTGAGGAGGATCATGGTCTGGGAGCTCTCCTTAATCAGGGTCTCCTCACCTTTCCCCTTGAGGAACAACTCAGATTTCGTAGGGGAGCGGGTCAGCAGGTAAATGTCCTCCCCCTGGATTGCGAAATCAACCAGGCCCTTTTTCTCCAGGACTTTTTCCGGTTTGCTGTCCCTGACGCTCCAGAGCTCTCCCTGATTTTCTTGCCGGGAAAATGTGAGGAAGTAAAGGGTCTCCTCAAAAGAGGAGGAACAGCCGCAGAGGCAAAAGGAAAGTATTGCCAGAGCAAGAGGGAGGAGCCATCTGCTTTGCACCCCGCCCCCCAGTCCTACTTATATCTTTCTACGAGGTAGGGCTCTTTGGGCTTTACCACGGAGAACTCAGGGATGTAGCCGCGGACGGAAAGGCAGGGATAGATTATCGCGCCTTTGCCTAAAATGGTACCGGGATTTGTGACCACGTTGCACCCGGTCTTGGAATCGTCCCCGAGAATAGCTCCGAACTTCCGCACTCCCGTGCGGAATTCCCTGTTTTCAAAACGCACCACCACTTCGCCCTCCACGTTTTTCAGGTTCGCTAGCCGCGTGCCCGCTCCTAAGTTTACCCTGTTCCCCAGGACGGAGTCCCCAACGTAATTAAAATGAGCGGCATTTGCCTGGTTCAGCATTATAGAATTCTTGATCTCCGTGGCGTGACCTATCACCGCGTTCTCACCCACGAGAACGTTTCCCCGGACGTAGGCACCGTGGCGGACAATGCTTCCCCGGCCGATGTATACCGGACCCTTGATCAAGGCTCCCGGCTCTACCACAGCTTCCGGGCCAATGTAAATATCGTTTCCCAGAAGGAAGGCCCCCTCCATTACCCTGCCATGGACTCCTGGCTGGAGGAACTCCTTGAGGAAAGGTCCAATTTTGGGAAGGAGTTCCCAGACGAGCTCCAGGTCCTTGAAGATCTCCTTAAAAGGACAGTCGCTTAAATCAAAAAATTGAGAATGATGAAATAATTGTCCCATAGTCTCATTATATATTAGAAAGTTTCATTTGGGTGAACTTAGGCCATCAAGTTTCTCCTGCGGGCGTGGCTTGTCCCGAGAGAATGATGGTTCAAAGTGAAAGGACGGGAAAATGGAGGGATTTTTTAACAGGGTGCTTCAGGTTGACCTCGAGGGCCGCAGGTCCTGGAAAGAGGAAATTCCCGATGCAGTTTTTCAGGAATTCCTGGGGGGAAAGGGTCTGGCCACCTATCTGCTCCTCAGGGACCTGAAACCGGGGTTGGATCCCCTTAGCCCGGATAACATCCTGATTTTTGCTACAGGCCCTCTCACTGACACGCTCGTTTTCGGCTCATCGCGGTATGGCGTTTTCACCAAGTCCCCTCTCACCGGGCTGTATCTGGAATCCTATGCTGGGGGCGATGTGGCGGAATTCATTTCCCGAACCGGATACGACGCCATAGTGCTGCACGGGGCTTCTCGGAAGCCCATATTTTTAGAGATTTCGGACCACGAAATAAAATTCCACGACGCTTCCCATATCTGGGGCATGGAAACTTACGCCGCCGAGGACGCCATTCGCCAGGAGCTCGCTTTCGCCAAAGTCGGCGTGGCGGTGATAGGTCCAGCCGGAGAGAATCTCGTGCGCTTCGCCTTAATCGAGAACAACTACTGGCGTTCCATCGGCAGGGGTGGAGCGGGAGCCGTCTTAGGGTCCAAGAAAGTGAAGGGTATCGCCTTCCACGGAACCCAAAAGAGGGAAGTAGCTCATCCGGATATTCTCATGGATTTCTGGAAGGAGATAGGGAAAAAAGGGCCCCAAACCGCCACCGCTATAGCTTACAAGAAATTTGGCACCCCCATGGTGGTACAAGCCACAAATTCCGTGGGCGCTTTCCCCACCCAGTACTGGGCCAAAGGTACTTTCGAAAAATGGAAGCAGATTTCCGCCGACGCTCTTTTAGAGCAATGCGAGGTCAAAGCTCACGCCTGCCCCAAATGCTTTATGGCTTGCGGCAAAATCTCTAAGGTGAAGGAGGGAAGGCACGCCGGGCTAACCATTGAAGGGCCAGAGTATGAAACCATCGACGCCCTTGGAGGAATCTGCCTGGTAGACGACATTCGAGAAATCATTTATTTGAACGATATCTGCGACCGGCTGGGGATCGACACCATCACCGCGGGAAATCTGGCTGGGTTCACCATCGAGGCCTCGCGAAGAAAGGACATTGGATACAAGTTAGAATACGGCGATGTGGATGGCATAGCTCAGCTCTTCTATATGATGGCCCGAAGGGAGGGGATAGGGGCCATTTTGGCGGAAGGGGTGAAGCATGCCGCAAAAGCATGGAACCTGGAAGAACTGGCGGTGCATGTCAAAGGAATGGATCCTCCGGGCTACGAGCCGCGCGTTTTGAAAGGAATGGCTCTGGCTTACGCTACCTCCGATAGAGGAGCCTGCCATCTGCGCTCCACTTTCTACAAGGCGGAGCTTTCGGGAGCTATTCCGCCGGAGCAGGTGGAGGGGAAGGCACGAGCTTTCATAGACTGGGAGGACCGGTTAACTATCCAGGACTGCCTCATTCTTTGCCGCTTCTTCCGCGACCTCTATTTATGGGACGAGTATGCCATCCTGATAAAAGGATGCACAGGAATGGAGCTCTCGCGCCAGGAAATTCAAGCTCTGGCGGGGCGGGTTCTCAATTTAGCCAGGGAATTCAACTTGCGCGAGGGAATGAGAGTGGCCGAAGATACGCTACCTCCCAGGCTGCTTTTGGAGAAACTGTTAGATTCGGGAAAGGGAATAACTTCCGAAGAGCTTTCCTTGATGCTTGAGGAATATTACAGCCTGAGGGGCTGGTGTTAGAATAATCTGAGCGCAATTACAGAAAAGGAGGAAGAAATGAAGGAAATAAAGGTAGAGGTTTCTCCCGAGATAAGGCTGGGAATTTACTCCAACACTGTTCGCATCTCCCACACCCCTTTTGAATTCGTGATGGATTTCGGCAGGACCACGCCGGATGAACAGGACCTGATTCGCGTCGTTTCTCGGATAGTGATGAGCCCACAGCACACGAAGGCCTTCCTTCAGGCCCTTGAGGAAAATTTGCGGCGTTACGAGTCCCAGTTTGGAGCGATCAATTTACCTGCTCGTTCCGCATCGGGAAAGGGGCCGGAGTTTGTACAGTGATTGCTTTAAAAAATTTTTTGAAATATATTGCAAATTCTCAGATAATATGTATAATATGAAGTTGACCACCCACCTCCTTAGTGTGAGGGCGGCTCCCCCCGCCCTCACAAATCCCCCTTGCCTTGTTTCCCCCCGCTTTCCCAAAAGGAAAAAGCCCGGCGCCCGCCGGGCTTTTTCCTTTTCTCCCCTCCTAATCCTTCCTTTTCTCCCCTCCTGGCTCAATGGTGACGCCTTTTTTCGCTCTCCAGGAATTGGAGCTATCGAAGAAGGCGATCCGGGAGAGCAATCTCTTCAGGTTTCGAGATCGGCACTTCGGGCAAATTGGCCCCTGCTCCTCCCTTCCCATGCCAGCAAGGTGCTCAAATCGGTGATGGCAATTAAGGCATTGATACTCGTAAATTGGCACAGGCATCACCTCCTCTTGATCAACTTTCCAGAAACCTCTGAGGAAACGCCTCCCTCCTCAGAGTAAACGATTTTACCACGGACTAAAGTTTTCAGTATTTTCCCGGAAACTCTCCTCCCTTCAAAGGGCGTGTATTTTCCCTTGGAAGCTAACTCAGAACCCCTGATTTCCCAGGGCTTTTGAGGATTCAGGATTATCAGGTCAGCGTCGGCACCGATCTGAAGAGTGCCCTTTTCGGGATATAGGCCATAAAGGACGGCGGCATTTTGCCCTGTGGCTTCGAGAAATCGGGAAAGGGCCAGCCTGCCTTTCACGTAGCCCTCCTCCCAGAGCAGGGGGAGCATGGTCTCACATCCCGGAATTCCTGCGTAGACCTCAAAGAAGTCCTCCTTCTCCTTCTCCTGAGGGTACTGGCAGGAGGCGTGATCGGTGGAGACAAAATCCACAACTCCGTATTTTAATCCTTCCCACAGCTTCTCCTGGTCCCACTTTTCCCTCACGGGGGGAGTAGTCTTCATCAAGGAGCCGAATTTTCTAAAATCCTCAGCGTCAAGCAGCAAATACTGGGGGCAGGTCTCGCAGGAAACAGAAATCCCCCTCTCTTTGGCCTCAGCGACCAGCTCGACTCCCGTTCCTGTGGAGATGTGGACTATGTGTACGTGAGCGCCGGTATCCTGAACGAGGAGGATGGAGGAAGCTACTGCCAGATGTTCGCTTACTGCAGGCCGGGAGGCAAGGTAATCCAGGAAGGTTCCTTTTCCCTTTTTTCTCAGCTCTTCGGTGGCTGCAAACACCAGGTCATAGTCCTCAGCGTGCACGGCAACGGGAACCTTGAGCCGAGATGCTTCCTGCATTATCCTGCGCATTTCCCAGTAGTTGACCCGGGGATAAGTGGACATTCCGGAAATGGTGTAAATTTTGAACCCCACCACGCCCAAAGAAACCAGGGCCTGCATCTTCTCCCTGTAGGAGCCGTCACGCACTTCCTCTCCGGTCACTCCACCCCAGAGCGCGAAGTCCACAAGGGCCTTCTTTTCGATTACTTCAAGCTTCGCCAGAAGGCCCTCCGGGCTGCGGCAGTTGGGGAGCGATGTTTCCGGCATATCAATAACCGTGGTGATCCCTCCCTTGGCTGCGGAGGCCGTGCCTGTGGAGAAATCCTCCCTCCAGGTAAATCCAGGATCGTCGAAGTGGACATGGGGGTCGATCGCTCCCGGGAGCACAATCAAGCCCTGCAAGTCTAAAGTGGATGCCGAAGCCACTTTTTCCAGATTGCCAATGGCGGAAATTTTCCCTTTGACAATCAGGATGTCCGCCTGGACGAAATCATCCCTCGCCGGAATTTTTCCCCTGCTCAGCTTCAGGCTGGTCAAGGTTTTCCTCCTCCTTTTTGCTGCTTCCTTTGTTCCAGCTAATTTCCTCCATCACGAATTCCACAAGCACCTGATTTTCCAGCTCCACCAGGATGGTCTCCTTCAGAGCATTGACCTCTACGACTTTACCCCTGCCCTGAGGGGTTTCCACGAAACTTCCTTCCCGGGGCATCCTGGCCCTCGCTTCCTTGTAAGTCTCGTACTCGTACCTCAGGCAGCACATTAGCCGTCCGCACACCCCGGAAATTTTGAGGGGGTTCAGGGCCAGGGACTGCTCTTTGGCCATCTTTATGGTTACCGGGGAGAACTCCTTGAGGAAGGTGGTGCAGCACAGCGGCCTCCCGCAAATTCCCAGTCCTCCGAAGACCTTGGTCTCGTCGCGCGCCCCTATCTGCCAGAGCTCCACGCGGTTGCGGAGCACGGATGCCAGGTCCTTTACCAGTTCCCGGAAGTCCACGCGCGTTTCCGCTGTGAAGTAGAAGACGTATTTGGAACGGTCAAAGAGGTACTCAACCGAGACCAGGTTCATGGGCAGGTTGTGCTCCTTAATTTTTTCCTGGCAGAGTTGGAAGGCCCTTTGCTCCTCCTGCCTGTTTTCTTCCAGCCTCTCAATGTCCTTGCGGGTAGCCTTGCGAATCACCCTGTTTACCGGCTGTGTGAGCTCGTGGGGTTGGACCTCCCTGGGGCCATAAGCCACGACGCCAATTTCCACTCCCTTTGACGTCTGCACGATCACGTGATCTCCTGTGGAAATGCGCAGGATTCCGGGATCGAAAGTGTAAACGCGTCCTCCTTCTCGGAAGCGCACGCCCACGACTGTCTTAGGTTGCAACAATCTCGCTCCTTCCTTTGGCATTTCTCTCGCCCAGCTCAATAGCGAGCACCGGCAAGAGCATTCCCATGTTCACCGTTGTCCGGCTCAACTCGAGTACCTCCTCGATCCGGAAGCAGCCGTTGATCCACTCCTTGAATTCCCTGGTCGAGGCCAGGCTGGAAATGGTGTTTTCCTGATCAGCGTTCATGATGTCAGAAATACCCGTGCTTAAAAGCGCCAGATCGCGCCAGAGGGAGAGAACGACTTTCAGGAAATCCACGACCGCCCTTTTGTCCTTTTCCTTGAGAATGCCATCGCAGGCAGAAAGGGAAACGTTCCCGCTTGCCAGCTGGAGGCCGATGCCAGCATATTTCTGCCTCCTTTTCCAGTTCTCCTCCTGGGCCCAGTAAAAGGCGTCACCCATCCTTCCGGAGGCCAGGCGAGAGATCAGCTCCGCCTGCTCCACGCCTCGGGACCTCAGGGCTTCAGCTATCTCCTCGCGCTTTAAGAAACCGAAGGGGACGGGAAAACAGCGCGAGAGGATGGTTGGAGGAAGGAAATGGGGACGGGAGGTAACCAGGATATTCACCACCGCAGGTGGAGGTTCCTCAAGGAGCTTAAGCAGGGAGTTCGATGCTTCAGGCGTCAGGCGGTCCGCTTCATCGATGATGTTCACCACCCAGGGCGAGGCCACCGGGTTGAGGTAGCAAATCTCGATCAGATGCCTGGCCTCCTCGATTTTTATATTTTCCCCTGAGGGAAAGATCAAGTGAACATCAGGATGAGTGCCGGCTTCCACATGCAGACAGGAGGGACACCCGCAGCCATCGATATTCTGCGGGCAGGCCAGAGCCTGGGCAAAGCGCAACGCCAGAAGCTTCTTGCCCACTCCCTCGGGGCCCCAGAACAAATATGAATGGGAGGGCTTTTTTATCTCCAGAGCCCGATCCAGGCTCTTTTTTACGTTTTGGTGGCCCGCTACTTTTTGGAACAGCACCTACACGCGTTCCCAGCGGTCAATGGAGATGACAAAAATCGTGGCCCCACCCACTTCTACCCTCATGGGGTAGGGGATGAAGCTTCCCGGAGCGGCTGGACTGTAGGGCGCTGGGTTGATGTAATGCTCTCTGAGCATGCAGCATCCCTTGATGATCTCAATCACCTCGTCCACCTTATCATCCTCCACTCCCAGGAAAATCGTGGAGTTGCCCTCTCGAAGAAAACCTCCGGTGGAAGCCATCTTGGTAGCCCGGTGCCCCTTTTTGGTCAGCCGGAACAGCAGGTTCTCGACGTCTTTGTCCTGAACCACGGCAAATACTAATTTCACCCTTTCACCTCCTTCGAACCAGGAAGAGGGCGTTTTTCCAGCAGGTGCAACACCCAGTGCCAGATTCGCTCGAAGACCTCCTGGGGGTCACCGCTTGCGGGAACAATCCTGATCCTTTCGGGGTTTCGAGCTGCCAGAGCGAGGTAAGCCTCGCGCGCTTTACGCTGTAGCTTTAACCCTTCGGTTTCCAGCCTGTCCCCTCCAGTACGCTCCAGAGCGCTGGAGGGATCGAGATCCAGCACTACGGTCAAGTCAGGAAGAAGCCTACCCGTGGCGATCATCATCACTTCTTCTACCTCTGGAAGTGGTAAACCGTGTCCCCAGCACTGGTATGCCAGAGTGGAGTCCAGGTATCTTGAGGAAATCACGATTTCCCCTCTCTCGAGGGCAGGCCTGATCAGCTCCTGGACGTGCTGCGCCCTGTCAGCGGCGAAAAGGAGCATTTCCGCTTTGGGACAGAGATTCCTGTTTTCGTTGGAGAGAAGAACGCCGGCGATCTGAGCGCCAATCTTTGTCCCTCCCGGTTCTTTAGAAAGCACTACGGGATAACCTAACTCCTTTAACCGTTGAGCCAGGAGCTTTGCCTGGGTGCTTTTGCCCGTTCCATCTATTCCCTCTAAGGTGATGAACAATCCTCTCATTTTCTGGAAGAAGAGGGGAAGATCACGACCCTGCGGAAGGGTTCCTCCCCTCGGCTTTCGGAGTAAAGCCCATACCTTTCCGCCATTTCATGCTGAAGCCTGCGGATGGGAGCTGGTTCAGGCGGAAGCTCCACGGGCTGATGGCTCCTCAAAACTTTCATAATCATCTCCTCGGTATTCTCCATTACCCGGGAATCCCATTCTCTTTCCGGAAGGCCATACACCTTCCTTAAAAAAGACCTGATCTGGGTGCTGGTGTTATTCCTGAGGACATAAATCGGTATTTTGTGGCTCTGCGCTTGTGTCAGAAGCTGCGGCTGCCTTTTCTCCTGGGATTTGAGTGTCACCAGGGCGTGCGCATCCTCTAGGCTTCGAGTGATCGACGCAGAAAGGCTCATATCCTGTATGGCCCTCTCCAGGCGGCTCCTGGAAACACCAAAAGGGAAGATGTTGATGTGCGCGGGCTTTTCTGGGCGGGGAGGGGGCTGGATCTCCTCTCTTTTTGCTTCCTGCTCTACCCTGTGCTCGATTGTGGCCTTTTTTCTCGAACGGGAACGAACTTCAGGCTGTGGGGGTATGTCCCTCAGGAGTTTGTCCACGGTTTCCGCCACATCGTGATGGATCGTCAGCGTGTCTCTGTCCTTGATCTCGATTAGAACTTCAAACGTGGGCGGAGCCCTCCTCTCGAGCACGGTCTTCTGCGTACCGCGAAAGCGGGCCTCCTCGTCGGATAAGGTCACCGCCTGCACACCTCCCACGAGGTCGCAGAGCGTAGGATTCTGAATGAGATTTTCCAGGGTGTTACCGTGAGCCGTGGCCACCAGCTGTACCCCCCTTTCGGCGATGGTGCGCGCGGCCATCACCTCAAGCTCGCGCCCGATCTCGTCGATGATGATCACCTCCGGCATGTGGTTTTCCACGGCCTCAATCATCACCTCGTGCTGAAGCTCAGGAGTAGGCACCTGCATGCGCCGCGCTCGACCAATTGCCGGATGAGGGATGTCTCCGTCCCCGGCGATCTCATTGGAGGTGTCCACGACGATCACCCTCTTGTTCAGGTCATCGGCCAGGACGCGCGCCACCTCGCGCAGCATTGTGGTTTTTCCCACTCCCGGACGCCCCACGAGGAGTATGCTTTTTCCGGTTTCGATGACATCGCGAATGATATCCACCGTCCCAAAAACGGCTCTGCCCACACGGCAGGTAAGCCCGATGATCTCGCCCTTACGATTGACGAAGGAGGATATTCGGTGCAAGGTTCGAGTGATTCCGGCGCGATGATCAGGGCCAAAATGTCCGATCCTGGAAACCACGTAATCGATCTGCTCTTTGCTCACGGGCTCCTCGCTGAGGTATACGAAAGATTCCGGGAAGCGGGCCTCAGGCACCCTGCCAAGGTCCAGCACCACTTCCAGGAGCTCGTTCAGCTTCTCTAACTTCTCCAGTTTTTCCTGAAGGTCAGGGGGAATTACCTTGAGGAGCTCCCCTAAGTCATCTACTATGTAATGTTTTTCCATCTATCTAAGAGATTTCCTCCGTTACGCTCTCTTTTTTTAAATTTTAACTCAAATCGGTCCTCCGTTTAAGGGAAGAGGGTCGCGCTCTCCTGGGAGTACAGTGCTTCCTCGATCATGTTTACTATGGACTCAAGGTCTTTCAGGGAGCGAACAAAATCGCAGCCATCGGTGTCCACCTTGAGCAGGGGAGCCCTGCGGAAGGAGTTTGCCCATTCGTCGTACCTTTTGTTCAGCTTAGTCAGGTAGTCAATCGAGACCCCCCTCTCGTAAGAGCGCCCTCTGAGTTTCAGGCGGTGTATCAGCGTCTCAGGAGAAGCCCTCAGGTAAACCACAAGCCTGGGTGGCTTAAGACGCCTCAAAGCCAGATTGTAAAAGTTCCTGTAGGTCTTCCAGTCCCTGGAGTCCAGAAGGAGGTAGGCGAAAACCTCGGCATCCTCGTAGATCGTGCGATCCATTACGGCGGGAACATTTTTCTCCTGAAGGCCGAGGTGCCCCTTGTAGCGCTCCAGTAGGAAGAACATCTGGGAGTGGATGGCCCAGCGCTGAGGCTCCCTGTAGAAATCCGGAAGGTAAGGGTTGGAAACCTCGGGTTCCTTGAAAAGCAACCAGTTCCAGCGAGAAGCCAGAATCTCCGCCAGGGTGGATTTCCCCACGGAAATGTTGCCGGCCACAGCTACTAATGGCAGTCCCAGGGCAGGGGATCTCATTTCAGAGCATCCTTCACTATCTTAAGCACGGTCTTCCTATCAGCCTCTCTGTTCACGAAGTCCAGAAAAGTTGTGTCGATGGGAAGCAGGGACGCATCCTGAAAGTCCCCGAAGAAGGATTTGTAGGCAGAAAAGAGGATCTCCTCGTATTCTTCCGTGATCAGGACTTCTCCATGCCTTCCCCGGCGCATAATTCTTTCCATGAGAACGCTCAAGGGGGCATCAAGGTAGATTATCAGGTCGGGCTCCTCCACGAACGGCAGCATCTCGGCGATTATCTTGTCGTATAGCTCCTTGTCCCTGCCTTTGAGGTTCAAGGAGGCGAAGATCAAATCCTTCTTGAAGTAGAAGTCGGAGACCACTGGTCTGTTTTTCTTGATGTTCTGGAGCCGCATCTGCTTTCTGAACCGATGGACCAGAAAGTAAAGCTGAGTGGGGAAGGACAGGCGAGGAATGTCCGCGTAGAAATCTGCAAGGTAGGGATTGTTGTCCGCGGGCTCAAAAAAGGCTTTCATATTGAGCTCCCAGGCCAGGGTCATCGCGAGTGAGGTTTTGCCCACTCCGATAGGACCCTCAACGGCAATGTGATAGTTTCTTCCGCCCATAATCCGGGTTAAATGAGGTTCCTCTAAAAGGTGAACGCCAAGGCAGCGTTTTTACCCATCTAAATCCAGTAAAAGTTTTGGGAAACGGCCTTGAACTCCTCTTTCAATCGCAGGTAATGTCCCTGCTCGAACTCTACGAGCCCCTGCAGCATGGTTCTGATTTCCGGGTCCGTCTCCTGCTCCTTCCAGGAAGCGTAGAAGTTTGCAGAATCCCTTTCTAACTGGATGCCAATGCTGATAGCTTCCAGGGCCGTATGCTGACTTATGACAGCCTCTTCAGGAAATCGGAAAGGGGGCTTCGCGGCCCCGGGGTCAGGCGCAAAGGACCTGCCTGTTTCTTTCTTGAGCCACTCGCTGAGGAGCTGGCGGTGCTTCATTTCCTCACCCGCGAGGTCGAGGAACTTCTTTTTTCCTCCTTTATCCGCAATCTTCTGGGAAATTCCCTGGTAAAAGTCGTGAGCTGCTATTTCCTTATAAATGGCCATTTCCAGGAGCTCAACCTTGTTCAAGCTCATTTAGGGTTCCTCCTGCCCTATTTTTCTTTAAAGATACCACACTCTGAAAAATTACCATAGGCGGCCTTGTCACCCTGGCAATTTCCTGCTATTTATCATTTAAAACGAGGTGACTGTCATGAACGATAAAATTAAAACCAGGCACATTAAGCTGATCGAAGCCCCAAAAAGGGACCTGAGGGAGATAAGGAATTGTCGGGATTGCTCTTCATCCTGTCAGTCTGCCTGCAAGACCAGCTGTACTCTCGCCAATCAGGTGTGTCAGAGGGAAGATAAATAAGGCGCACCCTCCTGAAAATGTTCGAGTTTCCCTGGAAGGAGGGCCAGTTACACCTTTTCCAGATTGGTGGCCGTTTCATCCTCTTCGATGTAGCTTCCTCCTCCCTTTTTTCCCTTGACCAGGTGGCCTACCACTTTCTGGAAGAAGGGGGCAAGAGCTCCTTAGAGGACGCCCTGGCCCAAACTCGCAGAAAATTTGGCCAGCAAGCGGAGGAGGCTCTTCGGGAGTTGGAGCTCCTTTATTCTCAGGGTCAGATCCTGGGGCCTGACCCGGCCTTAGAGGTAAATTATGTACCCTTTCCCTACCTCAAGGCCCTTTGCTTGAATTTAGCTCACGAGTGCAACATGCGCTGCTCTTACTGCTTTGCCAGCGGAGGCACCTACCAAAGCGATAAGGGACTGATGCCCCCTGAGGTGGCAAAGAAGGCAGTTGACCTCCTCCTTGAGAAATCCGGACCCTTAAAGAGGCTGGAAATAGATTTCTTTGGCGGGGAGCCCCTTATGGATTTCCCGGTGCTCAAGGAGACGGTGTTTTACGGAAAGGAAAGGGGAAAAGAGGTAGGAAAGGAAATCAGGTTTACTGTGACCACGAACTGCCTCCTTTTGAGCGAACCGATTATGGAGTTCCTGAATCAAATGAACATGCGCGTGGTTTTGAGCATAGATGGAAGGAAAGAGGATCATGATAAGAACAGGCGCCTCTTGAGCGGCCAGGGCACCCACGACCTGGTCCTTTCCCGAATCAAAAGGTTCCTCTCCTTGCGCGGGGAAACGCTTTATTACCTGAGGGGCACCTACACGGCGCAAACCCTTGATTTCCTGGCCAACGCCCTTTACCTGTTTGACTTAGGATACTGTGAAGTCTCCATGGAGCCGGTGGTAGCTACTCCGGAGGAACCTTACGCTATCAGAGAGGAGCACTTGCCCTCAATATTCCGTCAGTACGAGCTCCTGGCGAGAGAAATTGACCGCAGGGAAAGGGAGGGCAAAGAACTGCACTTCTTCCATTTTGAGGTGGACACTACAGGCCTGACCTGTGTCTCCAAGAGACTTGCTGGTTGCGGAGCTGGCGTGGAATACCTGGCTGTAACTCCATCAGGGGCCCTTTATCCGTGCCATCAGTTTGTCGGTCGGACGGATTTTCAGATGGGGACTGTCTGGGAAGGAGTTACGAACCAGGAAAAACTTGAGGAATTTAGACACCTGAGCTTCTTGGAGAAGGAAAATTGCTCTGCTTGCTGGGCAAGATATCTCTGCTCCGGAGGATGCCATGCCAATCACCATCTTTTAAGTGGCAATATGCGAAAACCAGATTTCATAGGTTGCCAGATCACGAGGAAAAGAATGGAATGCGCTCTTTATTTGAAACTTTTGCGCAGGGAACGGGGCAAGGAAAGCAAAGAAGCGAACGGGCAGGCTTGGAAAAGAGTCTAATAATAGTCCCCTTTTTATTTATTTTAAGAAAATATCATGAACCAAGCATTTGAAGAGAATATCATGAATAAAGCCATTAAAACGATTGATCTTGTAAGAGAATTCAGAGTAAAAGCCGGAAAGGACAGGGAGAGTCGCGTAATAAAGGCCCTGGATGGAGTCAATTTAGAGGTAGAATCGGGAGAACTCTTTGGTCTCCTGGGACCCAACGGAGCAGGCAAGACAACCCTGATCAAAATCTTAGTAACCTTGCTTTATCCGACTTCGGGGCAGGCCTTTGTTGACGGACTGGATGTGACCAAGGATGTCCTTCCCATCCGCCAGAGGATAAACATGGTTTCGGGAGGGGAATACTCAGGATACGGCATCCTCACAGTCAGGGAGACCTTGTGGATGTTCTCCCAGTTTTACGGTATCCCTTACAGGGTGGCTTTTGAACGAATCGATGAGCTGCTGGAAGTAGTAGGGTTAAAGTCCGAGGCCAACACCAGGGTTTCCAGGCTTTCCACCGGCATGCGACAGAAAATGAACTTCTGCCGAGGCTTCGTTACCGATCCTAAAATTCTCTTTCTCGATGAGCCCACCCTGGGATTGGACGTGGAAGCAGCTCGAGACATCAGGGCCTACATTAAGACCTGGATGAAGGATCATCCGGACAGGGCGATTCTATTGACAACCCATTATATGGCTGAGGCAGATGAGCTCTGTGATCGAGTGGCGATTATCGACCACGGAAAGATTTTGGCCTGTGATACTCCTCAAGCGCTCAAGAAAAAAGTTTCAGGAGGTACCATCCTGGAAATTTCCCTTTCTGGTCTATATGAGTTAAATTGGCTCAAAGGAAAAATGGGGGTGAAGGGCTTTACTTCCAGCTCTTCCATAGAGAAGAACCGCACAACTTTGAAGCTCGTGCTGGAAGGCGAAGAAGTCGTCCCTGAAATTATTAAGGAATTTAATTTGAGGGAAACCCCCATCCTCAGCATGCAGTCCGTGGAACCTACGCTGGAAGATGTGTTCCTTACCCTGGTAGGCAGAGGATTGAGCGATGAAAATTCCACCAGCCCTTGAACTTTTTGTCCGTTCCATAATCGGTAGGGCTTACCCCAGAATCATTGGCGCCAATAGAGAGCTTTCCTGGCTTGTCCCCGAGACTCTTCTCCCTCTTTTGGGTCTGGCAGCTTATGTTTATGTTTATCGTGCCATGAAGGCGCCAGCAGAGTTTGTAGGATATGTGGTTTTAGGGGGTGCCATGACTGCTTACTGGCTGAACATTCTCTGGAGCATGGCCTCACAATTCTACTGGGAAAAGGAGACCGCTAACTTGCAACTTTACATTATGGCTCCCGTTTCTCCTATGGCTATTCTTTTGGGAATGGGGATCGGCGGGCTTTTTTCCAGCACGATCCGAGCTGGGGCAGTGATCATTCTGGGAAGTTTACTTTTCGGAGTGTCATACCAGGTAGTAAACCTGGGGCTCGTGCTTTTAGTTTTCTTTCTTTCCATGGCGGCCCTCTACGGCATGGGGATGCTTTTGGCCTCATTGTTTTTACTTTCCGGGAGAGAGGCCTATAACCTTTCCAATGCCCTTCAGGAGCCAGTCTATCTTTTTTCCGGTTTTTATTTCCCGGTAAAGAGCCTGGGATTCTGGGCAGCAGCCGCGGCTTCCATCATCCCCCTAACTTTGGGCCTTGACGCCATGAGACAATTGATGTTCCCTGGAAACCCCACTTTAGGGTTTCTCTCTCCCTGGATCGAGTGCGGGGTTTTACTTCTTCTCTGCCCCTTTTTCATTTACCTCTCCAAAGTAGCCCTAAAAAAGATGGAACAAGCGGCGAGAGTCAGGGGAACATTGAGCTTAAGATGGCAGTGAGTTTAGAAGCCCGGCAGCGGGGCTCCACACTAAGGGAAATCTGGATTCAATTCAAGCAGGCTAGCCGGTTGGGTTGGCTGATTGAGAGCAACTGGGCAGACCCCTTCGTCTTTGCTGTGTATTCACTCATCCGTCCTCTTTCCACAGCCCTGATTTTGGTCTTTATGTATCTTGTAGTTGTGAGGGGCTCTACCAGCAATCCCTTTTTTGCTCACCTCTATATCGGCAACGCCTTTTTCATGTACGCCGGGAGAGTGATGATGGGGATCTCTTATGCCATCATCGACGATCGCGAGCATTACGAAATGCTAAAGTACATTTACATTTCCCCTTTAAGGATTTTCGTCTTTCTTCTGGGGAGGGGAGTTGCCCAGGTGATCACGACCACGGTTTCCGTCCTTATAATTTTGCTCTTAGGGCTCTGGCCCCTGGGCATCCGCATCCCCTGGAGCTCCGTGAACTGGCCACTTTTCTTTGTATCCTTCCCTCTGGGGATTATCGCCATCGCCTTCATGGGATATCTGATTGCGGGATTGGTGCTGGTTATGGCTCGGCATTCCTGGGCTATCGCCGAGGGGGTGGGGACCGTCCTTTACGTGGTGAGCGGAGCCATTTTCCCCATAGATGTGCTTCCTTCCTGGGTGCAGGCGATTTCCAGAGCTATCCCTTTGACCTATTGGCTGGAGCTCCTGCGGCGCTCACTTCTTGGTTCTACCTTTTCTCCGGGATTTAATTTGATGCCTGATTGGCAGCTTCTGCTCTGGCTCTTTGGCTTGACTATGATTTTCGGTTTTCTGGGGTATTTCGTTTTCCAGCGAATGAACATGGTAGCCCGGAGAAAGGGACTCATCGACCAGACCTCGGGGTATTGAAAAGGTCTTTGATAAATGATCCAATGTAAATAATTTGACAAATTGTTTACATTTTGATATGCTTTTTAACAAATAGCATTATTAGCATTATTGTAAAGATCTATAATTTGATAGTAGAAAACAACAGGAGAGTTTGAAATTATGATTGAATTTGAAATCGATGAGTTGGGAGAAAGAATAAAACTTTTGCTTTCTACCCAGAAAAAAAACATCAGTGCTTTAGCAGAGTTTACTGGAATATCGCGTCCCACTATTTATAGAATATTGGAGGGGAAAAGCGACATCAAGCTTAAGGATGCGATAAAAATAGCTTCTTTTCTCCAGGTTTCGCTAGAGGAACTGTTTGGTCTCGAGCAGCCCAATAACAAAAGAGACATGCGCCCTGAATATTATGGGCTTACTCCGGAAAAAGAGGCTGTTGCTCTCCAGAAGTTATATAGAAAACTGGCCCAAAAAGAATTGGCAAAAACATTAAGACACGCTGCTAAGCTTCTGGAGGAAGAGGAATAAAGGCTTAGCTTTTTTGGGGGGAAGGAGAGGTGGATCAGAAAGAAAACCCTCAAGAAGAAGATAATGTTTTAAGATTGATTTCGGAGTTCAAAAAAAGAGGAACGCGTGTTGTTTTTAAAACTCTTTATTTTTGGGCAGGGATTCTGTTTTCTATTAAAGGAAATTGGTTTTGTTACATCAATTCCCGTTCTCCTTTAAAAATTAAAAAGTGGACATTGGCTCACGAACTAGGGCATTTAGTTCTACACCGGGATTCTTCTTCCCTTTTTACTGATGGGATTTTTCCAGCTGCGGAAGAAGATGCAGAATGGCAGGCCAACCGTTTTGCGGCCGAACTGTTAATGCCTAAACATAGTGTTTTGGATGTCCTGGATTGTAGCTCTCGAGATGATATCAGGATGGTTTTTGAAATTTCCCAAGCTTTTGATGTGCCAGTGAGTGCTGCTGCTTGGTGGTTGAGAGAGCTAAACATGATTTCATCAAAAGCTTATAAATATTTAATTTCTGCCTATCGCGAAGTTTAAATAGATTAGAGTAATTTATCTTTCCGGTTTTCTCTAACCCCAGCCATCTGATTGGGTTCAATTTCACTGTTTTCGATAGCCAGACCAATTGTTTGGGAAAAATAACAAATTGCAGAGATTGCCAACATCAGTATTGAGACTAAAACCATTAAATCTCCAAAAGGAGTAGGAAATATTAGTGGGGAGAAACATCCCCCGATTAATCCCAATAAACCCAAAATGAGGAAAAGAGACTGCATTTTTTTGCCCAACTTTTTGAAAAATTTTTTGTAAACGAAGAACTTTGTGTCATTAGAATCATTCGAATGTTCCTTAAGCGGAAGATTCAAAAGGAGATAAAGCACAAGAGCAATCAATGCTGAGCCCAGATAAGCATAACAATCTGGAAAATAAATAAATATCATAATACCTGAAGCCCACCCAATAATGAGAGAAAATAAAGCCTTTTTGTTAGTCCTTTCAATGATTTTACAGTTCCGTCTTTTTACAAGAAAATGATCTGATAATAGCAACACTCCAATTGATGGGAAAATCATTGCCTGTATGACAAGGAAATGGACAAAGTAATCCTGAATCCCGAAGGTTACCAATAGGGTTCCAGCAAAGATGCTCAAAAGAGTCATCCACCACCTTGCTTTCTGACCTGGGTTATCAATTAAACTTGCTCCGGCTAATCCTGCTGAATAAATTACAACCAATCTGGCTGCGTTCCACTGGCTAAAAAAAAGCAAAATAAAAGCCAGTCTTGGCACTCCAGCTTGGACTGAATTAGCAAAAAAATCCATCTGAAACTGAGATATCAGCCCTAAGATTGCAGAAATCAGGCAAAACGTTACTTGCACGGGGATAACGCCCAGCAAGGGAACAAAAAGAGAATCTGGAAAAATCTTTCGACAAAAGCGAGAATAATCACTAATCATTACAAATTGAGAGGCACAAAGACCAACCAGAACCGTACTCCCAAATGATAAAGGAAAGTTAGAATTTTCAGTAGGAGGGTGGAATAAAAGATCGTTACAGCCTAAAAAATTTATATTTTTAATGCTAATGAATAGAATGATTAAACAAAACAGGCTCATAAACAAAATAGAAATATTGGTGAGTCCAAATCTGGCCAATTTCCTGGTGATTGGAGTGAAGGCGAAAAGGGAACCTATGGAAAGACTTAATAGGAGTAAAATAAAGGTGGAGTTTGGACCAAAAAGTAGTTTCTCAGCGCCAAAAACCACTAAGAGCGATTTAATAGCCATTGCTAGTTGAATAGTAAACCATCCCCATCCTACTAAGATTAACGGCACCGCTACGACAATTTTAGAAAGTGTTTTTCCAAAACAATTGCGTGCGAGAATAGATGCTGGAAGGCCAGTATCAGCACCAAGGGCAGAATTAGCAAAATCGAGGACTAATACTACTGAAGCCGAAATAAAGACAATCAAAACAATTTTGACAAGAGGGAAATTTCCTGCAAGCCAGAATCCAACCAATAAAACTGGAATGGAAGCCATACAACTAGCATAAATTAAGGCCAACTTCCTCCAGTGCAGCCTGCTATGAGGAAGAATAGGCCCTAAAGTAAATCCCTCTTCTACGCTCAAAAACCTTGTTCTTTGCATGGCCTATTTCGCATAATCCTATCCTCATTTTTTATTAAAAAGCAATTGATAGACTCCTTAAATTATTACTCAAATGTTTTTCCGAGTTCCTTGTCTATTTTTAAAGAATAGTTCACATTCCTGTCAGCACACAATTGTAAAAATTATTTACTTTTTCAGAATGTTGACAAATAGATTTAAGTTATGATAATTCATTAAAATGAGGTGATGACTATGAGAGGGGAAAACTAAAAGTTGAAATGAGGTGATGACTATGAGAGGGGAAAACTAAAAGTTGAAAATTTCTTTTATTTCTTTTCAAATTTGAGAATAGAATCAAAAGGAGGTAAACAAATGTCTTACTATTACGAGTACGAATTGGGGAAAGCAGCAAAGATTCTTTGCGAGGAACTCTTTAAACTGAAACCCGGGGAAACTTTTGTCATCACTGCTGATACTGAGTCCGAAAAAAGAGTTGTTGACGCCACTGCAAGAGCTGCATTTGCTTGTGACGCAAAACCAATGGTAATCTATACCGCATCTCCGCTGGGAGTAGGAAAAGCTGCAGATCCTATGCTACCTCTGGAATCATTAACAGCCGCCCTTTTGAAGGCCGACGCCTGGGTAGAATTCAATAACAAATGGCTCCTCTATTCTACTCCATATGATATTGCAATGAAAGAAAACTCTAAGTTAAGACACCTCTGCTTAGTGGGAATGAATGTTAATATGATGGTGCGCTGCATTGGGAGAGTAGATTATCCCACTCTGGAAAAATTTGAGAAATTAATTACTGACAAAACCCTGTCCGCCAAACATGTCCGGATTACCACTCCCGCAGGAACAGATGTCGAGTTTGACAATGAGCCCGGAAGAAAGCCAATCATGGAACTTGGCTATGCAGATACTCCTGGGTCTCACATGATGGCTGGACAAATCGGTTGGTCCCCGAATTTTGAGTCGATCAACGGCACAATAGTTTTTGATGGCTCCCTTGTTCCTCCTATTGTAGGGCTTTTGAAAGAGCCTGTTCGGTTGACGATAAAAAAGGGAGAGATTGTCAAAATTGATGGCGGCAAGGAAGCTATGGAATATGAAAAATGGCTGAAAAGCTTCAACCATCCTCAAATGCTCAGATTGGCTCATGTTTGCTACGGATTTAACCCCGGCGCTCGCTTGACAGGAGACATTTTGGAAGACGAGAGGGTATGGGGAGCCACTGAATGGGGGGTTGGAAACGTTGGAGCGATCCTCGTTCCAGGGGGTATATCTGGCCCATCTCACTCTGACGGCATTTGCTTGAACTCCTCAGTCTGGCTGGACGGCGTTCAGATTATGGACAAAGGTCAACTCCTGGACCCGGAGTTGAAAGAACTGGCAAAGAAATTAGGGATGTAATTTGAAAAAAGCCTCGGCGGGGATAATGAGCTTTAGCACAATGAAACCTCAAAATATATTGATACTTCAAGTGGCCTAGCTCTATACCTCTATCGAGGCTTCCAACTCTTTCTGAATAATATAAGAGGGCAGAGGGCAAAGAACCTTTGCCCTCTGCCGCAAAACCACTTTAAGGAGAACGGAGGAGTTTATGGAAGAGCGCCTTATACAGGATTTATGTGAGCTGGTGAGTATTTCCAGCGAATCAGGCGAGGAAAAGGAATTTATTGAGTTCCTGCAAAGTAAATTGACCCAGGAGTTTAAAGGGGAATGCGCAACAGACAATTATGGCAATCTTATCTGCAAAATTCCCGCAAAAGATTCTTCCTCTTCCGAAGCACTAATGCTTGCTGCCCATGCAGATACAGTTAAGCCTGGAAAGAACGTTAAGCCCGTTGTTAAAGAAGGTGTGATCTACTCCAGTGGAGATACAGTTCTTGGCGCAGACTGCAAGGCAGGGATCGCAGAGATATTGGAGGCGGTTCGTAGTGCTCCCAGGCACCCTCCTTTAGAGATTGTTATTACTCGCGAAGAAGAGATAGGTTTTGTGGGTGCCAAAAATCTAAACTATTCCTTAATAACCGCTAAACGCGGCGTTCTGGTGGACATGGACGCTCTGGATGCGATTGTAGTTGGGGGCCCTTCCCACATGCTTATTGACATTGAGATTACCGGTAAAGCGGCACACGCCGGAATGGAGCCTGAAAAGGGGATTTCCGCCATTAGAGCGGCCAGCCTAGCCATTGCGACGCTTAAGGATGGCAGGATCGATCATGAAACCACTGCTAACTTTGGCATTATTCAGGGGGGCGTAATCAGAAACGGCGTACCCGAGAAATGCTCTCTTAAGGCTGAAGTAAGAAGTTTGAACCACGATAAATGTCTGGCTTTGAGTAATACCTATAAGGAAGTTTTTGAAGTAATCGCTCGCTCTATGGGTGCAAAAGCAGAAGTGAATCTGACCTTGGCATATAAAGCGACTCGCATTCCAGAGACTGCTCCAATGGTACAAGTAGCAAGGGAAGCTCTGCAGAGCATAGGAATTGAACCTAAAGTTATGGTAATCACGGGAGGGTTGGAATCGGCGATCTACAACGAAAAAGGGATTGAAACGATCCCTATTGGTAATGGAGTCAAGAGCGAGCACTCGACCTCCGAGAATGTTTCGGTAGAGGATATGAAAAAGGTAGTACAAGTTCTCCAGCATATCCTTCAACGCTTCTCTTAGCCTTTGTTATGATGGACGTCCGGACCGCGATCAAAAATAGAAGAAGCATCAGGAGTTTTGCCCCTGGCGAGGTCTCGGAAGCCGATCTGAGGGATATAATTCTGGAAGCTGGGATTTGGGCGCCCTCGGCCGGAAACGCACAAACTTGGAGATTTGTTATTGTCACCGACTCGAATGTTTTAAATAAAATTAAGCTCGTTTCTCCGGGACTTTTGGGCAATCCTCAAGCGCTCATCGTAATCTGCCAGGACTTGTCTCGGGCCTTAGAAAAAGGGGGGGAACTTGGGGTTACAACTTTATCTTTGATGGACACGGCTATGGCGGCCCAGAACATAATGCTTGCGGCGCATGCAAGTGGCCTGGGGTCCTGCCCAGTAGCATCTTTTCATGCCGAAGCCATTCAAAAACTTCTCAACTTGCCAGCTCATATTCGCCCTCAACTATTAGTCACCATTGGAATTCCAAAAATGATACCCCCTGCTCCACAACGCAAAACTGACGTAATCTGGGTCAATAACTATGGAAGCGAATAAGAACCTTAAGATCCAGTTTTTCGAGTTGATTTGCTACATGATTACCAGTGCTTGTAACCTTATGCACGAAACAAAAAACTACGGTCCCTTTAGACTGATTGATGCAGCCAGCCGTCTTGTTGACATTCTTTGCGCAAACCAACTTTCCTGGCCAGAAATGGAAAGAATTCGCGATAAAATTGAACAAGGCAAATATAAAGTGTTAGAGGGAGTATCTCAATTTGACTCTTTCTTGAACGATTTAGTTATTTTTGCTGTTTCGCTAATGAATGACTTTGAGTACCCCTGACACTGAAAGGAGGTGCACCAAAGGGGAAAAGGCAATGGTTTAGGGACAACAAGAAAATTTATTTTAAAGGAGGGAAACTGTGAAACACAATAGAATTAAAAATATTTTCAAAAATGGGATTTACTTGTTTTTGGTTTTGTGTTTGCTGCTGGGGTTACCATTAATCTCTTCTTGCGCAGGACCGTCTCAACCAACTCAAACACCCACTTCTCCTTCAGCCACCCCATCCTCGCCTTCACCTACACCTACTAAGGAGGAGGTGAAGGTAATTAGGCACACGGATTCTTGGCCTTGTTATATAGACCCAGCAGTAGGATCAGACTACGTTGCTTCGATCTCACTTTGTAACCTTTACGACTCTCTGGTTTTCCCAAATCCTGATGGTAGCGTAAAACCTTGGCTGGCAAAGAGTTGGACCGTCTCAGATGACGGACTCACCTACACCTTTAATCTTCAGCAGGGTGTAAAATTCCACAACGGAGATGAATTAACTGCTGAGGACGTAGTTTTCTCTCTTCAAAGAATAATGGCCATTGGAGAAGGATATGGATACCTCTTCACCACATCTGTTAAGGAGGCTAAGGCTCTTGACAAGTATACTGTGCAATTCACTCTCGAAAAACCCTTCGGTCCCTTCTTAGGGGTGCTTGTTAGGCTTTACATTCTTAACAAAAAGCAGGTTATGGCCAATATTCAAAAAGACGGTCCCTACGGAGAGTTTGGCGATTATGGGAAAGGATGGCTGGTTACTCACGATGCTGGCTCAGGGCCATATATGATCAAGGATATGAAAACCGAGGAGTATGTCTTAATGGAAAGATTCGATGATTACTGGGCTGGCTGGGAAAACAAGGATGCTCCAAAATACGTTAAAGAGATCGGAACAACCGAGGCCATTACGGTTAGAACTCTGATGTCACGAGGTGAGCTTGAAATTACTGACCAATGGCAGACTAGCGAGAACCTTGATGCAATTTCTAAGCTTCCTAACACTGATTTATGCTCCTTTTTTGAAGGGTCCGTTTTAAACATTATGATAAACACCAAGAAAGCCCCTACGGACGATATTCATTTCCGCAAAGCCCTCGCTTACTGTGTCGACTACCAACAGATTATTGATAAAGTCTTCCCCGGTTCTCGCGCTTCCACTGCTATTCCTGCCAGCGTTCCTGGATACAATCCGAATTTGAAGCCCTACAGTTTGGATCTAACTAAAGCAGAAGAAGAATTAAAGCAATCTCCATATTATGGAAAACTTGATCAATACCCCTTCGAGCTCCACTGGGTTTCCGAAGTTCCGGATGAGGAGAAGATTGCACTGATGGTTCAGGCCAATGCCGCAAAGTTGGGAATTAAAGTGAATGTTGTCAAAGTTCCCTGGGCTTCTGTGGTTGACAATCTTGCCAAACCAGAAACTACACCAAATGGTGTCATTATTTTCGTTTCAGCTCACTACGCCGAAGCCGGATCGTTATTAGAATCCCGCTATCACTCCCGCTCCTGTGGAACGTGGGAACAGGGAGAATGGCTTCAGGATCCTGAAATTGATTCTATGATTGAGGATGCCATTGCGACAGTTAACCTGAAGGAACGTTTCCAAAAGTACTATGCAGTTCAAGAGAAAATTTTCGACCTTTGCCCGACCATTTGGGTGCTAGAACAGGCCGTGAGACAGGCCTATAGGAAAGACTATGTTGTGTTCCCCGCGGCCGAGGCCATGAAACAGGGAATGCCGGTTAATCCTGTAATGGGATACAACTTCTATTATCGGGATTTTAAAGTCTTTCCCGAAAAAGCCCAACAACCTTACACTTCATTCCAGCCCTGACGCGCGTCCAAACCGATAAACATGCAATAACTTATTTAAATAGGGGGGCCGTGCTCTTGGGCCCCCCTAAAGGAGGTAACCAGTGAAGCTTGGCAGTTTTCTTCTAAGGCGATTATTGCTCTCAATTTTTGTAATTTTTGGTCTCTCAATAGTCATTTTTGTTATTGCAAGAGTGGTTCCTGGGGATCCGGCTCGATTGGCACTAGGTCCAAGAGCCCCTGCAGAAGTGGTAGAAAGACTAAGGCAGGAAATGTATCTTGATAAGCCCCTGCCAGTGCAATATTACTACTGGATTAAAGGGGTCTTTTCCGGTGATTTTGGTCGTTCTTTGGTAACGAAAAGACCTGTTTTAGAAGACATCAAAGAATATCTCCCGGCGACAATGGAGCTGGCCATTTTCGCTGGGATTTTAATGGCCATTTTCGCTATTCTCTTAGGAACGCTTGCTGCACGGTTCCGAGATACGTGGATAGATGGGTTAATTAGAATCATGAGCTATTTCGGAGTAGCGATTCCAGCCTTTGTGGTAGCCGTCATTTTTATGATGGTTTTCGGTTATTTTTGGCCAGTGCTTCCAGCTTTAGGAAGGTTAAGCCCGGGAATGACTCCCCCTGCCACAATAACAGGGATGCTTACTTTTGATAGCTTAATCCAGGGTAACTTTGCAACTTTCTGGGATGCTTTTAAACACTTAATTTTGCCTGCTGTTGCTCTCTCCCTGGGAGGGCTATTTCAGGAAGCACGCATCACTAGATCCTCAATGGTAGACAATATGCATAAAGACTTTCTTGCAGCAGAGCGTGGGTATGGAATTCCTGAAAGAGTTATCATGTTCAAATACCTTCTTAAACCATCCTTGATTCCTACAGCATCGGTTATGGGTTTGGATTTTGCGTCTCTCTTGGGTAACGCTTTTCTTGTGGAAATGATTTTTAACTGGCCAGGAATCTCTCGATATGGGATTAGCGCTATGTTGCATAAAGACTTGAACGCAATTTCCGCTGTAATCATCATCTTTGGTGCAGTATTTGTAGTTGTGAACATTATTGTGGATATTATAGTAGCTTTCTTGGACCCCAGGATAAGATTAAGTACTGCAAAAGGGACTTAAGATGAGAAACGTGAATCAAACTAATAACGCAACAGCGGTTGCCACAGTCAAGCCTAGATTGTTGTTCTGGCAGAATATTGGGCGAAAATGGTTCAAGTTCTCCCGGAATGCTCTATCAGTTATTGGATTAATTATTGTAATTGCGATAGTTATTTCCGCAATTTTTGCTGCTTGGATAGCGCTATACCCGGAGCATGCTGGTCCTTTTGTAGATTTTGATAATGCTGGACAGCCGCCTTCCTTGCAACACCTTTTTGGCACCGATAATTTTGGAAGAGACATTCTTTCCCGGATTATTTTTGCATTCCGGGGCGCAATGATTATGGCAATCGTGGTTCTTGCCCTGGCAGTGCCTCCAGGGGTTCTTCTAGGATTAATTGCTGGTTATTTTCACAATACCTGGATTGATACTGTAATAATGCGCATTACGGACATTTTTCTTGGCGTTCCGCCTTTGATTCTTGCCCTTGCAATAGCCTCGGTATTGGAACCAAATTTAATGAATGCCATGATTGCTGTTACTGTTATGTGGTGGCCTTGGTATACAAGATTAGTCTACGGCATGGCATCGTCAATAAGCAACGAGTATTTTGTCATTGCCGCCGAACTAACGGGAGCAAGCAAGTTTCACATTATTTTTAGAGAAATACTTCCCAACTGTTTATCTCCTATTTTTACAAAAATGGCCCTTGATGTGGGCTGGGTAATCTTAATAGGAGCCTCCTTAAGCTTTGTAGGATTAGGAGAGCAACCGCCTACACCTGCTCTGGGCCAAATGGTTTCTGACGGTGCCAGGTACATGCCTACGTTTTGGTGGATGACTGTATTTCCAGCCCTGGCTATTGTACTGGCGATTTTAGGTTTCAATCTTACCGGTGATGGTATCAGGGACATGTTAGAGACAAGGATGGGTTGATAATGAACTCTAGGGAAAGCGTTCTTTTAGATATAAAAGACCTTCACGTCTGGTATAAAGTCTATGGCGGTTACTTGAAGGTTTTAAATGGCGTTTACCTAACAGTTCGTGAAGGAGAGAGAGTCGGTCTGGTGGGAGAAGCTGGATGCGGAAAAACAACAACGATGAAGTCAATCTTGCAAATTCTTCCACCCAAAGATTCCAAAATCCCCAAAGGAGAAATAATTTACAAAGGTAAAGATGTTTTAAAAATGAACTTTGGCGAGCTGCAAAAACTTCGCTCCAAAGAAATCGCCATGATTTTCCAGGACCCGACTGCGGCGCTGAACCCAGTTTTTACAATTGGTGTTCAAATTAGTGATGTGATTAAATACTCAATTGCTATAGAGGAAAGAAAGGTTCACAAGGAAAAAGTTCGAACTCAAGCCATAAAAGCACTGAAAGAGGTTTACCTACCAGACCCCCAAAGAATGCTTGTGAATTATCCCCTTCAGTTAAGTGGCGGCATGAGGCAGAGGGTTTGTATTGCAATGTCCATTTCCTCTCCCAGGAACCTGCTTATTGCTGATGAACCTGGAACATCCCTGGACGTTACAATCCAGGATCAGATTCTCCGTCTCCTGAAAGAAATAGTTGAAAAGCATGGAACCTCAATAATTTTAATCACTCACTCCCTTGGAGTAGCGCGGGAAATTACTGACAGGATATACGTGATGTACGCCGGGACAATTGTGGAAACTGCACCAGCAAAAGAGCTTTTTAAAAATCCGGAGCACCCATATACCAGAGGTCTACTGGCCTCCGTTCCAGAAATATCCGGAGGAGGAATAGCGCGGGGCATTCCAGGAAGAATTCCGGATTACCTGAATCCTCCATCTGGATGCCGATTCCAGCCAAGGTGCGAATACGCTACTCCTTCTTGCCAGGAGAAACCGCCTCAATTGTTCGAGATTGATAAAGACCACTTTGTGGCATGTTATTTGGCTCAGAGGTGAATGCAATGACTCAAAAGGGAAATAGTGAAATCTTGAAAGTCATAAATTTGAAAAAGTACTTCCGCATTGGAAAAGATAAGAAGGGCCCAATTTACGTCCGTGCTGTCGATGGGGTAAGCTTCAATGTCAAATATGGTGAGACTCTGGGATTAGTAGGAGAATCTGGTTCTGGGAAGAGCACAATCGCCTATACAGTTGTGGGGATGTATCGACCGACATCAGGACAAATTCTTTTCAAGGATCAGAATATCGGCATGCAAGCAGTGAGAAGGCCGTTGTCACTTAAAAAAGAAATCCAGATCGTTTTTCAAGACCCTGGATCCTCTCTTAATCCACGGCAAACAATTGAACAAATTTTAAAACTGCCTCTTAAGCTTCACACCAACACGCCAAAGAAGCAACTTAAAGAAAAAATGGTCGAGCTCTTGGAGAAGGTGGAGCTTCCTCCGGATTACCTTTACAAATCACCTCCCTCAATCGGTGGTGGAGAAAAGCAAATGGTGGCCATTGCCAGAGCTCTTGCCCCCAATCCCTCCCTGATCATCCTTGATGAACCCACCTCTGCCTTAGACGTCTCAGTACAGGCAAAGATTATCAACAAGTTAATGGATCTTCAAAAAGAATTAAATTTAACCTATTTATTCATTACTCACGACCTAAGCTTGATGAGAAACGTAGCGGACAGGATCGCAATCATGTATTTGGGGAAAATTTGCGAGGTAGCCGATTCCTCCACTTTCTTTGAAAAACCCCTTCATCCTTACACCCAGATGCTCATTTCCTCAGTTCCGGTAATTACCGACGAGGAAGAGAGGCTAAAGCCCAAAAAAGTTGTTTCAATTGGTGAAATCCCAAGCCCTGTCAACGTGCCCCCTGGGTGCAGCTTCCATTTAAGATGCCCCTATAAGATGCCCATTTGCTCCGAATTCGATCCGGAAATGGTCGAGGTCGCCTCAGGGCATATAGTGCGATGCCATCTTTTTGATATGAATAAAAATGAGGGGCAATAAATTATGAAGAGAAAAATTCTATATATAGAGCCTGTGGTTAGCGAGATGGTCGATTCCTGGGAGGAATATTTATCGAAATTTAAATCCCCTTACACTGAACTAGAAGTGACTTCCCTGCCCGATGGTCCCAGGCATCTAGAGTACTACTCCTACGGGCCCCTGGTTGTGCCTCAAATTTTGAAAGAGATCAAAAAGGCAGAAAGGTATAGCTTTGACGGCGTAATTATTGGGTGCTTTTATGATCCTGGTTTGAGAGAGGCTCGAGAAATCGCAGAAAAAATTGTGGTTACCGCTCCAGCGGAAGCCTCAATGCATATTGCCGCCACTTTAGGACAGCGCTTCTCAATAATTGTGGGAAGAACAAAATGGATACCTCTTATGAGAGAAAATGTTATTAAGTATGGATTTCAGGATCATCTGGCATCTTTCCGAGCTATCGGAATGGGAGTTTTAGACCTTCAGGTTGATCCCAAAGAAACTAAAAGGAGGATAGAACAAGCTGCAGAACGGGCCATTGAGTCAGACAGAGCAGAGGTTATAATTCTGGGCTGTACCCACCAGTTTGGGTATTATCGGGAATTGCAAGCCTCTTTAGGGGTGCCAGTAATAGACGCTGCCTGTGCAGCTTTGAATTACGCTGAATTTCTTATTGATCTGAGGGATAAGCACGGGTGGTATTTTAACAAGAAAAACGAGTACCTGCCTCCTCCAAGGGAGGAGATTGAAGCCTGGAAGCTCAGAGAACTTTTTTAGGATCCAGGCTTTTGGGACAAAACGAGAAAGCGAATACTAAAACTGTAAGAGTCATATCAGTCATTTCAAAACTTGAATTAAATAATGTAGCAATTCTTGCCTGGGAGCTACAATTTTGAGTTATTCCGGAGTTTTTGTAGCTCTTGCCAATATGTCTTCCACCCTTATTGGCTTTCATAGAATGCCGATAGGCGTCCTGTTCCCCGCTTTAGTATTTTTGCGGAAGCAAAGGTTAAAAAATGTTTGCAGATTAATGTTAGCGCAGAGAATCAAATTAAGGAACACCATGCCGGTTATACTGATTGAAGAGTATCTCAGGAGTGTTAAGTACTATGAGTGAGAAACAATTTTGGGGTAGTAAAAGCAGAGCACTACGGGTTAAGGTCCTGAATCAATTCAATAATTTTAGGAGCATACTCGGAGATTTTTTACTCTTACTGGCAGCAATGATCTGGGGTATGGGCTATGTTGCAAGGAGAATTGGTAGTCTGGAGGCCCCTCCTTTTACTTTTAACGGTTTGCGCTTTTTGATCGGAGCAGTAGTCTTAATGCCTCCCTTGTTAATCGGGGGATTTAGAAGATACTTACGATTAAATGAGATATATGCAGGAGCAATCACGGGTTTTTGTCTATTTGTAGGGACTAATTTACAACAAATTGGATTAAAGTGGACCGATGCCGGAAGGGCAGGTTTTATAACGGGATTATATGTCGTCTTGGTTCCTATCATCGGCCTTTTTCTTGGCCGAAAGGTCAATATCTTCAATACCATAGGAGCTCTATTTGCGCTTTCAGGGCTTGTTTTTCTCAGTCCTTGGCAGGGAACGTCTTTTAACACTGGAGATTTAATTATGATCCTGTGCTCCATTGTTTACGCTGTCTACATTATTTTGGTTGGTAAATTCTCACCAGAATGCAGCTCCTTAGGTTTTTCTTTTATGACATTTACATCATGTGGAATATTTAGCCTAATCCCGGGCTTGTTTGAAAAGTCACAATGGGAAACCATCAATGCTGTTATGCTTCCCTTACTATATTTGGGACTCTTTGCGGTCGGAATTGGCTATTCGTTACAGGTTACAGCACAAAAATTTACACTTCCCAGCCATGCTGCGATCATTATGAGTTTAGAGGCTGTTTTTGCGGCAATATTTGGCTGGATAATACTAAATGAAATCCTGAGCCTTCGTGAGTTAATTGGATGCATTTTCATGTTTTTAGGTTTTGTCATTGTTCAGGCCGACAAACTAAAAACTACTTAGAATTCTGGAAACATTACTTAAAGGAGTTCCCATCCTTTTCTATGAAAGATCAAATCCAGGGAACGCTGGGAAAAGCATGCTTTGCCGGTTGCCCAAATCCTCAGGATCAAAGAGTATAGAAATGTATGGCCCCTCATCCAGCGGTAAACCTCTTTACCGATAAGCTCGGGGAGAGAAACTTCTATCATGAAAACAGAACACAAGCCCTATCAGGATACGGGAAGAGTATCCCAGTGAGAGCATTCTCCTTGGAGGATTAGGGTAGGCCCCGCTACTGGAAGAAAAGGTCTAATCGTGAAGAAGCGGGCATAATTCTCCTGTTTGAGCCTCAAGCAGATTAGACTGAGCTGAATTTGGAATCCTTTTTAGATTGCTTTTGACCATACTTTCCTTCTTCGCCAATCCTCTTTTTTAGTTCACGAAAAGGCTTTTCTTTTTAATACCAGGATGCCGTTTAGCCCACTTTACATTTGTTTGACTTTGCTATATTTTTAGAAAAATTTTAGATTTTAAATAAGAGATATGCTTCTCTATATAAGAGGGCAAGAGATTTCTCAGATCCTGGGTATGGCTGAAGCCATCAGTGCAGTGGAGGATGGGTTTCTATCACTTTATCAAGGCAAAGTTGTTATGCCTCAAAGAACTGTTCTGAATGTTGGGATCAACGATGGTGTGCTACTTACCATGCCAGTTTTAATCAAAAGCGATTCTCCCTCCATGGCCGTAAAGGTGATAATTGTTTATCCCCAGAACCCGACACTTTTTGGAGTACCTGCTATTCAGGGCTTGGTAATCCTCTATGATGTGGAAAACGGGCAACCCCTGGCCATTATTGATGGAGCAGCTTTAACCGCCCTGCGCACAGGAGCTGCAGGCGGAGTAGCAGCTAAATATTTGGCGCGACCGAATTCCGCTGTGGTTACTCTTTTTGGCGTGGGTGCTCAGGGAGAAACTCAACTTGAGGGGGTTTGCGCTGTTCGACCCATAAAAAGGGCCTTCGTGATTACTAACAATGATCCACGAGAACAAGCCTTCCTCCAAAAAATGAGAACTAAACTGGGAATCGAACTCATCCTCACTGGAGACGTAAAAACTTCTCTGGAACAGTCTGACATTGTAATTACTGCTACTAATTCCCGCACTCCGCTTTTTGAAGGGAAATGGGTGAAGCCGGGAACACACATAACCGCTATTGGTTCCTATAAGCCAGACGCCCGCGAGCTTGATACTGAAACTATAAAAAGAAGCAGAGTTTTTCTCGACAGCCGGGAGGCAGCGAGGGAAGAAGCTGGGGACATCATTATTCCGGTTTCCGAAGGCGCAATCACCTGGGATCA
>Ga0172365_10000274_pt1 | contig 33357 bp, 33 predicted proteins | sample LakKivSesite48cm_FD_114535 | JGI IMG/M metagenome (GOLD analysis project Ga0172365, IMG submission 114535) | Sediment microbial communities from Lake Kivu, Rwanda - Sediment site 48cm | ecosystem: Environmental > Aquatic > Freshwater > Lake > Sediment | place: Rwanda: Western Province, Lake...
GAGTGAGCAAAAATATTGGTCACGGCCAGATTGGCAGTATATAGCGGTAGACTTAGTTGCACCAGGCACAAAATATAGCACAACTGAAGGGATATACTCAGCGGATAAAAATAACCCGCATGGTTATATCTCGATGTGGGGCACTTCTCAAGCTACACCCCATGTTACGGGTGCAATTGCCTTAATGCAGGAAGCTGCTATGGATAACTTTGGTCATAAACTTGATTATTATGATATTTATGATATTCTCATTGAATCTGCCAATCCAGTTGGCCAGGATGTGCCCAACATTTACTATGGTTGGGGAAGGTTAGATTGTAGGGCAGCGGTAGATAGCGTGATAAATTTTCGGCTTAAATCATCTTCGCCATCTGCACTGGCAAATAACAACCAGCGCAAGATTGTTTATGACCCGATTAATCAAATTATCCACATGGTATATCAATCAGGTCAGACCTTTGAGCGTCATGGGAAATATATCAGATATACTTATTCTACGGATTTTGGTCAAACCTGGTCAATTGAGGAGAAGGTTGGTGATGGTGATGCTCCCTGTCTGGCACTTGATGACTATGGTAATCCACATTGTATATTTAAGGATGGTGGAAAAATCCGATATAATCGCCGAATTGGAAATCAATGGGAAGGAGGGTATACAATTTTCCAGGATTGGTATTTCTTTGGAATAAGAGAAGCACCTTCTTTCGCCATCTCAGGAACTATCGGTCATGTTGCCTTTGAAGCATATGGCCTTGGTGATGTAATCCGGTATGGTTGGTTTGATATTACCAGTCCGGACCCATTTATGGAATGGATAACTCTGGATTTTGCACCTGGTACCGGATTTCCACTTGGCGCACCTTCAATTGCTGTCCAAGGCAACAATATCAGTGTTGTTTACGCATATCCGCCGAGTGAACCTTGGTTCGGCTATGAAGTAATACTGCGTTCAAGTTCAAATGATTGGCAACCAGAATTTGTATCAACACCTGATTTAATTTCATCAGTAAATCCACATATCATTGCTACTTCAGACAAAATCTGGATTTTCTGGGAAGATGGCGGCATTGATGATGACGTCTATTATCGGGTAAAAACCGCAAATGGTTGGGAAAACGATCCTACCCCGGTTTACCAAAGTGCTACACCATCAATTATGCCCCGCGCTTTTTATAATACAATGGAACCTGATAAAATTTATTGTGTCTGGTCAGAATTTGATAATCAAAACAATCAATGGGATATCTTTTGTTCTACCTACTATGACGACTGGCAATCACCCATTAACATAAGCAACACAGTGGATATTGATTCAAAAGATGCTGATGTTACCTTTATGCCTCAAGGAATTATTGAAGGAAAACTCGCTGTTCTGTATGCCGAGGGAAACGAATATTGGTCCTCTCGCAGCAAATTTTTGCCGCTGTATTGGGTGAGGACCTATGTGACAAGTTTACCTTTAGGCGGCGGTGGACCACAGACGAAGGGCGATAACAAGTGCGATATTCTTTTTAACACAAACCCGAATCCATTTCATGACAGATTGAGCATTAAATTTGAAATTCGAAGTTCGAAATCTGAATCATCGCTAAAGATTTACGACGTCTCGGGTCGGTTGGTCAGGCAATGGGACCATAGAACTATGAGACAAGGAAATCAAATCTTCTGGGACGCCACTGATGACTTTGGTCGCGGACTTCCTTCTGGTGTTTATTTTGTTAAAATTGAAACTGGTTCCTACAGTGAAACAGAAAGAGTAGTATTTTTGAGATAGGTCGAATAGAAAGTAGCCATAAGTCCTACCAATCAGGAAGTCTAAGGGAATTTGACAAAAGAATAAGATTTTCGTTAACAAAAAAGGAGAGAAAAAAGAAAAACAAACTATCCTTTCCTTATCTTACCTTTGTCTCGGGCTATTTATATTTGCCTTGTCAATAAGTTCCACGGCTTTCTGCTTCGCAGTCGCGCTTTGATGTCATTCCTGCTTGTGCTATAATAACGCCAACTATATGCGCTTATCCTTACACATTTCCTGCATCACTACAATTAAAGCATTGAATCCGTTTCTCAATGCCTCAAATAATCTTCTATTTGTGCGAAATTTCCCCAAATCTGTGATTTGATTGAAAATTTCATCATCCTGGGTTTATCGCGGAACCTTATTCCTAAAGTTTCCTCTCCCCTTGTGGAAAAGGATTAAGGCGAGGGGTCATTTGTCAGGGCATAGCAAGCCTGTCCTGAGTGAAGTCGAATGGGTGGTAATCTCATCTTTTCTAAACCGGTGACGATGTGTGTTAACGCTTGCTTTTTAACCATTGACTTATAAAAAATTTTGATTAAAATTAAGCGTAAGGAGGTTTTATGAAAAAATATCTTGGTCTTATTATTTTAGTACTGCTTGCAAATTGTGTAAAAGAACCGCTTGCATGGTATGAGGATGTGGGTGTTGTTGAGGTTAAAACCGATACGACACTCATTACATTCCATGTGCCGGATACCGATACTTTACCAGGCTGGAATCCCTGGGGCGGTGGTACTGCTTCCCAGGATTTGTCTGTCACATTAAGAGAAAAGGCAAAAAAGGATGTGGCGGTTACAACCCTGCGTTGGCAATTCTATGATGTTAACGGTAGCCTTGTTGCCAACCGTTCAGAGAGTTATGTTCCACCTATCGATATTGATGGTGGTAAGGAATATACTTATACAATTTCGGTAATCGTTGATGAGGGTATCGCGGATGACCTTGATTATGCTTATGGCGCGGATAATGATTACAATGGTCAAGGAACCATTAAGTTCATTGTAGAGGGTTATGATTTAATACGCGGAGAAAGCATTAATTGTATATACTCTTATACACCAATTGAGGTGAGAAAATAGGCGATTTTGATGTTGATTATAATCAGGGGGCATATTGAACTGCCCCCTTTTGTTTAAAAATGCAATTTAAAGCAGTTATCTTTGATTTAGACGGCACACTTCTTGATACAATTAGGGATATTGCTGATTCAATGAATGTTGTGCTTGAGAAATTTGGTTTTCCAATCTATAGAACCGAAGATTATTATTATTTTGTTGGTGAAGGGATGGAGATTTTATGCAGACGGACAATACCGCATGCACATAATACGCCGCAGGTAATTGCTAAATGCGTTGAATTGATGAAATCTGAGTATCAAAGACGCTGGCTGAATAATACCAAGCCATATCCTGGTATTCCTGAATTGCTCCAGGAATTAGAAGAAAAACATATAAAAATGGCAGTGCTTTCCAATAAACCTGACCAGTTTACAAAACTTTTTGTCCAAAAATTATTAATCCAGAGAAGATTTTCTATTGTTATAGGTGAGTGTTCAGATTTGGCAAAGAAACCAGCACCAGAGAGTGCATTATACATTGCAGAATTCTTAAAGATTGCACCTGCACAATTTATATATCTTGGTGATTCTGATATTGATATGAAGACTGCACATGCCGCAGGAATGTTTCCAGTTGGTGCACTCTGGGGATTCAGAACCGCCGAAGTACTTATTGCCTCTGGTGCAAAAAAATTGATTAAAAAACCTGAGGAATTGCTTGAATTTTTTTAATTAGATTTGATTTCCAGGCATAAAGCCCTATGCTGTTCGCATTGCGAAGCTAACAACGATTCATTGGTTCTACCTTATATCATTTAGGAACCGTGCAAGATCATTATGGTCAAGTTTGATGTTGCTAAGCTATATTGACCGTTACGACTTTTTAATTCACAACGTGATTATTCGGGTATCATACTGCGCCAAGAGATCACGGCTGTGTTCGTCTGAGGTAAAATAAAAGACCTGATTACCTTCACCAACAAATTTTTTTAATAATTCAGCAAGGCGGCAACGACGATTCCAGTCTGCAAAGATAAAGGCATCATCAAGAATTAAGAACGTGCCTTCAGGAAAGAGCTTTTTTAGGGCAGAAAACCGGAAACAGAGCAATAACTGATCCTTGGCACCGCTTGACAGTAAATCAGCAGAAAATTCTTCTCCTTCAATATCCTTAACTATAAAATTTTGATTCTGGACCTTGACACTTATATATTTCTGGGTGACAAAGTTAAAATAATTACTTAAACTATCCGCACCCTGGATTAAATTCTGAATGAATGTATCAAGTTCATTACTTAATTGATTCAAAATCGCCTCGGCTTTCTTCATTGCCTCAAGTTCCAGGCTATAATTCTTTATCCGATTATTGAGCTCAGCGATTTCCCGCAGGGCAGATTTTTCGTTAGCAATATTATATTGCCTTTTTTTGAAGTCATCAAAGAATTTAATTTCATTCTGCAATTTAGTAATTTGTCGTTCAATATCTTTGACCTGTGCTGAGATTTCGTCAATCAGTGTAATATCATATTCCTTCAGGGGCGATGAGATTTTTCTTTCATCTATCAATCTTTTCCATTTGGTTTCATCTTTTTCCCCGAGGTGGTTGAATATTTTAACACTCAGGCCATCTATGTTTTTTTGGAACTCCCTTTTTTCATCAACCTTTCCTTTTAATTGAATAACTTCAGCACAACCGGTTTTTTTTCGTAATTCTTCAAGTTCTTTATCGATCTTCTCAATTGCTATTTCTGTGTGGTGTGTTTCAAGCCTTGTTTTCTTTGTCCCAATAAGCGTTTGAATCTTTATTTTTTCTTCCTCAAATGACTTTATTTTATTTGCCAGTTCTTCAAGACTTTTTAACTCCGGTAGTGTAAGTAAACATTGTGCTTTATTTAATAAATCCTGTTGTTTGAATATCATTCTCATAATTTTTGCCTTTTTATAGGCTACGACGGTGAAGGCGATAATACTTAAAAGAAATGTCACCAGGGAAATGAGTATTGAAAAGCAAAACTGGAAACTAAGGATTAAAAGAATAAAACCGATTAAGGATATTAAGATTGGATAAAAAAAGTTTGGTTCTTTTTCTGTCCCCCGGGGTTGATAAACAAAGGTTTTTAAATTGTGCCTTTCAATCAGTGCCAATTTTTTTTCAATTTCAGCCAGCTCTTTATTGTGATTCACGATATCTCTCTCAAGCGCTGATTTTTCTTCCATCCTATCCACTTCGTCTTTTTTCATTTTTTCCAGTTCCTGCCATTTATTTAAATCATCTTCTGAATAGCGTTGATAAAAAATCAGACTATCCTTCTTGTCTACATAGTCATTATACAAATTTTTTAATTCCTGATAAATTTTAAATTTTTTAAAATCTTCCATTGCCTTCGATTCTCGAAACATTCTTTCATATTGTTCCGCCAGTTTCTTTAATTCTCTTTTTTTGCTCTCTGTTTCACCAATCTCTTTGATAAAATTTTCCATTTGTTGGAGACGCATTCTGTCGTTTTCTATTACTCTATTTTTTTCTGATTTCCACTCATTTTTTCGTGGTTGATAACCGATACCCTCCCTGATTTTTGTTATCAACCGAGCAAAAGGAATCTGATGCGCAGTCTGGCTTAGGGATAATTTCAGACTGTCCCAGAATCGGGAGCGATTATCCTTTCCTTCATAAATTGTTGAATCAGATGCTGATATATAAAGCAGATTTGCAATTTCCTGCCTAGGCAGGATAGAAACTGCCTTTGATGAAGGTAAATTTATTATTTTACCTTTATCTTCAATCTCTATATGTATATTTTCTGGTTTACCATAGCGCACCGAAAAAATTTTAAACAGTACATAAGCCAATGCCTCAACGAGTGTTGTCTTACCTGACTCATTATTGCCAAATATAATGTTAAAATTCCGAGGTTCTAAAGAAAATTCTTTTATTGGGCCATAGTCTCTGAGCTGGATTTTTTTTATCTTCATTTTATAAAATCAGAGAAATGGGGAAATGTTATTTCAAAAATCTTCATTCTCAATTCATCGGGTAATTCGCTTGTTTTTTCAACAAATTTTGCGACAATAGGATTTTTTAATACCCGATCCCAAGAATGAATTGCATCAAAGTCGACAATGATGCTGCCAAACATAGGAAGATTTTTTTCACTCAGGGAATTGAGCCGTTGTTTGAATTCATTCTCACTCTGACTAATATATCCTTTCACGATTATCTGGAGTAGAGCATTTTTATTTATTAACTTTGTTATTTCAGTTTCAATACAACTTATGATTTTATCTTCGTTGCCAGGGAAAACAAAGTATTCTATATTTTGCCAGTGTGGTGAAATTTCAATTTCCTCAGGCATTATCTCAATTGTTTTATTATCAATCCTGACTATTGCTATTTTTCGTGGCGTACGGCATTTAGTATTAAGGGCAATGGGTGAGCCAGAATAAATAGCCCGAATATTTTTATAGTTTAATTCAATATAGGAAGAATGGATATGTCCTAACAGGGCACAGCGGCAGAGATTTTCTAAATCAACTGGATAAATCGGCATATATTCTATATCCTCATCGTTTAAAATAGGAAGTATTGAGAGGTCATAAAGCGTGCCATGAGCAATTAATATGTCAAAGTTATTTGATAAGTCTATTATACATTCTGATAGTTCGGTATTCTGAAAAGGGATTGCTAAAATTTTAACATCATCAACGGTCAAAGATTCATAAGGTTTTTTTAAAATTTGCCGCACATTCTTTCCATAATCATAATTTGAACCATAAGATTCAGCATCGTGATTGCCAGGAATTATCAATATCTCTGCTTTGGTTTTTTCAAAGATTTTCTTTACATCGGGCCGCAATATTGTAGCATCAGTGTTTGAGTCAAACAGGTCACCGGCAATAACAATATAATCAATCTTTTTTCTATTGACCTTATTTACAAGCCATTCTAAGACTTTTAGTCGCGATGGTTCTTTGCTGGTTAAATGTAGATCCGCAGTGTGTAGTATCAGCATAAATTTTTTTTATTAAAGTAATCATTAAGGATTTTTCTATGGTCAAAGGCGATTTCTTCAGGTAGATGTTTTTTTTTAAAAATTCCGATTTCTAATGCATCATCCCTTGCCTTGGGAATTCCTTTAGCTCGGGCAATAAATACTACAGTGATTGTATGAAATCTGGGGTCGCGCCCGGGGTCTGAGTAAACACGGAATTGTCTAAGCTCAGTTATATCAAGATTCGTCTCTTCCTTTGCCTCACGGATTGCGGCATCTTCAGCCGATTCACCATAATCAATAAAACCACCGGGTATTGCCCAACCATAAGGAGGGTTCTTCCTTTTGATAAGAATTACGCCACCCTCCATCTCAATGATGGTATCCACCGTGGGAATAGGATTGCGTACTGGCATACAAAATTATATATAAATTTTACGTTAAATCAATGGCCAGCACCGTATCTTGACAACGGGCAAAAATTGGATATTATAAAGTATTGGAATTTGAAGGATTCCAATACTTTTGATTACACAGATAAAAATGGATTTAAGCAGATATCCTCTCCTTTGTTAAAGGTTCCGAATGTAATGAATAAGGGAAAGGAGAGCTCGCTATCCGCCAAGTAGATTGGCGGATTATGGCGGAAGAGATGTGGCTGTGTGGGTCTTTAAGGGGTTTACCCCTTGATTATCTTTTTATCTGCCGGTGTAACTCAGTGGTAGAGTAGCGGTTTTGTAAACCGCAAGTCGCCAGTTCGAATCTGGCCGCCGGCTTAGAAAAATGGTTAAAGGTTATAGGGCAGGGCCGCCAGTATTGGTTAAGGCGGCATAGTCAAGAAAAGAAAAACAAATTCTGGGGACAAATGACAATACTAGCTTCCAAGCCCAATAACATTAACCGATCTTTTCGGGCAGGTACCCAAGCGGCCAACGGGGGCAGACTGTAAATCTGCTGGCGAAAGCCTTCGGAGGTTCGAATCCTTCCCTGCCCATATTTTAACTATTGGAATTTTAACAGTTCCAGTAGTGCTGATTACACAGTTAAAAAATAGATAATACAATATTATTACAGAGGAGATTTTATTAACATTGACAAACCATTGTTTTTGACTAATATTATATCACCTATGAGAAGAGTGACACCGATTATACCCCAGTACAGGAATTTGCAAAATTCCCATATTCCACATTTTAAAATGCGAGAATTCTCGCAAAGCGGAACACCAAGAAGTGTGGTGGATTATTTAGGATTTAGGATTTCGAATATAGAATTTAGCCGAGCGATAGCGAGGCTTATCTTGTTCTCCATCGTAGTTCTTTTTATTACCTGTGCTTCATTTCAGGCAAGATTTATGAATCTGGAGGATCGATCCGCAGAAATTTTTGAGGAGGGTAATAATCATTTTAAGAAAAAAGAATATGAAAAGGCAATAATAGAACTTGAAAAGATTGTCCGTGAATATACAAAAACCCAAGCTTATGAGCCGGCATTGTATCTTTTAACATTTTCTTATTATAGGTTGAATAGTTTTGAACGAACGGTTTTCTATGGTGAACGATTTGTCAAGGAATTTCCCTATTCCAACTATCTGATAAAAGTCTTAGGCATGCTTGGGGAGGCAAATCTGAAATTAATCAATGATTATAAAGCAGCTTATTATTTGATAAAATTTCATAAACAATCTACCGATGTGTTGGAAAACGAATCTGCTTATAAAAAAATCATACAATTATTATCAGAGATGTCCCTTGATAATTTGGAAAAACTTCATCGGAATTTTTTAGGTGAACCAATTGATGAACATATTCTTTATTATTTAATAAAGATAGAGATCAAGGCAGGACAGGAAAAGAATGCAGAAAGGGATGTTAAACTTTTGACCCGGAGATTTCCTGAGACAATCTATGCAGAGGAATTTACTGATTTCAAAAGGCTTGCAGAACTCGGTTCGGCAACAGGCAAGGCTGGTATTTTATTACCTCTGACAGGGAAATTTGCCCGTTACGGTGAGAAATTACAGGAGATTTTAAAGATCTTTAATCAACGACATTATCTTTCTTTTTCCACAACTTTACTTGATACAAAATCCGATCCCGTGGATGCAATACTCGCCACCTCAAAATTAATTGATGAACAGAAGGTTGATTTTATTATTGGACCAATATTTTCTATTGAGGCATTAGGTGTTGCCGGGTATGCCAGTGCCCGCAATGTGCCCATGATTATTCCCACAAATATTGAATTAAAATTGAACAACCTACCTTTGATTTTCACACCAGGCCAAACCCTTGAACAACAGGCAAAGGCAATTGCACGGTATAGCACCAGGCAACTTGGTTTTGCCCGATTTGCTGTGCTATTTCCCGACATAGGTCGTTACAGCACACTGGCAGGTATTTTTATGGAAGAAATTAAGAAAAACGATGGCGAGGTTGTTGCAGCAGAATCGTTTAATCCTGATTCTGTAACTTTAAGGTATGAACTGGAGCGGATAAAAAAGAATAAACCAGAAGCAATTTTTCTATCAATGGATACCGATATGATTATTAATACCGCACCACAGATTTTTTATTATGGACTTGAGGATGTTAAGATTTTAGGGACTGAGGCGTTTGACAACGAAAGGATTATAAGGCTGGGTGAGAAATATGTAGAATCCGCGGTATTTGCAACATCAGCAACAGTTGATTCTTCGGCCATCCAGGAATTGGAAAAACAGAATCTTGAAACCAGTGACCCAATCACAACAAAATTTTTCCAGACCCTTTGGGTACTGCGACAATTATCTGATTATGAACGGGTAAATTTAGGTAGTAAATTAAGTGAAGTTTTACTGAAAGAAAGAAATTTTAATATCTGGACAATAAGAAATGGTGAATTTGTGAAATTGACTGAATTGAAGATAGAATAAACGGAGGTATGTATGGCAAAAAAAGAGAAGAAAGAAAAAGAAAAAAAAGAAAGAAAACCAGAGGCACTCGTTGGTGTTAAATTTATGAAAAAGAATTACTTATTCTTTGGTGCCGGACTTATTTCTTTGATCATTGGATTTATCCTGTTGAGAAACGGAGATATTGTGCTGGCACCAATACTATTAGTGCTGGGCTATCTGGTATTCTTCCCTTTAGGTATTCTGGTTAAATAACCAGCATTTGATTATTTATTTTCCACTTTGCCAGTGGTTATTTAATATTCTGGTTTTGTTGTTTTTCAGATAATGATTGCGCCACAGGTGCTCAAAGATAAAGCACGGGATTTAGATATTGAAATTAGAATTGCTTCGGCAGAACCTTTTTCTGAGGAGGGCGAGCGTATTAGAATACAGAGGCAGCAGAAATTATTTCTTAATTGCGAGCACTGGGATGATAACGATATTAGAAAATTTTGTAACCCCGCTTCAATATTGCCCGAGGTCAAAACTATCATAAATTCGTTCCTGTTTTATTTAACTCCTGAAGAACCCGATCCTTCACAACCAGGCAATCCGTTCGGACTTGTCGCCCGGTATACACAGCGCAATCACTACAAAGAGCTTAAAAGACGATTAAAGAAACTTGCAGGATTTTTAAGAAAAGAATATAAAGCAAAATTTGTTGTTCACTCCTGTGGTCCAATTGCGGAAAAACCTATTGCCCGGCGCAGCGGAATTGGCTATTATGGAAAGCACAGCATTATAATCAACCCGGTCTATGGTTCCTGGATTGTCCTGGGCGAGATTATCACCAACCTTGAAATAGAGACTGATGAACCACTGGATCTGGACTGCAGCGAGTGCCACATATGTATGGATGCTTGTCCGACCGGTGCAATAATTGCACCTTATATAATTGACCGAAAAAGGTGTATTCAGGATTTGACTAACTGGCAGGGTTTGATACCTGATGATATAGCCCGGGTCTGGTCAAATCGTATTTATGGCTGTACAACCTGTCAGGATGTATGCCCGATAAATAAAAAAACTAAGCCCGAGATTCCGAAGACCGATATTGGAGTTGTCGGTGCCTATCTACCATTGATTGAAATCCTTAATATGGATGAAACAACCTACCGCAAAAAATTTGCCGATAATCAGATTTCTGCACGGTGGATACATTTTGTAGCAATAAAAAGGAATGCCATCATCGCCCTGGGAAATATCAAAGATAAAAAGACGATTCCAATTATAGAAAAATTTGTAAATGGGGATAATCAACTATTAAGAAATACAGCAATGTGGTCATTGAGGCAGTTTTAAAATGGCAAAATTGTCTCAGAAAATTCAAACTGCGTTCTTTAACCCACGGAATATTCCCTGGATTGTTTTACACAAATTGGAAACAGTTATTGGTTACCATATTTTAAAATCCCGTTCTCTGCCACCCGAGACTGTAAACATCTATCCTTCATTTCGTTGTAATTTAAAGTGTGAGATGTGTTTTGAAAGATTTGCAAAGGCAAAGAACGAACTGGATATTAATGATTGGCTTGGCATAATTGATTACATAAAAAGATTCCATCCCAGAATTCACATTTCCGGAGGAGAACCCTTTATCTTTAACGATATCATTAGAATGATAGAATATATCAAAAACAACAATCTTTATTTACATATCACAACAAACGGAACATTCTTGAGTGAGTACGCTGAAGATTTAGTAAGATATAAGGTAAATCGCATTGATATTTCAATAGATGGACCAGAAGAGATACATGATAAAATCCGGGGTGTAAAAGGAACATTTGCCAGTATTTTAACAGGATTTGAAAGATTGCGTAACTTCAAAAGAAGGTATCTTCCAATATTAAAAATAAATTCAATAATTAATTTTAACAATCCCGAAACGATGAAAGAAGTCGTCGCCCTTGCTGAGCAGCATGGTGCTTCAATGGTTCAATTTATTTATCCTTTTTATCTTAATGAAAATGAAGTTGTGAACCATAAAAAATTTTTGCGCAGTGCTTTGAATAGAAATATTAACTACTGGTGCCAGGCAAGCTATTTTAAACCCCAATCCGGTGATTTTTATAAAATTCAGGCAATATTTAATGAATTTTCGCAGAAAAAAATTATAATTGATGTCTTTCCAAAGTTTAATCTTGAACAGTTTAAGGTATTCTACAATACACCTGAAGATTTTAATCAGGTTTATAAGGGTAAATGTCTGGCAATGTGGCATACCGCAACAATTTTACCGGATGGCAGCATTGAATCCTGCCCGGACTATGTGGTTGGTAGCATTGGCAGAGATAATTTTTTAGAAATCTGGAATAATCAATCAATGGCAGGGCTTCGCAAATCAATAAGAGGGAAAAAATTCTTGTCAGTCTGCCGTGCCTGCTGTTTCTATTATCAATAAAATTTGAATTGTGCAAAATGCAAATTTTGGGGACAGCCCCCAAAATGTTGCATTATTGACAAAAGTCAGAATTTTATTATAATAATAAATGAAAGAATTTAAAATAAAACAAGGTCTTACATTTGATGATATTTTACTGGTCCCTCAGTTCTCTAATGTTTTGCCCCGGGAGTGTAAGGTTCGGACAAAATTTTCCAGACATATTACATTAAATATTCCTTTGGTAAGTGCTGCAATGGATACAGTAACTGAATCAGCCACAGCGATAGCCCTTGCCCAGGAAGGAGGGATAGGTGTTATCCACAAAAATCTAACCATTGAAGAACAACAACAAGAGGTGCGCAAGGTTAAACGGGCTGAGAGCGGAATGATTATTAATCCCATTACCGTAACCAAAGATACGACGGTTCGGGAGGCAAAAGACTTGATGGAAAAGAATGGTATCTCGGGCGTGGTGGTTGTAGATAAGGGATTTCGCCTTGTGGGAGTACTTACTAATCGTGATATCATATTTGAAGATAATCTCAATAAAAAGGTTAAAGATACAATGACCAGCGCAGGTTTGATTACGGCACCTGAAGGGACTAACCTGGAACAGGCGCGTAAGATTATCAAAAAACATAAGATAGAAAAATTACCGATTATTGACCGCAATAGAAGATTAAAAGGTCTAATAACCATAAAAGATATAGTAAAAAAGATGGAACATCCCAATGCCATATTTGACCGGACCGGCAGATTGCGTTGTGGAGCAGCCGTAGGCGTTGATAAGAGCACTATGGAGCGCATTGCAGCCCTGGTTGAGGTTGAGGTTGATGCGGTCATTATTGATGTCGCCCATGCCCATTCATTCAGCGTGACCAAATTGATAAAAGAAATCAAAAGAAAATTTCCTGAAATGGAACTAATCGCAGGTAATATCGGTGACCCTGAAGCAGCTCAACATCTTGCAAAACTTGATGTTGATGCGATGAAAGTGGGTATTGGACCGGGTTCAATCTGCACAACCAGAATTATTGCCGGCATTGGTGTTCCCCAGGTTACCGCAATTATAGAATGCTCTCGGATTGCAAAAAGGTATAAAATTCCCATTATTGCAGATGGTGGTATCAAGTATTCGGGCGATATTGTTAAAGCACTTGCCTGTGGGGCTTCCTGTGTAATGATTGGCAATCTCTTTGCCGGCACTGAAGAAAGTCCGGGTGAGACCATTCTTCTCGAAGGCAGACGATATAAAGAATATCGGGCAATGGGTTCTTTATCTGCAATGCGCCGTGGTTCTGCTGATCGGTATTTCCAGGAGACTGCAAAGAAATTTGTCCCTGAAGGTGTTGAAGGAAGGGTTCCTTTCCGTGGTTTAGTCAAGGATGTAATATTCCAGCTTATCGGTGGTTTAAAATCTGGCATGGGGTATTGCGGAGCAAAGGATATAGAAACTTTGCAGAAAAAAGCAAGATTCATCAAGATAAGTCCAGCAGGCTTGCGGGAAAGTCACCCCCATGATATAACCATCACCAAAGAAGCACCCAATTATGAAATTAGAGGGTTTTAATCAGCCTTTTACAAAAATTGCGCCGTATTATGACCGACTGATGTCCTTTGTAAATTATCGCTCCTGGGTGAATTACATTGAGCGGATAATTTTGATACATAATATTCATGAAAAAGTAATTCTGGATATTGCCTGTGGTACTGGTGTTTGCCTTGAGTTGTGGTTAAACAAAGGTTATCGGGTCATTGGACTTGATGCCTCAGAGGCGATGCTCGCGGTTTGTAAAGGTAGATTTGCAGAAAAATTATTTGAGAACGGTCAAGTACAATTGATTAATGGAGATCTGAAAAATTTCTCCTTAAGTGAACAGCTGCCAGTAATTACCTGTTTGTATGATAGCTTGAATTATTTATTAAATGCCGATGAATTATTATGCTGTTTTAAATCAGTTTATTCAACCCTGACCAACAAAGGTGTTTTTATCTTTGATATGAACACTATCCATGCCCTGCAGGATGAATGGGGAAATCAGATTTTTGAAAGGAGAGACGGGTCAATTCATTCAATATGGAATAATAGTTTTGACCCCACGACCTGTGTTTCCACACTAAAATTGACGATCAATGTTTATGGAAATAGTGAGGCCATAACTTTTAAAGAATTGCATCAGGAGCGTGCATATTCACTTGATAAAATTAAATCTTTAATTTCTGCGGCTGGTTTCAATATCTTTTTCTATCGCCATCTGACGTTCAATCCCGCAAGCGAATTTGATACAAGAATCCTTGGTGTTGCTACAAAATTATGATGATTGCTGATCTACATATCCATTCAAGATTTTCCCGGGCAACATCCCGGGAAATGACAATTCCTAAGATTGCGGAATACGCGAAATTAAAAGGTATTGGCATGGTGGGCACGGGTGATTTTACCCATCCCGGGTGGTTAAAAGAACTAAAAGAACACCTTCAGTTCAAGGATGGTATATATGAATATGCAGGCGTGAAATTTGTTCTTACAGTTGAGGTAAATAATATATACACAAAGAATGGAAGGTTGCGTAGAGTCCACAATATTATCTTTGCTCCGGATTTTCAAACTGTGGAGAAAATTAATAATTATCTTAGTAAGTATGGAAAACTTGAAGCCGATGGTAGGCCGATTATCTCTTTAGCCACAGATGAAATGTTAAAGGCACTGCTTGGTCTTTCGTCGGATATCTTTATTGCGCCATCCCATATCTGGACTCCCTGGTTTTCCTTGTTCGGTTCCAATTCGGGTTTTGACTCCATAGATGAATGTCTTGGGCAATTAGCCAGTAAAGTTTTTGCTCTGGAAACCGGCTTATCCTCAGACCCCGCAATGAACTGGCGTCTTTCAATCTTAGATAATTTTACACTAATTTCTAATTCTGACGCCCATTCACCAAATCGTCTGGGCCGTGAAGCAAATGTCTTTAGTGAAGAACTTAATTATGTTTCCCTTAAAGAAGTATTGAAGAATAAAGACCGCAGCAAGTTTTTATATACTATAGAATTCTACCCTGAGGAAGGTAAATACCATTTTGATGGCCATCGTCGATGTCAGGTGAGATTATCACCAAAAGAGGCAAGATTAAATAATAACCTCTGCCCGGTATGTTCCCGGAGTGTTACCGTGGGTGTATTACATCGGATTGAACTCCTTGCGGACCGGGCTGAAGGATATGTTCCTGAAAATAGCATACCATATAAAAATCTCATTCCCCTTGAAGAGATTATTGCTGAGGCAATGGGTGTGGGAAGAGATACTGTCGGCGTGAAGAATGAATATCTAAGGCTTTGCAAACTTTTTGGCAATGAATTTCAGATTCTGCTCAATACATCAATAGGAGAATTAAGAAGTAATACCCAGGAGAAAATTGTCCAAGGAATTGAACGGGCACGTCGGGGAGACGTGATCATTAATCCTGGTTATGATGGAGAATTCGGTACCATAAAACTCTTTGAACAACAGACAACAACTGATGCACAACTTGGTTTATTTTAATTCTTGACAATGTTTGGTTATTGCATATAATTGTTTATGTTTTTGTTATTCTTATTATCCGTATCACCTCATGTCTATCTCATCCCTAATGATGCAATAGAAATTGAGATATGGCATCAGCCAACCTTAAGCGGTAAATATCCTGTGGATGGAGATACAAGTTTAAACATTCCGCTCTTGGGTAAATTGGATATAAAGGCTATTCCAGCGGACTCTCTGGAAAGAATGTTGATTGATGAATTTCACAAATACTATGGTGATGTTTTCCTTACTGTGAATATCTATTATCAGATTAATATTTTTGGAGAAGTTAAGTCTCCAGGAAAGTATTATTTGAAGAGTAGCGAAAATCTTTCTAACCTTTTGGCGCTGGCTGGTGGTCCAACCGCAAATGGTAATTTGAGTCGGATTCGGATTTTGAACTTAGGTAAAGAAAAGACTTTGAATTTTGAAAAGATATTGAAACAGGGTAAAAAGATTGACGAACTTGATTTGAATCCCGGTGATGTTGTTATTGTACCAAGAAGATTTATGCCGGCATTACAGGAATGGTCGGTGCTGTTCACCATTGGTACTTTAATCTTACAGATAATTTATTACGCAAGATGAACAAAGAACCAACATTTCAGGATTATATTGATATCATTCTAAAAAGGCGCAATTTAATCATTATCTGTGTCTTGGTAGCAACATTCAGCGCAATCTTTATAAGCTTGCGTCTGTCCAAGATTTATGAAGCAAAGGTCAGATTCAAATTGGAACTCTCCGAGGCGAAGCCAGTATTTTTTACTGAACTTTATACACCCCAACGTGTTGACCCGGTGGAAAGCGAGCTTGAAATTATCCGCAGTCGCGCGCTGGCGCGTTCCGTGGTTAAAAAACTCGGTTTGAATTTTGTCATCAATAATCATTGTCGGCAATTATTTGATTCAATCCAGGTAAGTGATAATTTTATGCCCGGTAAATATCTTATAAAATTTGATGATTATAATAATTTTAGTATTATGAATATTAAAGAAGAAATAATTGGAAAGGGAGTTATTCATGGTCTTTTTGACAATGGTGGTTTAAAATTCTTATTGAAAGAAAAACCTGCAAAGAATTATCTTGAATTCAGTGTAATGAATATTGAAACAGCCACTGAAGAATTGATGCACAATGTTTCCGCAAGTCAGATTAAAAATACCGCCCTTGTATTATTAAAGGCACGGTCCTCCTTACCTGAAATGGCGGCTAAGATTGCCAATGCTTTATCTCAAGAATATATCTTATATACCTTAGAAAGTTTACGGGAATCTGCCCGTGGTTCCAAAGAATTTATTGAAAGTCAGATCAAAATTTTTGGTACCGAGCTTGATAGTGCCGAGGAAAACCTGCGTCAATATAAACAAAAGAGCGGTGTTTTTCTGCTCAGTGAGACCGCAAAAGAGATTATCAATTCACTCGCGCAATTTGAGGTTGAAAAAGAAAAGGCAGTTGTGGAATTAAATGAAACCGAAAGTAGTATTAAAAAACTTGAGAATGAACTGGCACGCGATGAAGCAAGTTATGGTTATTACAAAAAGATTGCTTCCTTTCCAACCATTTCTAATAGTCCATTAATCCTGAAACTCAAGGAGCAATTAAAAGAATTTGAATTGCAAAAACAAGAATATCAGAATGACTCAATAAAGCTGAAACAGATTGAAGAACAGATTGTTCAGGTTGAACAGGAGATCAATCAGACGAGTAAACAGATTGGTTTGGCTGGGCCATCAGTCGGTGATCCAGTTTTTCAGACAATCATTACCAATATAATCAACAGTGAAACCCGGCTTATTGCTCTGGAGAGTCGCATTGATGCCTTAAATCAGATTATTGAACGGCATAATTATCGTTTAAAACAACTACCCGAGGCTGAGGTAAACCTGGCACAATTAGAAAGGCAGAGGAAGGCAAATGAAGAGATATATACAATGCTTCTCGGCAAACTTGAGGAATCAAAGATTGCTGAGGCAATGCAGATAAGTCAGGCGAGGATTATTGATTATGCAATCATTCCGGATAGCCCGGTTGAGCCAAAGCCCAAACAGAATGGCATACTTGGTTTACTTCTTGGTTTGCTCATTGGTATTGGTGGTGCCTTTTTACTTGAATATATTGATACTACAATAAAGACATCAAAAGAGATTGAAGAACTCACAAATATTTCTGTACTGGCAAGCATTCCTTTGGTAAAGAACAAACAGCCCATTGATATTCCTACAATCAATGAACCACATTCAGATATTGCTGAAGCCTATCGTATATTGCGCACAAATATCTCATTTTCTGCTGCTGCCCGGCCCATCAAATCTTTATTAGTTACATCAACCATTCCACAAGAAGGGAAGACTACAACCTGCGTAAATTTAGGCATTACATTTGCTCAGCTCGGACAAAAGGTAATTATCCTCGATTGTGATTTCCGACGACCAAAATTGCATAATCATTTCAAAGAATTTGTCAGAAATAATCATAATGGACTTTCTGATGTTTTAATAAACCGGATAAAATTAAAAGATGCAGTAATAAAATCGCCGTTTGAAAATCTTTATTTTATTACCAGTGGTACAATTCCATCTAATCCAGCTGAATTACTCGGGTCATCACGAATGACGGAAATTCTTAATGACCTTAAGAGTAATTTTGAATTTATATTGATTGACGCACCACCCGCCTTAGGAATTGCTGATGCCCGGGTGCTGGGGAAAATATGCGATGGCATCCTCGTTGTGGTAATGACTGGAAAAACTTCTCGGGATGCGGTGTTTGAAGTAAAAGAAGAACTGGAACGCGCTGGTGAAAAGATTATTGGTTATGTATTAAATGGCGTTGATATAACACAGAGGTATCATCGGTATCGTTATTACCACTATTATAAATATCCACAAATTCACACCTGATTATTTTTGTGAGGGGAAATGAAGAAAGAAATTTTGTTTTTCATAAAGCGTTGGACACTAATCATTTTTTTTATTATTCTTCCGATATTATATATCAGTAGAAAATTATTCTTATTGATTAATGCCTATCACACAGAGAAAATTTTACAGAAGAGCATTATTGTTCTTTCTGCCGAGAATGAAGTATTGAAGAAAAGGATTGATGATTACAGAATAGGATTATTGGTTGAGGCACGGGCAAGAGATGACCTGGGAATGATCAAAAAAGACGAGAAGGTATATTTTTTAAAACGGTGAATTATCAATTAGAAATTACGCCATTTTGGATAATTTGGGTCAGTGGAGAAGGTATCTGTACCGCTGGAGACAGGGTTCTTTTTAAGAGCATTGATGGTGTTGATATTGGTAGGATTATTGGTTTTCAAATTGATGAATTAGACCCTGCAGTTGGTGAAATTTTGCGCCCCTTACATAATGAAGACCTACCCAAAATAGAAGAATTAAAAGAATATGAAGAATATTGTTTCATTGAACTCAGGAATGCAATTAATGAGTTTAATCTGAATATGAAGGTTGTTTATGTCCATTGTCAGTTTGATGAGGAACGGGTGATATTCTATTTTACTGCGGAAAAAAAGATGAAATTTCGTAAACTGCACCGCTATATTTCCCAGAAATTAAATAAACGCGTTGTGATAAAGCAAATAGGCGCACGTGATTATGTTCGTTTCATCGGTGGGATTGGACCCTGTGGAAGAAAAATTTGTTGTGCTACATTTTTGAGGGATTTAAAATCTATCTCTTTGAGAATGGCAAGGGAACAGAAGATCTTTGTTGCGCCAAGCAAGCTATCCGGTATCTGTGGAAAATTGCTGTGTTGTTTGAATTTTGAAGAAGATTTTTATGCCGATTTTCAGAACGCCAATTATTTAATAAAATCAGATAGTGAAGAAGAAAGCGAAATTGAAGAATTCTGATTTTATTTCGGAACTGATTAAATTAATTTATACTTTACGCAAAAAGTGTCCCTGGGATAGAAAACAGACCCTGAACACGATAAAAAATAATGTTATTGAAGAGGCATACGAAGTCGTCAGTGCAATTGAAGAAAATAATCTCCCGGCAATTAAGGAGGAAATTGGAGACCTACTTTTTTTAGGATTTTTTTTAAGCCAAATCCTTGAAGAAAAAGGCATTTCATTAAAAAAGATTATATCCGCAACCATCAAAAAATATCAAGCCAAGCACCCCCATGTCTTTAAATCAATGAGATTTAAGAATACAAAAGAGATTGTAAAATTCTGGCATAGTTCAAAAAAGGACATGTTTCAGGGTATTCCTTATTCGCTGCCCGCATTGCTTGCAGCAAGATTGATTCAAGAACGCGCTGCGCGTATAGGATTTGACTGGAATAATCCTCAAGGACCGCAGGAAAAATTAGAGGAGGAAATCAACGAATTGAAAACGACAAAATCACGAAGAGAATTAAAAGAGGAGATGGGTGACCTTTTGTTTTCCTGCGTGAATCTTGCCCGGCATCTCAAACTTGACCCGGAGGCTATACTCCGACAGGCAAATAAAAAATTTGTAAAAAGATTTAGACTTATGCAGAAAAGATTGAAGAAAGAAAATAAAAATTTTTCTTCACTCAGCCTTGCCAAAATGGACGAAGTCTGGAATCAGATTAAAAAGAGAAAAATCCAAAAATAAAAATTCAAAACCTTGATTATTTCTAATGATTTAGCTATAATCAAATATGTGCTCAATTGACTATGAATTAGGAATTTTAGAAAAAGGTCTTAAAGAACTGAAAACAAACCATTCGGAAACAATCCTTAATAAATTCCGTCTTTACTTAAAAATTCTTTATAGTTTCAAAAATCGATTACATTTGCTCTCCCATTCTGATTATAGCCGAATCAGTTTGAAACATTTTCTTCCTTCCTTAACTGCGTTGAAATTTATTTCTAATGAACACTATATCTGTGATATTGGCGCGGGTGCAGGTTTCCCATCCGTGCCAGTAAAGATTTTAAGACCGGAAATAGAATTTACCCTGTTTGAGTCGGTTAGAAAAAGAGCACAATTCTTAGAATATTTAATTGAGAAATTAAACCTTAATGGAATTTATATTTTAAATTGCCGAGCTGAAGAATATACAGACAATGGCTATGAAATTATTCTCATCCGTGCCGCAGGCAAGATTAAAAAATTGGCGGGCACAGTATATCATCTACTTAAACCAGGAGGCAGGGCAGTATTTTACAAATCCCCGGATATTAATGCGGAATTAAATGAAGCAAGGCGAGAGATTGAAAAATATAAATTTATATTGCATATTAAAAAGATTTTTACCCCAGTTGCTCAGGAGGCCCTAACCCTGGTCTTTTTGCAAAGACAAAAAACTTAATTATGCTTTCTATTATTATTATAAACTTTCGTATGGCAAAAAAACTTTTCCGTTGTATCAAGAGTATTATTGATACTCAGAATATAAACGATTTAGAAATCATCGTGGTCAATAAACCTTCCGCTGATAATACTAAAAATATCATCAAGACAAAGTTCTCCTTCGTAGAACTGATTGAATGCACGAAATTTGGTGTTGCCCATATGCGCAATATTGGAATGAAGAATGCCTGCGGTGAATATCTATTATTCCTTGATGCCGACACCATTATTTTACAAAATTTAAATCCTGCCATAGAATTTCTGCAAAAATATCCTGATGGAGCAGGACTGGGTGTAAAACTTATCAGCCCGGATGGTGAACTACAATATTCCTGTCGCACATTCTATGATTTAAAGACCATTATATTCAGACGAACCCCCCTGAAAATGGTCTTCCCCAATAGTCCCATAATCAGAAAGCATTTAATGATGGATTGGCCACATACTACACGTTTAACCGTGGACTGGATTCAGGGTGCATTCTTCTTAATAAAGAAAAAGGCATTCGAAGAAGTTGGCATCTTTGATGAATTCAGTCCATTTGGTTTTGAAGATGTCGCCTGGTGTTTTCGTGCATACCAAAGGGGCTGGAAGATCTACTACTATCCTGATATTACAGTGGTTCATGAATACCGCCAAAGCAGTGCTTCAATATTCTCAGTGCAGGCATTTTACCATTTTTTAGCATTTTTGAGATTTTCTTTTAAGTATGGATTTTTTAAGATAAAAAAATGAATGTACTTTTTTTGAATCCACCATCAGAGGATAATAAGCGTGTTCCAGAAAGAGTCTTTGGTTGCACCTATGGTTTGTATCCAATTCCCAATATCTTTATTCTAACATTCGCCAGTATATTAAGGGATGTTGGAAATCATGTAGAGGTAATTGATGCACCGATTATAGGAATGGATACCACAAGTTTTTATAAATACTTATCAGGTAAATTAAATTGCTGTTTTATTCTTTACAGTGTTAACCTCTCGGCTGAACTGGATATCTCAACGGCCAAAAAAATAAGGAATCAAAATCCGGCTGAACCAATAATCTTCTGCGGACCAGCGCCAACTTATCAGCCAGAAAAATTTATTTTTGGTGATAGGATTTTTGTGGCACGTGGTGAACCGGATTGGACACTGAGAGAACTGATTAGATATTTAAGTGGTGATTCAAAGATTTCCTTAAAAGAGATTAAAGGAATTTCCTATCTCAGCAATGATAAAATTATTGATAATCCGATGCGTGATTTGATAACCGAACTTGATGCACTGCCGTTTCCTGCACGGGATTTAATTATTCAAAAGCGATACTACAATCCAAAATTGAAAGAGCGTCCTTTTACAGTAATGTTGACTTCTCGTGGATGCCCATACCGATGCTCTTTTTGTGTACCTTGTTCACTTACTTTTGCAAGGAAAATCGAGTACCAGAGGTATAATGGATTAGAACGGATTCCGCCGGTAGCATTCTTATCATCAGAAAAAGTTATCGTAGAATTTGAATTGCTTAAAAAAGAAGGCTATAAGGTGGTCAGTATCATTGATGATGAATTTTTATTAAAACCCCAGAGGGTTAAAGAAATCTGCCAAGGAATTAGAAAATTGGGCTTAAAATGGGGTTGTCTGGCAAGGGCTGACCATCTAAATAATGAAGAACTCATTCAGTTGATGGCTGTGGCAGGTTGCCAATATGTGGATATTGGGGTGGAATCATTCAATCAAAAGATTCTGGATGATTTGAAAAAGCAACTTAATGTATCTGCCATTCCCAGAGCGGTCAAATTATTAAAAAAATATAAAATTGAACCCAAATTGAATATTTTAATTTCAGCATCACCATTAGAGACTCAACAAACCATAAAAGAGACGATAAACAGGGCATTCTCATTAAAACCTGGACTGGTTATGTTCAATATCTGCGCACCATTCCCTGGTACTGAACTCTATAATCGAGTGATGGAAAATAACTGGTTTGTTCAAAAAGATTATTATCCTGCAGATGTTCAAAAAGAATCTATTATTCAATATCCCCATCTAAAAAAAGAAGAGATAGAAAAAATCGTGCACGAGGCGAATAGAACATTTTTTTTGCAGCCATATTTTATCATTTCCCATTTAAAAATGGTTTTGAATTTAAAAAATTTGTTTACCTCCATTAGAAGTCTTTTCAAAAAATTGTAGATCTGCTATTGTACAGAATGCAACATTCTGGGGACAGCCCCCAAAATGTTACATTCTGCTAAATCGAAATTTTGAACCCTTGACATTGCAATTATTTTGAGTAAAATTATTAGATGTGTTTAATTTTCTTCATTATTATATATGGAATTAATTTAAAGGCTTTTGATACGCCCAATGACGATGGTTCAGGCATCACTCTGAAGTGGCAGACTGATATTCAATATCAATCATTTGGAATCTATAGAAGTGCTGAACCAACAGGAATTTTTGAGAAAATTGGTGAGGTCGATGGCACTGAAATCACATTCTTAGATTCCAATGTTAAAATTGGTAAAGAATATTTTTATAAAATCAGTGCAAAGCAAGATACTCTCTCGATTTTTTCCCAGGTTATCGGACCAGCAAAGGCAGAGGTTCAGTATTTTAACACTTCACGCCTTCCTATGGCAATCTGTATAATTATTCTTTTCGCTGCTGTGCTTGGCTATATCAGCCAGGCAAGGAAGGGTGGAAAATTATTTATACGGAAAATTCCTGCACTCAATGCAATTGAAGAGGCGATTGGTAGGGCAACAGAGATGGGAAAGCCGGTCCTTTATGTACCGGGTATTATGGATATTGATGATCCCCAGACCATTGCCTCAATGAGTATCCTTTCAAGGGTTGCAGAAAAAACTGCAGAATATGGCACACCACTTTATGTGCCAACGAGTCGCTCAATGGCTATGACCATGGCGCAACAGGTTGTAAAGGAGTCGGCAACCAGGGTAGGCCGTCCTGACTGGTATAATTCTGATAATATTCATTATATCACAGACGACCAGTTCGCCTATGTATCTGCAGTTGATGGTATTATGGTTCGGGAAAGACCAGCGACAAATTTGTATTTAGGAACATTCTATGCTGAATCGCTAATTCTTGCTGAAACCGGTCACTCTACAAGTGCAATTCAGATCGCTGGAACTGCAATGCCTGACCAATTGCCATTCTTTGTTGCGGCGTGTGATTATACACTCCTGGGTGAGGAGTTATATGCGGCAAGCGCCTATCTTTCACAAGAACCAGTACAACTGGGTTCATTAAAAGGACAGGACCTTGGTAAACTGCTCTTTATTGGTGTAATTCTTATAGGTGTCTTAAGCCAGATTCTTTCCTGGCAGTTTTTTATCAATCTTTTTAATACAATAGAATGAAGATAATTTTACCATTAATCATTGTTTTTTGTTGCGGATTTTTTATGCTGATTACATTTTTTATCCCGGCGAGATTTGCCCAGGCAAGTTCTCAGACATTGCAAAATTGGTATCTTGGGGTAATTGCCTTTTTTGTATTTATCGGCATATTCAATCTTATCAAAATCAATGTGGAAAAGATTCAACGGCATTTAAGAGACTGGCAGTATAGTTTTATTCTATTATTTTTCCTGGGAGTAATGTTAGGTGCGGGATTTATTGGTGGCAGAGATTCCCGGATATTTTTATATTTCTTTGAAAATTTTCAGGTACCACTCGGTGCAACAATGTTTTCACTATTAGCATTCTTTGTTGCCTCAGCATCATTCCGGGCATTCCGTGCCAAGACACCAGAGGCAACATTGCTTTTGATTGCTGCGGTGATAGTGATGATTGGCAGGATCCCGATTGGTTATTTAATATGGCACGGATTTCCTGACCTGGTGGAATGGATTATGCAGGTTCCCAATACTGCGGCAAAACGAGGAATTTTGTTTGGCATTGACTTAGGATTAATCTCAATGGCATTGCGTGTCCTTCTTGGAATTGAAAGGAGTTATATGGGAGGAGGAAGTGAATAAACTGCTTGACGTTGGTTGTTATAGGGCATGGCAACCTGTTTGGTTAATGATTTTTAGTTTCTCGTTAATTTTTTGCGAGCTCGCAATGCCTTCAGAAGAAACGGGCTGGGTAGTACATAACCGTATTACAAAACCAGGCAAACCAAGTACCCTATGAATATTATTGAATATTTAGCCCATTTAGATAGAAGGATTATCTTTTTGCTTGTAGCACTTGCAGTCATCATTCCAATGCTTGTGCCCCTTAATCTACCCGTGGATATTACAAACCCAGTAAAAAATGTTTATAATAAAATTGAATCTCTGTCTGAAGGTTCGATTGTTCTGGTCTCTACGGATTATGACCCGGGTAGTGAGGCAGAGCTTTATCCTGCAACCGAGGCAGTTATTGAACATTGTTTTAGAAAAAATTTAAGGATATACATGATGGGTTTATGGCCAGCAGGAAGTGAATTAGGTAATATTGCCTTAACCCGAATTGCCCAGAGTTATAATAAAAGATATGGTGTGGATTACATAAATGTGGGTTATCGTCCAGGTGGTCAAGTAATGCTTTTGTGTCTGGGCAGAAACTTTGGTGATGTAATAAGAGTAGATTATCAGGGAACACCTATAGATTCACTACCCTTAGGTGCAGCAGTGAAATCAGCAAAGGACATCAGCTTGGTAATGACTTTTTCTGCGGGTGATCCTGGTATTCTACATTGGATAATATATTTCCATGCCCGTTATGGTGTGCCGATTTGTGGTGCTACAACTGCAATTATGGCACCACAACAGTACCCATATATGAGTTCAGGACAATTGACCGGTCTTTTAGGTGGATTAAAAGGCGCTGCTGAATACGAAGCCCTTGTAAATAAAAAAGGAAGGGGATTGAGAGGAATGGATTCCCAATCTATTGTTCATCTCCTCCTTATTGGATTTATTGCGCTCGGTAATGTGATATTAATTTACCAGAGGAAAAAAGAATGATAAATACGATAGGGATATGGATTGCGGCAGTTTTAACTCTTGCGATATATTCGTTTTTGTATAAAGATAATCCATTTTACAAGATTGCAGAAAATATCTTCGTGGGCGTCTCTGCCGGATACTGGGCAGTTGTGCTCTGGTATGATTTTGCCTGGCCCAATCTCTTTGAACCATTGTTCTATAGGGGTCAATGGTATAATATTTTCCCTGTTTTTATCGGTCTTTTGATGTTTGCCCCGCTCATTCCCAAAATTTCCTGGATGATTCGTATTCCACTGACATTTACAATGGGTATTTCAATGGCACTTTTTATCACCCAGATTGTTCAAGGTGATATCTTCCCCCAATTACAGGCAACATTCCTGCCTTTAAAGAGTGTGTCTGTTTTTACTACATTTTCCAATGTTTTGATTATTCTTGGCGTGATCTTTACACTCATCTACTTCTATTTTTCCAAAGAACACATAGGTCCATTAGGTATTGGCGCAAAGATTGGTATCTGGTTTATGATGATTTCATTTGGTGCTTCTTTTGGTTATACAATTATGGCTCGTGTATCATTGTTTATTGGTAGGGTATATTTTCTTATGCATAACTGGTTAGGGGTGATATAAATGGCGGATTTTGAGATTAATTTAAAAGAATTTAATCTTTCTAATATATTACAATTTCTTGTACATTTGAAAAAAACCGGTGTGGTTAAGCTAAGTGGTGAATTGAATGGTGAGGTATATGTAAGGGATGGTCATATTGTTCATGCTACTGATGGCACAGAAAAGGGATTTGAATCATTACTTAATCTTTCTCTTGCCCGTCTTGAAAAGGCAATCTTTGAATCAGGTGTGAGGGCAGCCGAACAAACAATTTCTGAAGATGTTGGAAAATTGAACGAAAATATTGAAAAACGGCGAGTTGAATTTGAAAAGATTAAGGACCGCTTGCCTCCGCGTGATGCGGTGCTCGCAAAATCAACAAAAGAATTGCCTTCAGCGGTTGCCCTGAGACGCACTGACTGGCAAGTTCTGGCAATGGTTGATGGTAAGAGGGCTGTAAACGAAATCATTGCCCAGTCACAATTAGGTGGTTATGAGACCATAAAGACGATTATTTGGTTAAAAGAGCAGGGTCTGATTTATGACCCCAAGGAGGCAGAACGATTAATGGCGGGTTTGATTCGGTATATGAGTGTCTTTTTCAAAACTTTTGGCAGGAATGGCTTGAACTGGTTTACAAGATGGTGCGGAATGAATTCAGGAAATCAATTGCTGGGTTCGGCATTAAAGGTGAATGAAGACACCCTGGAGATTATCGTGCAAAGTCCATTATCTCAGGAACAGATTGACGGCTTCAGAAAAAAGTTTGATGAATTCGTACATGTTGAAGGTCCACAGATTTATGGAAAATTGCTGTTCAAGAAAAAACTTGATGAATTCCGTGCGGAATTGAAATAGAAAGGAGCGGGGAAATGGAGATACTGGATAAGATACCGGGGATAATCAACTATGCCGTGGTCAATGCCGAGGATGGTTCAATTGAAGAAGTAAAGGGTTCATCAACATCACCTGTTGGTGACCTTACTGCATTTTTTTCCTCGGCAGCCGAGGTGATAAAAAATACATTGAGCTTAGGTGAAATAAATTTTGTCTCACTTTGTTATGGAGCAAATCGCTTGATAATCTTTGTCCACAGTGGGAAATACCTTGGTATTGAGGTGGAGCGGGATGTAAAATCATTAGATATTATTGAACGGATTAAAACCCAGTTTATTCCAGTCAAAGCAGAAAAAGAAGTGAAAATAGAAGAAGAAATAGCGGAGAAACTGGAAACAAAAATTGTTGAGGAAAAAGTTGTTGAAGAAGCTAAACCTTCACCAGCGCCTCCCAAGGTTGAAATTCAACTACCAAGGAGTATCAGTTCAAAATTGACACAGATAAATCTATTGGTTAATGAGTTTGGAAGCGGCGGGAAAAAGACACACTGGCTTGATATCCTTAATCAAGGGCTGGGAATAATTGCTACTGATGTTCTACCAATAGTCGGTATTATTGGAGAAAAAATGGAATTTAAACAAAATCCACCTGCAGAAAAAGAGGATGATATTGTGCAGATATTACGAACAGTGATTGATTTTCTGGTTAAGAAGGCAGTTGAAGAAATCGGTTCATCTCAGGCAAGGGTCAAGGTTCAGGCAGTTATTGAAAAGATGAAGCAAATATAAGGAGGTAAAAGTTGAATCAGGAGATATTGAATAAAATAGAGGATCGTGGTCTGGGTATACCTTTTATTGTTAAAAAGGATGGTGAGACAATAACTTCACAGGGCGGTGAGACAAAAAAATCAAAATTTTCTCAAACTGGAACTGTTCTATTTGAATCCATTGGCGCGGTTGGTGGGCTAAAGATTGATATAATTGAAATAATCGGCAGTAATCAGAGTTTGCTGTGTGATATTTCCGAAGAACAACTAATCGGACATATTTATGCTACAACCCGGGTGCCCGCTCTGGATAATATTTGGAATGCGATAAAAGAAATTAGAACCAAACAGAAAGCAGAAATTGTTGAGGTAGAAAAACCTAAAGAGAAGTTTGCACCAGAGTTCCTTGATCAATTAAAGGTAATTATCCAGGACTATCTCGGTGATTTTACAGAAAGGATATACCAGAATCAACTCAAGGTACAGCGAATAAAGGTTGATGAACTTTATGAAGAGGATATAAGAAGATTTATTTTTGCCCTGGGCAAGGCAGCAGGGATGATTATCGGACCAACCAAGGGTAAGGATTTGACGAACAAGTTGTTGGGAAAACTGAAATGAATCACGGGTTATCAGGGGTTATAAATTCATTGATAACCGTTTATCTCCTGTATTGATCTCTGATATCCCTTGAGAATAAGGAGGTTTTATGTCCTTGATTTTATTTTCTGCACCATTCGGGATTGAGCACTCAACCTATCAATCACTCGCAATAATTCCGAATTATGTGCTGGTTTTGGGTGCGGTCTTATTATGGCTTGCCTTTATATTTTTAGGGATAATCGCCCGCAGGTATGAAATCGTACTTGGTGAAAAGACCAACTGGCAATTTATGGTAATTGCGCCGACAGGTATTTTGCTTTTTGCTTTAATACAGTTGATATTCTGTGGAATTGGTGGTAAGATGATGTTACCAAAAGGTGGCGTTAATTATCTTGCTTATGGCTTATTTTTTCTCTCAGGCATTCTTTCGGTTGTAGCAAACTTAAGATTTTATGGAGTCACCAAGGGAAAATGAAGTTATGAAGTTACGAAGTTCAGAGCCTCATAACTTCTAATCTTCTTAACTTCAATTTCTTAAATAGGAGGTTTTATGAGGGCTGATATTTTTGCAGAAATTATCTTTATGGTAGCAATACTACTTGCCATTGTTTCGCTGATAATCTTCGGTTTGATTCTGAGAAGATTATTGAATTTAATTGGTGGTAAAGGGATCTGGGTTTTTCCTACAATTGGCGGTTTATTTCTGATTGCCATGGCAGTATTCCACATATACCGTATTATCTTCTATTTTCCACTTCTAAGTGTTGCTGGTCCGGGCGACCTTTTTGATTTGATAATTGGTTCACTTGTGCTTGCACGGTATGAAAGTTTTCTCTTTCTTGGCGCAGGTCTTTTTCCCCTTATTGGTGGAATACTTTATTATAGCGCAAGTTCAAAATGACCCTTGACATTTATAGAGTTTTACATATAATGTAGGGTAAAGAAAGGAGGCTTGTCCTATGATCAGGGAATTTGCTATTGGTGGCGGTGTGATGTGGTTGTTGTTAATCTGCATCATATTAGGATTGGGCATTATTATTGAGCGTCTTTTTTCTCTTTTGATAAAGATAAGATTAAATCCAAAGAGTTTTTTAGAAAAACTCATTTCAACGATTGATGCCCAGGGTCTTGATGCTGGTCTCGCTTTATGTGATCATACTCCTTCGCCAGCGGCAAAAATTTCTAAGGTAATATTAGAAAAAGCAGATAAAGGTAAGGATGCAATGGAAGAGGTTGCTGCCCGCGCCGCCGCAATTGAACTGACATTCTTAGACAGAGGAATGGCACTATTATCTGGATTAACCACGGTTGCACCATTCTTGGGATTTTTAGGCACAGTCACTGGTATGATTCGTGCATTTGCAGCAATTGCTGTGGCTGGTGAGGTTGAACCAACGATTGTTGCCAGTGGTATTTCTGAGGCATTGATCACAACCAAATGGGGTTTGATAATCGCAACTCCACTCGCAATTCTCCATATTCTCTTCTCTGGGAAGGTGGATGGATATACCAAGGATATGGAAGAGGTTGCCGCAGGTTTGATTGATTATATGATTGAGCATTATCAGAAAAGGAAAAAATAGATGGAATTGAGGCAGAAGAAAAAATCTCGAGCCAATATTCCTACAGCCTCAATGGGTGATATCGCCTTTCTGATAATTATCTTCTTTATGACCACAACTGTATTTACCAGGGAAAAAGGTATAAAAATGCTACTGCCGGAAAAATCCGAGACCGAGACCAAGGTTAAACCAGAGAATGTTGTTTCAATTTTGATCAATCCCGAAGGTGCGTTAAAACTTAAGGCATCGGGCTATGATGGGATTGACATATCTCCCCAGCAATATAATGAAGTGCGAAGAATTGTTGAAGAGAAACTCTTGGAAAGGGATACCTTGCTTGTGGTTTCATTGAGAACGAGCAAAGATGCACGATATCAGGCAATGATTTCGGTTCTTGACCAGATAAAGCTATGCCGGGTAGTCACCCAGGATGGCAGGGAATTGAGGGCGAATAAAATAAGTCTTATCCCAACGAGTGAGGAATGATGCGTAAAAGTATTATCAGAAGGTTTACCAGGACCCCAGACATTCCTACTGCCTCAACCGCTGATGTCGCCTTCCTTTTAATTCTTTTCTTTATGGTGACGACTGTTTTCAGGGCAACTTCCCTCAGTCTGAAACTTGTTTTACCTAAGGCAAAATCTACTGAAAGGATTTTGATCCGCAGAAATATCGCCCATATCTGGATTGATAATAGTGGCCGGGTATTTATTGATGATAGCCTTGTTCCTAAGGAAAGAGTAAGCACCAAGATGTTGCCCAAGATTGCGGAAAATCCAGAGCTGGTTACAATTTTAAATATTCATGAAGATATTGAATATGGCACAGTGGATGTGGTCCTTGACCAGTTAAAAGAATCTCGGGCATTCAAAATTACATTTGCCACTGAATTTGGAGGATGAGATGAACGACCATAAGTTAATGTATGGTGTATATTTCCGGACAGGGATGCTCTCAGGTATAATCATTTTGATTCTATTATTTCTCTTTTTACCATATGCTGAGGTAGAGCCTTATAAATTAAGAAAAGAGATTGTGACGATGGTGGAGCAGATCTCTGCTGAGATTGAAAAATATGAAGAGCCACCGCCCGTGGAAAGGCCAAAGGTTGCAGTTGCGGCTACCGCAACAGAGGTTGCTGAAGAGGCAGTTGAGACAATTGCGACAACTGAATTTCGGGAAGATATAATCAGAACCCAACCCACGGGTCCGGAAATAGAGGTTGTTCCTTATTATAAAGTAGAGGTAAAACCACAACCCATATCAATGCCCCGGCCTGAATGGCCTGAGCTGGTAAAAAGGGCAGGGATTGAAGGTAGTCTGCAGGTGCAGTTTTTGCTCAATGTTGATGGTTCTGTTATGGATGTGCGAATTCTGAAATCCAGCGGCAATCAGCTCCTTGATGAGGCGGCAGTGGCAAGTGTCTGGAAATATAGGTTTACACCGGCAAAACAACGGGATAAACTTGTAAGGGTTTGGGTTTTTAGAAAGATAGAGTTCAAATTTAAATAATTACCCTTGACAAATTTTATTTTTTAGTTATAATATATATCGATAAAAAGGGGGTGAAAAATAAAAAAACAAAATCCGGGAATAAATAGCATAAATAAAACAAAGGAGGCATAAATGAAAAAGATGAATTGGCTTTGCCTATTAGCAATTGTTGCATTAATATTTATTAGTTGTGGTAATGAGCCACCAGAAAGCTTTTATGAAGGGACACCAGAGGATGATACATTAATTAACGGGGTACTTGACAATAATTCTGAATTTCTTATGACCGATGATATATTTGTTAAAAACTACATACCAGTAACACTTAATGAGGTTATATTCCCAGTGGCAGATTCATATTTCAAGATTGAATCAATCCTTGTCAAACAACATGTGGATAGTTTGTGTGATAAAATTGCATCAAGTTCCCGTTTTAAGGATCTCTGGTACGCGAAAGATACAACCTGCACTGTTTACATTAGAGACACATTTAACCTGATACAGGAGGTCCATTATGACGTTTTATACAAAGGTTATTATTTCTACTGGCCGGGCGATACAACCAAAATACTTGATACAGTAATAGTTGACTCCACACCAGGATATTATTCTTATGATACAATAACTGCTGAAGGTCTGCGCCATCTCTATGTAGAACCAGTAAAAGAAAAGGTCTGGGATGAAGAACTCGGTGATTCAGTCTCGAAGATAAAAGAACCCAGGGAATGGGTCTTAAAGAGGATTTCCTATGGAAATTATGGAGTACCAAGTCGGAGTGCAGATATTCCCTATATCTATATTGCTGTCCTAACTTCTCAAAATACTACAAAAATTGATACAGTCTGGGCAACGAAGTATGATACACTTTATCAGCATCATGCAATGGATCGTTTCTGTGCAATAGACTCGCTGTTAGAATATGATAGTGGTGATTCTCTGACAATTACAATAATCCTTACCGGCACAATTACCGATGACCTCTGCGCATTCTTTGCGATTCAGGATGGCAAAAAAGTTCAACTGCCATATGCTTCAGGGAAAATTGGAATCACTGGTTCTGGTGTGACAAATCTTGTGATTGAGGCGATTGTGACTGAAGGACTTTATTATGTGAAACCTGCCAGCCCATTATTGGCAAGATTCTGGCTTATACCCATCAGGGTTAATTAAGGAGGTGTGCAATGAAGAAAATATGGGCGTTAATTCTTGCCGGCGCACTTTTATTCGGTGCTGAATATGGTAAGGTTACCGGCAAGGTAAGGGACGCTGAAACCGGTGAACCATTGATTGGTGCTGATGTAATTGTGGAAGGAACAGAACTTGGTGCTGCGAGTGATGAAAAGGGTGACTATGTAGTTCTTTATGTTCCTGCAGGAAGCTATGTAATTACTGCCTCATATTTAGGTTATGACCCATACACCTATACCCAGGTGATTGTCAATGCAGACCAGACCAC
>Ga0172365_10000275_pt1 | contig 33269 bp, 30 predicted proteins | sample LakKivSesite48cm_FD_114535 | JGI IMG/M metagenome (GOLD analysis project Ga0172365, IMG submission 114535) | Sediment microbial communities from Lake Kivu, Rwanda - Sediment site 48cm | ecosystem: Environmental > Aquatic > Freshwater > Lake > Sediment | place: Rwanda: Western Province, Lake...
TATTACTGGAAGGGGAATAAGGGGTTACCGTTGTCTATAAAGAAAAATATTGTTTTGCATGAAGGAGAAGACACAGTTTTAATAGACTATTTGATTGAAGGTAACATTGTTGAACCTTTCTATGTGGGTATAGAGTTTAATTTCTCATTTTTGGGAAGTGGTGGTGAAAGGTATATGGAAACTGAACATGGAAGGTTACCCCTCACAAGTAAAGAGATTTTAAAGCCTTCTCGTAGCGTGTTACTCCATGACCCATATCAAAATGTTAAAGTTATACTCGAACTGGATATACCTACTTATATATGGACATTTCCGGTAGAAGTTGTTTCCCTGTCGGAAAATGGTTTTGAAAAGAACTACCAGAGCACAATGCTCATGCCTCTCTGGGATATAGACCTGATGGGCGGGGTAAAAAACATACAAATGAAACTCCATCTTCATGGTATCAGTAGTAATAACAACTCACAATAGAAGGGTTTATTTAAAACAAGCCGTTCTTTCTGTATTAGATCAGGACTATAAAGAGAAAGAAGTTATAGTGGTTGATGATGGTTCTACCGATAATTCCCTTGAGGAGATTAAAGGGTTGCCTGTCCGGTATGTATGGAAGCTAAACGGGGGCATAAGCAGTGCCCGCAATACAGGCATAAGGGTTTCAAACGGTGAGTATATAGCATTTCTTGATGTGGATGATTTATGGAAAAAAGGCAAGCTCTCAAAACAAATGGAACTGATGGAGAAGCAGGATGTCTTAATCTCATACACAGACGAAATCTGGATAAGGAATGGAAGGAGATTAAATCAAAAATTGAGGCATAAAAAGTACTCAGGCTATATCTTCGAACAATGCCTGCCTCTCTGTATCATAAGTCCATCATCTGCGTTAATTAAAAGAGAGGTATTCGAGAAAATAGGCCTTTTTGATGAATCTTTACCTGTGTGCGAGGATTATGATATGTGGCTAAGGATTTCCTCTAAATACCCAATACTATTTATAGAAAAACCTTTGATCGTAAAAAGGGGAGGGCATGAAGACCAACTTTCAAAAAAATATGAAGCCATAGATCGATTCAGGATACAAAGCCTGGTTAAGATACTGAGCAGTAATACACTGGATAAAGATAATAGGGTAAAGGCTGTGGCGGAATTAAAGAAAAAATGCCAGATTTATATAAGGGGAGCACAAAAAAGAGGAAGGATGGAAGAAGCAGAATATTACATCAAACTTTTAGAGGTAGTGAACAGTGAACAATTATATTTGGGAGTTTTAAAAAGGGGGGAGAAATGGAAGGAATGAGAAAGGCAAAAATAGTTTGTACAATAGGACCGGCAACAAGTAGTGAAAAGGGCATAGAGGCGCTTATTGCAAGTGGCATGGATGTGGCGAGATTGAACTTCTCCCACAGCGACCATAATTTTCATGGTGATGTGATCAATAAGATTAGAAAAGTTTCTGATAAACTTCAAAAACATGTTTCAATTCTTCAGGATCTTCAAGGCATCAAGATAAGGGTAGGGGAGCTTTCAGGAGGGAAGGTCAACCTGGTTAAAGGAGAAAAGCTTACAATCCGGCAGGGTAATGTAAGGGGAGACGAAAAGAACATATTTATAACTTTCCCATCGTTAATAGAGGATGCGAAGATTGGAGATACTGTTCTTTTAGATGATGGACTTATCCGACTTGAGGTTTTAAAAAAGGAAAAGGATTCATTGATAACTACTATCATTGAAGGAGGGGTACTGAAAGAGAAAAAAGGCGTCAATCTTCCGCATATGAAGGTGAGCCGGGGGTCTTTTACTGAAAAGGACAAAAAGGATCTTGAGTTTGGTATAAAGATGGGTGTTGACTACGTAGCATTATCATTTGTGAGAAGTGCCAGAGATATTATAAACGTAAAAAGATGGCTCTCAAGAAAGGGTGTATATATCCCTATCATAGCCAAGATAGAAAAAGAAGAAGCCATAAGGGACATCGAAAGAATTATTGGTGAAGTTGATGGAGTAATGGTAGCAAGGGGAGACCTTGGGGTTGAAATGCCTTTAGAAGAGGTTCCGATGATTCAGAAAATGCTTATACAGAAAGCTAATAATAGTGGCCGTATAGTTATAACGGCCACGCAAATGCTTGAATCAATGACGCAACATACAAGACCTACACGGGCGGAAACTACAGACGTTGCAAATGCTGTAATTGATGGGACAGATGCCCTGATGCTGTCAGCAGAGACTTCCTCAGGAAAGTATCCAATAGAAGCCCTGAAAGTTATGGATAGAATTATTGTATATACAGAAAGCTCAAACCAGAAGGACGGGCAAACCCATGTGCCAATATATGTTCATGGTGGTATTTACGAGTTTCCTGAAGCAGTTGCTCATGCAGCGTCCCATGCGGCAGAGGAGGTTGGTGCCAGATGGATAGTGGCATTCACAAGGTCTGGATTTACTGCCAGATTAATATCGAAATTCAGGCCACGCACGCCTATAATTGCATTTTCGCCTGATGAGAAAGTTGTGAGACAGATGTCAATTTATTGGGGTGTAAGGGCACATTTTGTGAGACATCTGGAAAGTACAGACGAGCTTGTAAACGAGGTGGATTCTTTGTTGATAAAGTTAGGATATGCAGAAGTGGGCGACAGGGTAATAATAGTAGCAAGTCTTCCCCCATCCACATCAGGCAAGACAAATTTTGTAAAGATGCATGAGATCAGGGGAACGGTATAGTGTAATACTTATCATTATTCATTTCCAAAATAAGTATTTTCTCGAATGTCCATAAGTTTACCCTTTAATTTCTTTATAAATTCCTCTTTATCAAGTGCGAAAAGAGGGTTGATTTCTATTTGGACCTCTGGCGGCGCTGTTATTTTTGCTTCTTCAAGCCAGTTTCTGTAATAGTTACTCATGGCATGACGTACTGTTTCCGGTGAATTATCGCCATCTCTATTTTTAACCGGAGAAAATTCTTCTTCACGGGCTACCTCCAAACAGCAGGTTTTTCTTGCAAGTGGGATGGCATCAAATACGAATGTTTCAAATTTCCAGGCTGTTGTTTTTATGGGTTTCCCATCAGAACCGATCGTTTTAACAGTCTTTATTGCACAATGATATGGCAAGGCAAATCCATGTTTGTTTAAACGCTCAATAAAGGAAATGTTTAATACATGTATGGCAGTATTTCCAGCCCAGTAAAGGATAGCCCCATTTTCATCCAGAGCAGACATCTTTTTAATGCTAAGGTCGTTATATTCGATAATCGCATCTTTGCCGTGTATGGATAGATAGACACCAACCTTTTCCCTGGTATTTCTTCGCCTCACTACTTTTGTAGATATTTCTGCGTCTAAGATTTTGTGATAGCCAATAAAAGCAGGATCAGCTATTTTAACCAGGGGATTATCAACCTGACAGTAAAAAAGCTCTGAAATACCTTTTTCTGTTAAATATTTTAGAAGGCCGGAATTGTGAAGTGCCTTAAGAGAACCACCGTGACCATCTGGGTTCATAAATAGGTGGGTTTCGTCTTTCAAGATTAGCCTTCCTTCAGGGGTTATACTTGGTAACATGCTTTGTTGAAAAAAATGTACCGTATCCCTGTCAAGCCCATAATAATCGTGTGCATTGAAGAAATTCAGGGTATCCTGATGATTCTCATGGCTTGTCATGATGAGAAGCGGGATTGTAGCGTGATATCGGATGGACATTGCTTTTATTGATTCTGCAAAAAGCTGAAATAATGATTTTTTCTTTATTGGCGTGATTGGCAATGCGCCTTTTGGACCTTCACTGCCAAGCCTTGAACCCTGCCCACCGGCAACAATCAGTGTAGCAATCTTGTTTTGACGAATTAGCGATTTTCCTAAAACCCGTGCTTCTTCCTGTTGGGATTTCTCTCTGTGTGTTTTAGGGATGGGAATGATTGGAGATTGCATGAAATCGTCTGTATAATTTAGATGGTTAATCTTACGGGAAAAAGTTTTGTGCAGTTTAAAGATGAGATTAAAATCCAATCCTTGTAACCCTTTCAGAAACTCATCTTGTTTTTCAGGAGGTAGATTTCTGTAATGGTTCAGGATGTGATGTTGATTGTATTTTTCGGCAATTTTAAAATATTCTTTCTCTGTCATAACCATATCCCATTATATTACACAAAAATTATTGCATTATACTCGTAAAAGTCAACTCTATTTATAACAAAATCATAGTCATCAATATCTTGCTTCAGATTGTTTATTTAATCTTATTCAGGCTGGCGAAGAGCGGTTAGAACATGAGTTTGTCTTTGTGGCTGTGTTATCTGCCATTTTGTGCAAAATCTGATATTGCAATACCTGACCCCCCCAACCCTACTATTCATATCTTCAACCCCTATCTCCCTGCCTGACTTCTGAGGCAAAACAAGATAGGTGTTCGGTAAATGACAACCATTTTTAATATGTAAATCTTTCATTTCCCTGTAACCTCCCAATACCCACCCTTATCTGGTCCAACTCTTTGCAATATTCCTTTTTGTTTCAACTTCTCAATATTTTTTTTAATTGTGTCAGGACTTACACCTAATTTTTCTGCCAGTTGACTGCGTGTTAATGCGTTGTTATGCTCCAGCAGTTTCAGTATATTTAATGCTGTAACAGTCAAATCTTCTGGGTATTTTCTGGGTATTTTCTGGGTAATCCTTATTGGTTCTGCTGCCGCCATTTTCAGATATTCATTGCTCTGTCTGAAGACAATATAAAAATGCGTATCTGTAAACTCAATCTTAGGATTAGGAGCGTTTTCTGCCTTGCAGATATCCCTCATTCTCTGCATGCCGGAGCCGAGCCTCTCTCCGAAATGTATCCTTGAAAACAAATCTGCAATTAACTGATTTCTTCTAAAAACGGTTTTCCCGAGAATGAATTTTTTGGGCTTGGCCCATATATTTTCTATCTGGATTCTGTCGGGGAAGAATTTCAAAATATTGTTATGTCCATGTTCAAAATAATCTTTGTGCATTACGGAGTTGATAACTGCTTCTCTTATTGCCTCAAAGGGATATTCATAGATTTCTTCCCTTTGCGGCTTTCCTGTAAATCTGTACGCCACCTTTGCATAGAGTCTGACAAAATCCATCACCTGATCAACGATCTCAAACAAACCACCGGTTATTTCTTTTCTGTCTATTACATCAACCCCATTCTTGTCCTTAAAAAGCGCAACTGTATAAACCGACCATGGAACAAATCTTTGAGGCTCTTTTGCAAAAAACAGCACTCCTGCTTTAGTCAGAAGAAGTTCGCCTTCCTGTTTTTCGGCAACGCCGAGATTGACAAGAACGCTTTCTTTTTTTACTGATTTTGAAAGTCCTGCCAGAACCAGAAATTTATGCAGCTTATTACTGTCAAAATCTTTTGGATATTTGAATTTTGGCTCAATAAGTTCGTCAAACCGAATCTTGCCCTCTGATTTAAAGAGGGTAAGCAGTTCATCTCTTGTCATTTTCTGAGAGTTTGGTCCGATTCTTTTGTAAAATCCTGATGAACATTCGTAAGGCTTGTCCTCGCCTTCTCTTGCATTAACAACGAGGATGTTATTACAACTTTCAAACGAGAGCTTTATTTTGGGCCTGCAATTATTCGCTATATCCTGAATTCTGGACTTCAATTTATTGGTAATATTTATCCCCTTAATTTCCCCTTTATCAGTTACTCCAATAAATATCCTACCGCCCGAAGAATTGGCAAATGCCACTATTTCCTTCTCCAGATTGCTCAAGCCTTCCTTGAATTCAATTTTGTAGCCTTCGCCCTCTTTGAGAATTATGTCCAGTTCTTTCTTAACCATTTTGTTCTCTATATCGTCAACTCAATTTACCTTGATAAACAAGGTTTCTTCTTTTACCGATTAATCGTGAACCTATTCGTGAACCCCTTTCAGGCTAATACATATCTAAATCTCCATTTTGGCTTAAACATGATCAGCCTCCCTTCTTGCGACTTTCTTCCCACTCCCGTGTCACATCAATCTCTTCTGTCTCCTCTAAATCCCTGTATGCCGGCAAAACCTTTGCCCCCTTAGTTGGTGACATTAAGTCTCCCTATATTAAGATGTCAACATTTCAAGAGCGTCCCAACCGTCCAACTCAGACGTTAGTTGCAAGAAACCTTCGGTTTCATCTATGCCGTACACATTATGAGAATTTTACTCGTAATCTTCAAATATAGCTTCCGGGAAACGTTTCATCAAAATCGCCTTTTTTAGTTGTCCTTTAGGACCTTGCACACGGAATCTACCATGTTTAGTAATTGCCACAGATATGATTTCTTGCTGTATAAAGTTTTCATATATTAGAGCCAGATATTCCCTGTATTGAAGCAAGCATACACCTATTTTACCACACACCAGTGCCAGGTAAGTTTTTTCATCATACTTACTGAAAAGTTTGCGAACGGTTTCTTGCTGCCTCCCTCGTGACTGATCTGAATGCCGCACATCTCTCGCTCAACCATCTTGTCCAGAGTCTTCATTGTCCGGAAAAAAATCTTCATCGCTTGAAGTCTGTATTTCTTTTAAAGAACCATACTTTTTGAGGATAAACCTTAGCACAGTGTAGTATCGATAAAAGAAGTACTCAGAGACATTGGTATCCGTGATTTTAATTTTGTCCAATTCTGTATGTCGAATCATAAACTCATTTGCTATCTTCCATAATTCACTTAGCTCGGTTTGCAAAATATTCTCAAAGCCTTCCTGATCTTTACAAACCTTTTCCAATAATGCTTTCACGCTACGCGGCTTATTGCTATTTTCCCATGAACTGACTCTCTGGAAAGCATCGACTAATTTTTCTAAAGCTATCTTTTGTTCCTGAAAGCTTCTGTCAAAGAATTTCTCTATCGCAAGACTAATAAGATTTTGCGTCTCGTTGTCCTCAATAACGAAATCATCTTTCGTGATCGTTCTGTCCATAATACCGGAATGACGATCTTTCACTATACCTTTCTCTAATTTATATGAGAGTTTGAAGTTTTCGAATAATTGATTAATCCGGATAGTGTATTGATACGTTGCCTTACCCCTATCAAACAAATCCTCGACCTGAACGGAGATGAACTTGAAAAAGAATTCTATCAGGTCAAATACGGTGTCTTTCGCGGGCATTCTTTCTGGTAAGGGATATAAAGCCCGACCCATTTCCTGAAGCATCTTCTGCTTCACTTTATCTTTATCAACACAATGATGCCACTGACCAAAGTCATAGTATTCATCTCCAAATTGTTCATACAACCAATCTTTGTTAGCAAGTTCATCAATGTATGACTTGAAAGCATTCCAAAACTCAGTAGTAACATCCTTTGTAAAAGGTTGGTTTCTTCTTGAATAATAATCTGTCAATCCGAATCCTCTACAATGATAACCCGCTCAATTTTTAATTTCATACACCTTCAGTACTTCATCTCCATAATGGTTGATGACTTTGATGGCGATTTTGTTGGTGGCAGGTGGGTCAAAGGGGCGGCTTACGGTGGAGTAGAGGGTGGCCCAGACGGATTCGTCCACTTCGGCGCGGAGGGCGCGCTTCAGTCTGTCGTATGGCTCATCTGCGCCGGTAAAGTAAGCGTGGCGGACAAAAAAGCTCTCGCCGTTGTATTCCGTGTCGATGAACCAGCAGGCAATATCATCGGTAGATGAGCTTCGTATCTCTCCTGTGGTCGGGTCGTAGACATCAACACCCTTGATCTCGACGGTGATTTTCCCATCCTTACCTTTACGGATTTTTACGTCAGGTTCTCCGAAGACCATGAAGAGGTTGCCGGCGCCTGTTTTTTTCAGAAGTTCATCTCCCATTGTCAGGTCAGGGTTCATGCGCGTGATGAGGACAGTGAGCTTCCCATATCTTTTTGCTTCCTCGGAAACGTGAGGGTCGAAGGCAAATCCGCAGATGACAAGGATATCGAAACCTACTCCCTGAACAGCTTCTTTTGCTGCCTCTTTCACCAGGTCAGAGCCTATTGTCCCATGTTCAGGGCCAATGGAAATAGCAACACGGCGCATCTTACCTTCGGCATTGGTATACTCTCCCTCTCCGTGTATCCACTGTCCAGCGTACGCCTCAAGGCGGTCGAATTTGAGGCGTTCATTCTTTATCCGGTTCTGAACTCCCGCCTTTTTAAGGTTTTCGAGGATCATTGTCTCAAACTGTCCAACACCTGTATCTTTCCTCGACTCTTTCACCGAAGCCGGCATCTCTTCATCAGTGGCAACAATCCTGTGGGGAGAAAGACTTTCAACGGTAAAAGGACCTGCAACACGGATACGTTTATTATTTTCATAAGGCTGGTCAAAGAGGATTTCTGTTTCTGCGTGTTTTGCTATGGCTTTGTCAATTTCCTCGCGGGTCATACCCTCTTTAATGTCAGGGTTGTTGGCAATAGACTTGAGGGTAATGTGAGGAACGCGCTTGTAGACAAAACCCTTCCTGATGTCGTACTCGGTCTTGTAGTCGGGCGGCAGCTTGCCGGTAACCTCCGCCTCTTTTGTGGCGCCTTCAGGAGAATCAGCGAGAAGGTAATAAGGATACTTCGCTGACATAAGGCGCGTACGCGCAAGGGCGAGAGCAACACGGCTCGTGTCTATTGTAATCCAGCGCCTGCCCCACTGCTCAGCCACGTAGGCCGTTGTCCCGCTCCCGCAGGTAGGGTCAAGGACAAGGTTACCAGGATCCGTGGTCATGAGGATGCAACGGGCAATAACCTTGGAATATGTTTGAACGACGTAAATGTTTTCAGTGGCAAAAGTGCTTTGAACGGTATCAGTCCATATATTTGTAAAGGGAACAAATGGAAAATCAGTTGCATATCTGCGAAAACACAAAGTTTGACCCAATGCAAGTAAACGTGAAGCACTTGCTAACCGATCAAGCCCTTCTCTATTTGTCTTCCAATGGTTTCCAGTTTTAGGGTTATATATTTTACCTTCAAACTCATACGGAAAAGAACCTTTTTCTGTTGCCCCCTTGGAAGTCAAATCCGAAGCCCGAAGTCGCTTGCCATGAGAGTTGTTCTCATCTTCTACAGTACGCTGAACAGTACCATCCCCCCTCTCAGACAAATCGAAACTCTGCAATTCTATCCTCTGTTCTACAAGCTGTCTTATCTTTGTAGCTTCTTTATTCTTCCCATACCATAGTATGTAATCAAACACATTAGCCAAGTAATCGCTGTCTTGATAAGCAATTTTCTTAAACCCTATCAAACTTATAAAATTCTCATTCCCGAACACCTCATCCATCAAACACCTTACCAGATGGACGTTTTCATCACCAATCTGGACAAAGATACTTCCTGTCTCTGTGAGTAGTCCCCGCACTACTACAAGCCTGTCCCGTAAATAAGCCAGATAGGAGTGAATCCCAAGCTTCCACGTATCCCTGAATGCCCGTATCTGCTCAGGCTGGCGTGTCAGGTCTTCTGCCTTACCGTCTTTTACATCGCGCTTTTTTGTAGATACCTGCCAGTTGGAGCCGAACTTGATGCCGTAAGGCGGGTCTATGTAGATCATCTGCACCTTGCCCTTAAGCCCTTCCTTTTCGGCGAGGGATGTCATGACAAGGAGAGAATCTCCAAGGATCATCCTGTTTGCCCAGTTCTGCTCGTGGTGATAGAAATCGATGAGGTCTTCAAACCCGATGCCATTGAAGTCGGCGAATAATGTAAACTGGCCTTCCTTTTTGTCCTTCTTTGCCTCGGCACGGACATTTTCAATAATTGCCTTCGGGTGAATCTTTTCTTGGATATAGACTGGCACAGCAGGTACTGCTAAATCATCTCTGTCCTGCTCGTCTTTTCCTTTCCATACGAGTTGTGGGTCAAGGGATGGGTCCCTTGGATAGAGGATGGTTTTTGGCTTTGCCTCCTGGTCTGCCACAAAGTCCCGCAATTCCTCAGTCGGGATATTTACCCGCTTGTCCTTGTGTTTTAATGAGTCAACGCCTGTCGTGTATCTACGTTTTCTTTCAGTCATGGATGGGTGCCACCTCCTTGACAGCGTATTAAATCCCCATTTCCAAAAGAGGAAATTAAGGGCAGTCCTTGCCGGTTATAGACGTTCAGCCCAGTATCTGGGTTCGCGGTGGAGATGCGCAACTGCAACAATTACAATAGTTCCTTTGTCAATTCCGTATATGAGACCGTAAGGGAACCGGGAAAACAAGCAGCGGCGCAAACCTTGTTCGATTTCGGGATAAGATTCTGGAAATGTAGCCACGCGTCTGACGGTCGAGTCCAGTTCGTCGAGGAATTCCATACCCAGTCCAACTCTCTGATCGTTGTACCACTGTACGGCGTCGTTCACTTCCCATTGAGCCGGAGTGAGAAATCGAATCTTCATGAGCGGCGATATGGCCCCACAACCTCTTCATAACTGACTGTCTTCAACCGCCCTGCTTTGTAAGCCTCCCACCTTTTCCGAGCTTCATCAGCCCATATCTTGTCCAGCTCCGGATCAGGCTTGTCCAGTTGCATAAGTATCTCATCTACAAGCCTCAGCTTTTCTGTGTCAGGCAAAGACTGAATTTTAGCAAGAATATCATCTGCTGGATGTGCCATATTCATTTACCTCCTCTTTGGTTGTATTCTTAAAATACATAAATTTGTACCATATTCTATCATGTTTCAGTTATTCCGTCTCCCTGTATCTGCTCAGAAATGCTCGAATAATATTCTTCGCATCCCAGGGGTCTGTAATTTCGAGAAACGCCCAACGGCCAAAGCCCCCGTGGCTATTAATTGCAGGGGCCCATAACGTGCGTGCAGTTGACACTTTGGCTATTTTTTCTTTTTTCTCCTCGCCTGTCACCTCAATAATAAGATTCAGGAGATTATCCTTACCATTGCCGTCATTGATGCGCACAAGAAAATCAGGATAGTATTTTTTTTCCTGTCCGTTAAATGTGTAGGGAACTGTAAAGCCAAGGTTCTGGTTTTTCACGTAGAAGATAACCTCGTCCATCTCTTCAAGTATACTTGCCATCTTCTGCTCCCATGAGCCTGTATCAGCTACCACGTGAGATATATGGCATTTTTGGGGGTCAGTGCGGTAGACCGGTCGAGTTGTATCGAAATCCACATATCTGGTAGAACCAACCGTATCATAGGGTTTCAAGACAGGTTTCAGAACCTTAGTACCTTCATGGGAGCGGATTATTGCCTTATGGATTCGCTCGGCAGCACCGTGGGCAAATTCAACGAGGAGAAGAAGCTGTAAGAATGTATTGTCTTTCAATGTCACATAGCTGTCCAACCATTCTTTTGTTATAGGTAGCATCTGGGGAAAAAGCCAGAATCTGACATTCCCGTCATTGTCCCTGAAATAATGCTCGAGAACAAGTTTGGAAATGTAAAAGACAATCTCATGTTCACGATGCCGTTTTAAATCATCAAGTGTGTGTATGCTGGATTCCCCAACAATCGGATCGAGTTGGATTTTAGTCGGAATATCGGCAGTAGAAAGGACAATTCTGGAGTCTTCGGTAAAATTGGCTAAGAGTTTTTCTGTAGGCAGATCATATCTGTATCCTGTGACATGGGGGAATGTAATCTCGCAGGCTATACGGTCTTCGAGGGCGCGCACACGGGTTGGGGTCGGCCCTGGCTTCGGACCTGTTGTCGATCCCGAGCATGGGATGAAGGAAAAAGGAACACCGTAAACCTCAGCGTATTCAGGCTCAAATGTACCGTCCGCTTTTGTGGCATAGCTGATACGCCTTAAGCCCCTTCCCACAACTTGCTCGCAGAGGAGTTGTGTTCCGAATGCCCGAACGCCCAATACATGAGTCACTGTATTGGCATCCCAGCCTTCGCTTAGCATGGAGACAGAGATTACACATTTCACATGTTCACCAAGCTTGCCTGGTTTCCCCACTGTATTCATCACCTCTCTGAGGAGGTCTTCATCGGTAAGGCTCTCTGCATCCCTACCAGGAAAGCGTGTTCTGTATTCTGTCTTGAATTCTTCGATTTCGAGGGCAGCAATCCTTTTGAACTCAGGGCTCATAGCTTCGCCAGACTCAATCTGTTCGCTGTCTATGAGGATCGTGTTTGGTCTCTCCGTCCACTTGCCATCAGCTACATTACCGAATACGGGAAGCTGGCCTGGCACAAGGACAGTTGAACCATCGTTGATGGTTTTCTCCCAGCCTGCGACATAATCAAAAATGAGCTTCGACACATTTGTGTTGTTACATACCACAATGAATACGGGCGGGGTTGCACCTTTGGAACGGGCCTCCTCATCTTTTTCCCACAGGTGGTAATACTTTTCGTAGTTTCCATAGAGGGCATGGAGCGCCCCCTGAAGTTCAACAGGGAGATGGGGTTCACCTGAGATCGCCTCTGTTTTTCGACCCTTTTTCGGCAGGGCATCTCTGATGCGAGGCCAGAGATCACGATATGTAGGCAGCTTACCCACCATAGAATCATCGGAGACAGGGACACGGGGGACCTTCACGATACCTGATTCAATGGCATCAATGAGTGAAAAATCGGAGACTACCCAGGGAAACAGGGTTCCTTCAGGATAACCAGACCCACGAAGGAAAAAGGGTGTAGCCGAGAGATCGTATACGACCTTGACCCCTATCTTTGCTTTTACCGCTTCAAGCCCTGAAATCCAGACCCGGGCTTCTTCGTCACGTTTCTCTGCTTCCTTCCGTTCGTCACCTGTGAGCTTGATCTCTTCACCTGTAACGGGCCGTCGGTAACAGTGATGTGCCTCATCATTGATGAGAACTATGTTCTTCTTGTTGCCCAGTTCACGACAAACCCTGCGCACCATCTGGTCAGGAGTCTCTGTAAAAGGGCTATCATTGTTCTGGGAAAGCACTTTCTTTGTTAGCTTGCCGGCATCACTTCTTTCACGCAATTTGAAGGCATGAAAATTGGTAATTAATATCTTTGCTTTTCCCAGTTCTTCCATGAGGGAAGCAGGAACAATATCGCGTTCACGGTAATAATTGTGCGGGTCATTTGGTAAAAGCACACGGAGACGATCCCTGATGGTTATACCTGGAGTGGCGATGAGAAAGGTATCAGAAAATCTTGCATCCTGAGGATTTGCAAGCTTATTGAGTGTATGCCATGAGATGAGCATCGCCATCACGACAGTCTTGCCGCTTCCTGTCGCCATTTTACAGGCAATCCTGTAAAGCTGGGGGTTCGTATTTTGATTCGCTTCATGAAGCTCGTTCTCTATCCAGGCATCACCGTACTTCTTTGCGACTTCTGTTATATAAATGAGAGTCTCCATTGCTTCTATCTGGCAAAAAAAGAGCTTTCGTTCACGGTCAGGATTGTTCCAGTATTCGAGTAGATGGCTTGTGGTTCGTGTGACGCCCACATATCCACCGTCTCGCCATATCTTGACCCGCTCACGGACGCGATTGATGAACTTGTTTTCCTTTACACGGTCCTGAGTCCATTCGGTTTCAAAAGGTAGTTGAGCCTGTTTGCCTTTTTTCTTAGGCGGCGCGATGGGGATGAAATAGGCGCTTGAGCGTCTGGACTCGACAATCTCGTCAGTGATTCCTTCGTCCGAGAACCGGAAATGGCAGACTGGCTCTTCGAAAGCTGAATTGATTACAGGGTTTTCAATAATGACCTGCTTCACTAATCCCCCTCACATCTGAATAAACAATCATTAAGAAGTCTACGGAGTTACTTTTTGAACAATAACATGCCTCAATTGTTTGTTTTCATCTCTCCTTTCTTGGCATAATACGAAATTCTAACCCTTTGAAATGAAAAATACAAATGAAATTAGCTCATTGCTTATAGCAAAAGCCTTCCTATGAACTATCAACTATGAACCATGAACTGTCTTTCTGTCCATGTTCTATGCTATATCACCTCATCCTTTGTCCTTCGTCATTACCCTTTCTTTTACACTCTTTTAAGGGTAATACCTGTTTGAACTTATTTTATTTCAAATATGAATATGCTACGCTATGTTCAAGAGATTACTTAATATTAATAGCCTATGATGAGCCGGATTACTTCAGTCCTCAGAGCATTGCAATTAAGGATTAAACCAAGGGGCATTTTTGTTCTATTAATCATCTTCTCTTGCCTGATTATTGGAGGTTGCTGGACCATCAAGGCCCCATATAAGGTGGTTACAGGGACTGTAAAAGGTAGTTATTATGTGGTAAAGGGGGCATATGAACTCACCGCAGGTACAACAAAGATTGTATATAAGGTTGGCGAATTTACTTTTAAGGTGGTAAAAGCTCCCCTCGACTGGAGGCTCGTCAATGAGGATATTGAAAAGATTGATGGTCTGCCTCCAAAAGAGGCAATTAGCAAGGGCAGGGTAAAAAATGCGCCTTACACGGTAAAGGGCAAGACCTATTATCCCATGTCTGTTGAACAAGCGCGGTCATACGAGGAAACAGGTGTGTCCTCCTGGTACGGGTACGAGACAGTGCGGCAAAAAGGAGGCCGCATGACCGCCAACGGTGAGGTCTTCGACCCGAAGGGTTTGACAGCGGCCCATAAGTACCTGCCTCTTCCCACACACGTCAAGGTTACCAATCTGGAGAACAACCGCTCAATCATCGTGAGGGTGAACGACCGGGGACCATTTCCCAGTATTTACAACCCGTCATCCGGTGAAAGGATCATTGATCTTTCTGCCGGTGCCGCAAAGAGACTTGGCTTTTATCAAAAAGGCCTTGCAAGGGTCAAGGTTGAAACGATAGAGTTGAGAGAAGAAGGTTGACAGGACAATTCACCCTGAAAGCGTAATGGGGTCTTGATGTTTATATGATTCTGGGAAATAGATGCATTTTTCTGTTGTGAATACAATGTTTATGACGTAAAATTGATTTTAAAGTAAGATTTTTCTAATTTAATGATGGAGGCAAGGCATGCCTGAGATTCGTTTAAATCTTATTACAGGTGACTGGGTGATAATTGCAACTGAACGGGCCAAAAGGCCGGAAGACTTTAGCCATAAAAAGGAAAAGAAGGATTTGCCCCGTTATGTTCCTACATGTCCTTTCTGCCCTGGTAATGAAGACAAAACACCACTGGCAACCTTTAAATTAACAGGGAGTGATGGAAACTGGTCAGTGAGGTCTGTACCCAATAAATTTTCAGCGTTAACTCCAGTTGGTGATATATTAAAGTCTAAAACTGATTTCAAGCAATATATTTCAGGCGTGGGGCTTCACGAGGTAATAATTGAAACCCCGGAACATAATATGACCACTGCCTTATTACCTTTAAATCAAATAGAACAGATACTTGTATCTTATAGGAACCGTTTGCATGCCTTTTATAAGGATCCAAGGATTGAACATGTTATTATATTTAAAAATCATGGACAAAGTGCAGGTACATCTTTAGAGCACCCTCATTCTCAGATTGTTGGAACGCCTGTATTTCCAGGGCAGGTAATGAACAGGCTTGAAGAAGCGCTCCGAAGTTATTATTATGTTAATTTTGGTGAATGTCTTTATTGTTCACATGTTAAAGATGAAATGAAGGATGGAACAAGGGTTATTTTTGAAAATAATTCGTTTGTTGTTTTTATCCCGTATGCTGCTTTATCTCCATTTCATCTCTGGGTATTTCCAAAGAAGCACAACGCCTGTTTCGGACACATAAATGACTCAGAACTTTCTGACCTTGCCATAGCCCTGAAAGAGACACTTTTAAGACTGTATGTAGGATTGGAAAATCCGGATTTCAATTATGTTGTGAGGTCGCTCTCCCCCCGTGAAGCAGATTCTAAATACTTTCACTGGTATATAGCGATTGTTCCAAGGGTGTCTCAGATAGCAGGTTTTGAACTTGGAACAGGCATGTATATAAATACTGCATTGCCTGAAGCAAGCGCCGAGTTCTTGAGGAACGTGAAGCTACCTTGAGAATCAGTGATTGGTAAAAGTAAAAAAATCTGAACTTTCAGCTTAGAACCAATCAATCCAGATACATCACGAAGAACTTTTTCCAGACTGCTAAATTCTAAAATCTGACTGTTCTCTTAATATGTAACTGGAGTTTCCTCAATTTTTTATAGGTAAGGCCGGAACGCTGTTTTACTCCCTGCTCCCTGCGCGCGGCTTCATCCCGCCTATAGCGGGATTTACCCACTAATGTTCCATTTTCACTCAGGTCGCAAACTCGTCCCGCATAAGGGCGGGACTCAGACAGTGCGGCCTGCCCTACGGGATGTTCAAACGGAACAAAGTGGGTACCCAACCCGTGCTCGAAGTCGCGACTCGCAAAAAGCTCTTCCAGCCATTTGCTATAGAGTACAGATGTTGATATGCTCAACTATATGTAATTTTACCGCAATACCGTTTTATGATATAAAAATTGAGGAAACTCCAATAATATGTAAACCTTGACTTGTATTTACGGTAACAGATATAATAGTAGACTTTTAATGGGGGTAAGCCTTGAGAGATAAATATTGCGGATTTGTTTCAAAAGATGACGTGGGGAAGACATTGAATTTGTCAGGTTGGGTGTTCAGAAGAAGAGACCATGGCGGACTTATATTTGCAGATTTAAGGGATGTAACAGGGATAGTACAGGTGGTGTTTTCACCTGATATATCAACTGATGCCCATGAAAAAGCCGGAGATATAAAACAGGAATATGTAATAAGTGTTACAGGAAGGGTTGAAAAGAGACCTGAAGGAACAGAGAACCCGAATATACCTACAGGTAAGATTGAAGTTCTGGTGAATTCCTTTGAGATTATGAATACCTGCAGGTCATTGCCATTTCAACTGGAAGAGGAGGAACCGAATGAATCTCTTAGGTTGAGATACAGGTATCTCGATATGAGAAGGCCTGAGATTCAAAAAACCTTTGTAGAAAGAAGCCATGCCTATAAGGTTACAAGGGACTATTTAACATCGATGGGATTTTTCGAGTTTGAAACACCCTTTCTTACAAAAAGTACCCCTGAGGGTGCAAGGGACTTTATTGTGCCGAGTCGATTGAATCCAGGTATGTTCTATGCCCTGCCCCAGTCACCCCAGCTTTTTAAACAGATACTGATGATAGGGGGATTTGATAAGTATTTCCAGATTGTGAGATGTTTCAGGGATGAGGATTTGAGGGCAGATAGACAGCCTGAGTTTACCCAGATAGATATTGAGATGAGCTTTGTTGACGTAGATGATGTGCTGACATTGAGTGAGGGTTTGATAAAGGCCTTGTATGAGGCCCTTAAGAAAGAATTTATTGAAACACCTTTCTTAAGGATGGCCTATGAGGAGGTAATAGAGTCTTATGGGACTGATAAACCTGATTTAAGGTTTGAATTGCCTATGATAGAGCTCACCAATATTTTTGAGGAGACGGAATTTGGTATTTTTAAGAAGACTATAGAAGATGGTGGTGCTGTGAAGTGTATCGTCTTGAAGACTAAGACACTTTCAAGAAAAGACCTTGATAATGCCGTGGATGCTGCAAAGGAGATGGGGGCAGGGGGACTTATCTGGGTACGTAAGGAAAACAATACGTTACAATCACCGATAGTCAAATATTTGAAAGATGATGAAAAATCCTTTATGGATGAAAAGCTCAAGCTGTCGAATGGAGACGTAGTCTTTATTATGGCTGACAGAAGGAGCAGGGTAAATGATATTATGGGGAAGTTCCGGTTGTATTTGGGTGAAAAATATGAGCTGATAAGAAAGGATGAATTCAGGTTTCTCTGGATAGTCGATTTTCCGCTTTTTGAATACAGTGAGGAAGAAAAAAGGTATGTGGCAAGGCATCATCCGTTTACATCACCGAAGGGTAGTATTAAAGATTTTAAAGGGGATTATGACAGTATCAAGGCCAAGGCTTATGACCTTGTGTTGAATGGAGTTGAGATAGGTGGTGGTAGTATAAGAATCTATAAAAAGGATGAGCAGATGGAGATGTTTAAACTTCTTAATATAAAAGAGAAAGAGGCAATTGAGAAGTTTGGTTTTCTCCTCGAAGCCCTTGAAATGGGTGCACCACCCCATGGTGGTATTGCCTTTGGTTTCGATAGAATACTTATGATGCTTATGGGACTTGATAGTATAAGGGATGTGATTCCATTCCCAAAGACACAAAAAGGTATATGCTTACTGAGTGGAGCTCCAGCGAGAATTGCACAAAGACAGCTGAATGAGCTGAGAATACGGGTGACAGGGGAGAAGTAGACTGTAGTACGAAGTAGGCAGTATGCAGTAAGTAGGTAGCAAACTCCTTACTCCTTACTTCCTACTCCTTACTTGTTAGAGATAGGAGGGCAATTTGAAGAAGAAGGGTTTTATATTTAAAAATGTTATAGAGAGTACAAAGTATCCGTTGATTGATGTAGAAACCCCTGAGCTTTTTCGAGACGTTTTTCCATATGTAGAGATCTCAAAGGTAAAATTTGACCACAAAATTGAATTGATAGATCCTCCTGACGAAATATATATAACGGACACGACCTTTAGAGATGGTCAGCAGTCGAGACCGCCTTTTACAGTCCAGCAGATTGAGGACCTTTATGAGTTTTTGCACAGGCTCGGTGGGCCAAATGGTGTAGTGAGACAATGTGAGTTTTTCATTTACACAGATAAGGACAGAGAGGCGGTAGAAAAATGTCTTGAGAAGGGTTATCACTATCCCGAAATTACGGGCTGGATAAGGGCCAATAGAGATGATTTTCAGCTTGTAAAGGATTTGGGTTTAAGTGAAACAGGTGTCCTTACGAGTGTTTCGGACTACCATATCTTTTTAAAACTGAAAAAGACAAGGTCACAGGTGTTTAAGGATTATATTAGAATTGTTGAAAATGCACTTGAACAGAACGTTATTCCGAGATGCCATTTTGAGGATATCACAAGGGCAGATATATATGGGTTCTGTGTTCCTTTTGCCCAGGCCCTTATGAATATTTCAGAGGATGCTAAAATACCTATAAAGATTAGATTATGTGATACCTTAGGTGTAGGTATTACTTACCCTGGCTCAGCGCTTCCAAGGTCTATAGGGAAGATAATAAGGGCAATGATAGATGATGCAGGTGTCCCTTCCGAAAACCTTGAATGGCATGGGCATAATGATTTTCATAAAGCAATAATCAACAGTGTGAGTGCATGGCTTTACGGTTGTACCTATGTGAACGGAACGCTCCTCGGTATCGGAGAAAGAACAGGAAATGCCGCAATAGAAGGATTGATAATGGAGTATATCTCTCTCACAGGCGATGAGAATGGGATAGACACAAGGGTGATTACGGAAATAAGAAACTATTTTGAGAAGGAAATTGGTTTACATATACCGAGAAATCAACCCCTGGTGGGACTGGATTTTAATGCCACATCAGCAGGTGTCCACATAGATGGTGTATCAAAGAATGAAGAAATCTATACCTCTTTTGACACAAAAAGGGTTCTCAACATACCAGTCGCTGTTAACATTACCGATAAATCTGGTCTTGCAGGGATTGCACACTGGATAAACTCTCATTTTGCATTGGTAGGAAAAGACAGGATTGAAAAGGCTCATCCCGGTATAGCCAGGGTTAATAAATGGATAATCAAGCAATATGACGAGGGCAGGATAACATTTATATCTGATGAGGAAATGGAACATCTTGTGAGAAGGTACATTCCGGAAATATTTGTATCCGAGTTTGAGCTTATGAAGAAGAGGGCATACGATCTGGCTGCACATCTAATAGAAAAATACATTGAGGACCCGGCAATAAAGGCTATGGTTCCAGAAAAACAGGAAGAGGTTTTGAAGAATATTGTCGGAGAATACCCGTACATACAATTTGCGTACATTGTAAATAGTGAAGGTATAAAGATTACAAAGAATATAACCCAGGTGGTGGATAGGGCAAAATATTATAAAATAGGCCTCCATGAAGATTTTTCTGACAGGGATTGGTTTATTAACCCGATGAAGACAGGAAAAATCAGCGTAACATCGCTCTATTCATCCAGAATTACTGGTGCACTGTGTGTCACAGTCTCTGGCCCCATGAGGGATGAGGTAGGTGACATAGTAGGTGTGTTGGGACTGGATATAAGGTTTGAAGATCTTACAAAAGCTGAGGAATAGCTGGTGGGTAAGACGATAGCGGAGAAGATACTGAGCATAAATACAAAAACTGATGCAAGACAGGGAGATTATGTAATTGTAAATGTTGATAGAATATTGCTTCAAGATGGTACTGCCCCACTCACTATTAAGAAATTTAAAGAAATGGAGTTTAAAAGTCTTTTTGATGGTAAGCGAATAACATTTTTTATAGACCACGCATCTCCAAGCCCAAGGATGGAGCTTTCTAATGACCATATGATGATAAGGGAGTTTTCGAGAACATATGAAGCCCATATTTGTGAGGTAGGGGAAGGTATATGTCATCAGGTCATTGCGGAGCGCACACTTGCCCCATCGGAAGTCCTTGTGGGGGCAGATTCGCATACCTGCACAGGTGGAGCTTTGGGAGCTTTTTCTACAGGGATGGGTTCTACTGATATTGCTGTAGCCATGGGTCTTGGGAAGACATGGATGAGGGTACCGGAAAGCTTCAAATTCGTGATTAATGGAAGGTTTCCATCAGGCGTGTTTGCCAAAGATTTAATATTAAAGATCATTGGCATGGTAGGTGCTGATGGTGCTACGTATAAATCAATGGAGTTTTTAGGTGAGACATTGAGGCATCTTGACGTAGAAGACAGGATGACTATAGCCAATATGGCTGTGGAGGCAGGAGCTAAATGTGGGCTCTTCCCTTCTGATACTATGACCTTTATGTATCTCAAAAGGTTAAGAAGAGAAAAGGCTTATATAGAAATCATGCCGGATGAAGATGCTTACTATGAAAAGGTGTTTGAGATAAATGCCGAACACCTAACACCTATGGTGAGTCTACCTCACCAGGTTGATAATGTGAGGAGCTTAGAGGACCAGGATACAAAAGGGATAGATACTGATCAGATATTTATAGGCTCGTGCACCAATGGAAGGATAGAGGATTTGAGGATTGCATCAATCATACTAAAGGGCAGGAAGAAACATAAAGATGTAAGATTTATTGTTAGTCCCGCATCAAAGATGGTGTATTATCGGGCCCTGCAGGAGGGAATCCTTACAACCCTTTTTGAGGCAGGAGCCATTATACTACCTCCAGGATGTGGACCATGTATAGGTATCCATCTCGGTGTTCCTGGTGATGGGGAGGTTTGCGTTGCTACGTCAAATAGAAATTTTTTGGGAAGGATGGGTAATCCAAATTCTCAAATTATTCTCGCATCACCAGCAACAGCAGCAGCAAGTGCATTAAAAGGAAAATTGACAGACCCGAGGGAGGTTCTTGATGGTCTTTAAGGGAAGGGTATGGAAGTTTGGAGATAATATCTCTACTGACCATATTATACCAGGCAGATTTTATCATTTAAGATCAAATCTGGATGAGTTGAAAAAGCATGTTTTTAAAGATATTTATCCAGGTTTTTATAAGAAGGTCAGGAAAGGAGACATTATCGTAGGTGGTAAAAACTTTGGGCTTGGCTCAAGCCGGGAACACGCACCCTTAGTAATAAAGATGGCTGGAATAGATGCAGTTATAGCAAATTCCTTTGCAAGAATATTCTATAGAAATGCTATAAATGTAGGGCTTGCAGCGATTATAAGTGATGTAGAGGGTGTAGATGAAGGTAATATATTAGAGGTTAAAGTAGATGAAGGGGTGCTGTTTGATAAGACAAATGGGAAAGAAAAGAGATTTTCCCCACTTACCTCCATTATGAGGGATATATTGAATGAGGGTGGACTGGACCATTATATCAGGAAACACGGAGAGCTGAAGATTTGATAGGGAAAATTGAAATCCCTTTTATTTTGGGTGATGGTACGGGAGAAGATATCTGGAGGGCTTCAAGGGAGGTATTTGAAGAGGCAGTTCTCAAGGCTTATGGTGGTGAAAAGAGAATTGTGTGGGTACCTTTAATAGCCGGGCAGAGGGCACTTGAAAAGGTAGGGACATTACTTCCAGAAGATACTTTGGAGGAAGTTAAAAGACATAGAATTGCTATAAAAGGTCCTCTTACAACCCCGGTCGGTGGAGGATTTAGAAGTATAAATGTATATTTAAGACAGATATTTGATCTCTATGTGTGTATAAGGCCTATCAGATATTTCAAGGGGTTACCAAGCCCCTTGAAGACGCCGGAGAGGGTAAATTTGATTATATTCAGGGAAAATACAGAGGATCTTTACAGAGGAATTGAATGGAGAGAAGGGACAAAAGAGGCAAAGGCTTTAATAGCATTTTTGAAGGAAAAAATGGATATAGTATTATCTGATGATACAGGTATTGGGGTAAAACCTATAAGCAGAGATGGTACCAGAAGATTTGCAAGGTGGGTTATAGACTATGCAATAAAAAATAACAGAAAAATTATCACTGTTGTTCATAAGGGCAATATTATGAAATACACAGAAGGTGCTTTCAGGGAATGGGCTTACGAGGTTGCGAAAGAGTTTCAAAAATATGTAACCTTTGATACCGAGAATGGCAAGATCCTATTTAATGATAGGATTGCTGATAATATGTTTATGCAGGTCATTGTGAGACCGGAAGAGTATGATATCCTTTTGTGCCCGAATTTAAATGGAGATTATCTGTCTGATGCCTGCACTGCATTGATTGGCGGATTGGGTGTTGCACCCGGGGCAAACATAGGGAATGATGTGGCAATATTTGAACCAACCCATGGAAGTGCACCGAAGTATGCGGGGAAGGATCTTGTAAACCCAACCTCATTTTTGCTTTCCGGGGCTATGCTTTTCAGTTATATGGGCCTTGATGATGTATCAAGAATTATTGAAAGGGCTATTGAAGAAACGATACAAAGCGGGATAGTAACATATGACCTTGCACGGCAGATGGACGGGATAAGCCCGGTAAAATGCTCGGAATTTGGGGAGGAAGTAGTAAAACGAATATAAATTCAAGCAACTAGCTCTCAGCATTCAGCGATTAGTTTGGATTGTTAGGCCTTTTGAATAATGAATTATAAAGCTGAAAACTGATAGCTAAAGGCTAATAGCTTAATAAAGAGGTTATCATGTTAGAAGATATAAAAAGTAAAATAGACAATTTAATAGAAAGAATGAACGCCTTAAGAGGTTATCTTTGACCTCTCCTCTATAAACAGTCAGCTTCAGGAACTCGATGCAGAAATATCTAAAAAGGCATTATGGGAAGATCAGGAAAGAGCGCAGAGAATATTAAAAGAGAGGGCAAGGCTACAGGAGGAAGTAGCAAAGTGGGAGAAAAAGGAAAAGGAGCTTGAGGAGATTATTATATTAAGTGAAATTGTCAAGGAGACCGATGACACAAAAGATTTAGATGAGCTTGTTTCAAGGGTTAATTCCCTGGACGGGTTGCTCAGCATGTATGAAATGGAAAGGATGCTTGGCGGGGAGCATGATCAGGGTAATGCAATTGTCTATATAAATGCAGGCGCTGGTGGAACAGAGGCTCAGGATTGGGCAGAAATGCTTCTCAGGATGTATTTAAAATGGGCGGAAAAAAGGGGGTTTGAGTCACAGGTAGTTGATATATTACAGGGTGAAGAAGCAGGTATTAAGAACGTTACCTTTTTGTTAAAAGGGTCTTATGCTTATGGTTATTTAAAATGTGAGGTTGGTATACACAGGCTTGTGAGGATTTCCCCTTTTGATGCGAATAATAGAAGGCATACCTCCTTTGCCTCAGTATACGCATACCCGGAACTTTCGGAAGATATTACTATTGATATCAAGGAAGAAGACTTAAGAATAGATACATTCCGTGCAAGCGGCCCTGGTGGACAGCATGTAAATAGAACGGAATCAGCAATAAGGATTACCCATATACCTACCAATATTGTTGTTCAATGTCAGAATGAGAGGTCTCAGCATAAGAATAAGGCAATAGCTATGGCTATATTAAAATCAAGGATATATGAACTTGAAAAGAAGAAGCAGGAAGAGAAAATGAATTCCTTGAACAAAGAGAAAAAGGATATTTCGTGGGGTAGTCAGATTCGTTCCTATATTCTCCATCCTTATAAACTTGTTAAGGATCATAGAACAAAAATTGAGGTACATAATGCAGACGCAGTGCTTGATGGGGAGATTGATATGTTCATAAAGGCGTGCCTTTTATACTTGACTTTTGAACAAAAAAGGGATAATTAAACAGTCATGGAATTGTTTAGTGAAAACAGAATAGGCGAGCTTGAAGAGAGGGTAGATAATCTTATAAAAAGCTATAGACTTATGAAAGAAGAAAATGAAAAACTGCTGGCCAGTGTGAAACCCTTAGAAGTTGAAAACAAGGAATTGAAGGAAAAAATGGCCGAGGTAAAGAACGAAAGAGAAACAATAATCAGTAAAATTACAAAAATACTGGAAAAGGTTGAAAAGGTTGAGGGGTAGGAATGTAGATGGAAAAAAAGATTGAGGTGAACATACTGAATCAACCGTTTACCTTTGTGGGAGAGGATGAGGATAGGATAAAAAGGGCTGCTCAATTTGTTGATGAAAGGATAGGGCAGGTTATTAGTAACTATGGCATTGTAAATACCATAAATGCGGTGATTATGGCGATGATGGAAATTACGGATGATTATCTTGAGATGAGAAGACAAGCAGAAAGTTTTGAAGGTAGAACTTCAAAACTTTTGAAAAAGATTGAAGAATTTGAGGTTCCCTGCGGTGTACGTGATAAATGGTAAGCTTAGAGCCAACACCTCTTTATTGGGAGCCTTCTCTTGTTGTGGTGTGCATGCTCACCATATGAGTGAGAAGCCTGATACAACAGATAGGCACCCACCTTTTTGAGAGGTTCAAGATATACCGTTTACACGGCATCTGCGGGGTTATTATATTTCAGGGGTAGTTGTTAAGGAAATAGAGGCTTGATATAAATAGCTTTATGTTATTTGGAGGACATAAAAGATTTAATATCTTAGAAATATACAGGCTTTCCCTCTTTCCTTAATCAAACTTACCCCTTATATGATATATGTGAGGGGGAATTTTGGACAAAATATTATATATTATAATCTTTGTAGTAGCCCTTCTTCTGGGGCTTACTCTTGCCAGATTTGTTCAAAGAAAGAAGATTGGTGAATACGAAAAAATAGGCAAGAAGATATTAGAAGATGCGAAAAAAGAAGCTGATGTGCTTATAAGGGAAGCATCTATTCAGGCTAAGGATGCTGCAATACAGGCAAAAAATGAACTTGAGCAAGAGATAAAATCAAGAAGGTCTGATTTACAGAATACTGAAAAGAGACTTTCTCAAAAGGAAGTAAATCTTGACAGAAAAATTGAGGCCATTGATAAAAAAGAGGATGAATTAGCAAAGAAAGAAAGAGAAGTTTTTAATAAACAGTCTTTTTTTGACAGCAAGATTAAGGAATACGATACATTACTCATAAAGGAAAGGGAAAGATTGGAAAAGATATCGGGATTTACAGCAGAAGAGGCGAAAAAGGTGTTGATGCAGATGATGGAAGACGAGGCAAAATATGAATCGCTGAAAGTATATAAAAAGATTGAAGAAGAAGCAAGGGAGAAGGCTGACAAGAAGGCAAAGGAGATAATAGCCCTTTCAATACAGAGGTATGCCGGGGAATATGTAGCTGATGATGCTGTGTCGGTCGTTTCTCTCCCTAATGAAGAGATGAAGGGTAGAATTATAGGGAGGGAAGGTAGAAACATAAGGGCCCTGGAAGCAGCAACAGGTGTTGATATCATAATTGACGATACGCCTGAAGCTGTTATATTATCGTGCTTCAACCCGGTACGGAGAGAGGTTGCAAGGGTGTCAATAGAAAGACTTATAAGTGATGGAAGGATTCATCCGGCAAGGATTGAAGAGATAGTGTCGAAAGTTGCTGAAGAGGTTGAGCAGAAGATTAAGGAAGCAGGGGAACAGGCTGTTTTTGATTTAGGTGTTCATAATGTCCATCCTGAACTTGTAAAGCTTTTGGGAAGGTTGAAATTCAGGAGTAGCTATGCACAGAATGTATACCAGCACTCTTTGGAAGTTGCCTTTATTTCCGGTGTCATAGCCTCTGAATTGAGGGTTAACGCAAAAGAGGCAAAGAGGGTAGGGCTATTACATGATATAGGAAAGGCTGTGGACCATGAGATAGAAGGGTCCCATGCCTCTATCGGGGCAGACCTTGCAAAAAAATATGGTGAAGGTGAAGAGATTGTCCATGCAATACTTGCCCATCATGGGGACGTTGAAGTGGTGAGCTTACTGGATGTTATCGTTCAGGCTGCAGATGCTTTATCAGGTGCAAGACCTGGAGCAAGAAGGGAGATGCTTGAAACGTACATTAAGAGACTTGAAGAACTTGAACGAATTGCCAACAGTTTTTCGGGTGTTGAAAAGTCATACGCTATACAGGCAGGAAGGGAGATAAGAATAGTTGTCAATGGCGAGAAGATTAGCGACGAGAATACATACATGTTATCAAGGGATATAGCAAAAAAGATAGAATCAGATCTTTCTTATCCCGGGCAGATAAAGATAGTAGTGATAAGGGAAACAAGAGCTATAGAATATGCCAAATGAGATTAGGGTTTTATTTCTTGGTGATGTAATTGGAAAACCGGGTAGAAAAGCGGTTGAGCGTTTTATAAAAACAGTCGATGTAGACTTCAGGATAATAAACGGTGAAAATTTAGCTGGAGGTATAGGCATAACACCTTCAGTGGCAATGGAGATGATATCGTACGGCATTGATGTCATAACAACAGGAAACCATGTCTGGAAGAAAAAAGAAATTGTGCCTTTTTTAATGGAAGACCAGAGGGTGCTCAGGCCATTAAACTATCCGGCAGGAACGCCTGGCTTCGGCTATAACATTATAAAAAAGAACAATAAGACAATATGTATGGTGAATATTGAGGGGAGAATATTTATGAATCCTCTCCTCTGTCCATTTCGAACGATGGAAGAGCTAATTACAAAAGTGGAAAAGAAGGTCCCTATAATCGTTGATTTCCATGCAGAAGCTACATCGGAGAAGATGGCTATGGGGTGGTTCCTCGATGGGAAGGTAGCGGCAGTTTTAGGAACACACACCCATGTTCAAACTACTGATGAGAGGATTTTACCAAATGGTACAGGTTATATAACCGATGTGGGGATGGCTGGTCCTATAGATTCTGTCATAGGTATGGATAAGATGAGTGTTCTGGAGAAATTTGTCACACAGTTGCCCCAGAAATTTGAAGTCGGAAAGGATGATATTGAGGTGCAGGGGGTAATAGTTACAATAGACAGTAGTAATAACAGTTGTATAGCCATTGAAAGAATAAAGGAAAAGGTTTAGCTGCATGAGTGTTGAAAGAGAAATTGAAATCATAAAACGTGGCGCTGTTGACCTTGTCAGTGAAGATGAATTGAGAAGGAAAATAATAAAGGCGAGATCGGAAAAAAGACCTTTAAGGGTGAAACTTGGACTCGACCCAACAGCATCTGACCTGCACCTTGGCCATACTGTTGTGATTCAGAAGTTGAAACAATTTCAGGAACTTGGACATACAGCGATATTCCTCATAGGGGATTTTACAGGTATGATCGGGGATCCCACAGGAAGGATCGAAACCCGGCCGACACTTACGAAGGAAGAACTTCTCGCAAATGCTGAGACGTATAAAAAACAGGTCTTCAAAATCCTTGATCCGGAAAAGACAGAAATAAGATCTAACAGTGAGTGGTTCGAATCGATGAACGCTGCCGACATGATCAGGCTCTGTGCCAAGTATACCATGGCACGCATGATGGAGCGCGAGGATTTCCGAAACAGGTATCAGAATAATCTGCCAATCAGTATTCATGAATTTTTATATCCATTGGTACAGGGGTATGATTCTGTTGCTTTGAGGGCAGATGTGGAACTTGGAGGCCACGACCAGATTTTTAATTTACTCGTGGGAAGGGAAATTCAAAAGGCTTACAATCAGGAATCCCAGGTTGTGGTAACAGTACCTTTACTCGAGGGTACAGATGGCGTAAACAAGATGAGTAAGAGTTATGGAAACTATGTTGGTATCAATGAGTCACCAGATATAATGTTTGGTAAGCTTATGTCCATATCAGACGAGCTTATGCTCAAGTATTATGAGCTTTTGAGCGATATTACCGTTGACGAGCTGAAGGAATTGAAGGAAGGGATCCGAAAAGGAACCGTTCATCCTATGGATGCAAAAATAAACTTTGCACATGAGATTGTTAAGCGTTTTCATAGTCAAGAAGCTACAACAAAAGTGGAAATAGACTGGAAAAAAGCACACAGGGAAAGGGGCATACCTGATGAAAGACCGAGGAGTTCCATTCCGCGGCCAGATAAGGGCACTGTCTGGATACCAGGTCTTCTCAAGGAGTATAAAATAATATCCTCCACTTCGGAAGGTAAGCGTTTAATTGATGAAGGTGCAATATCATTTACCTCAATTACCACAGAACCGCTAATTAAATTACAAGAAGAATCCTTATCAGTCAAGAACGTCAAAGAACTCACTCTGAAGGTTGGCAAAAAGAAATTTATAACTTTTGATTTTATAGACTAATATTGACTTAAACATGTTTTTATAGTTTATTTATATTCTGTTCCCCGGTAGCTCAATCGGCAGTAGCGGCTGGCTGTTAACCAGTAGGTTGCAGGTTCGAGTCCTGCCCGGGGAGCTTTATTATTTGTAGCAATATCAAGGGGTTACTGTTTTTCAGGCCCCTTTTTTTGTGTCACCAGACTGTCACCAGAACCTATCTGAGTTGAGCATCAATGCCAGAAATCTATGAACGCAGAACGTATGACAGGGACTTGTCTTCTTGCTTCCATACTGATAAAGTTCTACCGGTACTAAAAGAGCGTTACCGATGATTCTGTGGGCTCTTCTTCAGGCCGTTGATTCTGTGAATGACAGGTATGGTGAATATAACCTCATTTGGGCATCATATCTCAGGAGGAAGGAAACACCCCGTGTAATATCTCCTGCATGGAGACCATCAGGGGTGAGGAGTGTAAACGTAAGATAGGTCAACAGATTGATGTTGGTAGGTACGCTATTTACTTCTTCCTCCTACCATTAATTACTGTATAACTATCTTATAAGCAGGTAAGATTTGCCCCAAGAAAGGCAGGGGGACTTAGTGCTTCCTGGGTCGCCGAACCCTTATTTTTCAGTCTGTCCCCTGCCTCTTGGAGCCATGATAAGTTGATTGGGCCGTATGAGCCCTTGTCACTATGGAGGATTGGCCGGAGGCACTACCTGTCTTTTTTATACTACCATGGGAGGTGTCTGTCATGAGTTTTTTTGTCGGGATTGATGTGTCAAAAGAGAAATTTGATGCCCGTTGTATTGAGAAACAGGGAGAGAAGGCATTCTCTCTCACGTGTTCTATGAACCGAGGGGGATTTGAAAAGCTTATCCTTAATTTGCCAGCGGACAAGGCATCGCTCCTCCTGGGTATGGAATCTACCGCCTCGTACCATATACCCCTCTTCTCTTATCTCACCGCACAAGGATACAATGTTGTCATTATCAATCCGCTCCTCATCAATAATTTCGCAAAGCGTTCCTTGAGAAAAACGAAGACCGACAAGAAAGATGCCTTTACCATCGCCCAGTTTTTAATGCATGAGAAGGGGTCCTTCTCTGCACAAACCCATGATCACATGGTAACAGAGCTTAAGGACCTTGCCAGCAGAAGAGAAAAGCTTGCCGATCATGTGACCTCGCTAAAGGGTAATATGAAGAATATCCTTTCTGTCACATTCCCTGAACTCGAAGATCTCACCGGGGTCTTCACGAAATCGACCCTTCGTCTATTGACAGAGTACCCATCTGCCCATGCCCTGAGGGAGGCTGATCATACTACTGTTGCCGATATCTTGATAACCCGGTCCCGAGGTAGGAAACCTCTCGCCTCTGTCAAGGCGCTTATGGCATTGGCAGCATCATCCGTTGGTGTGGCAAGCCCTGCAAAAGAGCTCGTTCTCAAACAGGAAGCCTCACTGCTCCTCCATGTCCAGGAACAGATGAAGGAGACTACAAAACTGCTCATGAGCCTCTTAAACAAAAAGATAAAACAGGATATGGAGATCCTCTGTTCTATGAAGGGGATAGGAGAGAATACTGCCGTGAACTTCCTGATAGAGATGGGAGGGGAAGTAGAGGTCTATGAGAATGACAAGAAGCTGATCGCAGCATCCGGCCTTGATCCTTCAACCTACCAATCAGGTAAATATGAGGGAAAGAGCAGAATCAGCAAGCGAGGGAATCGACATCTAAGAAGGGTGATTTGGCTCATGGCAACGAAGGTCATTATCAACAACAATCTCTTCAGAACCTATTTCTTCAAAAGGAGAAAAGAAGGACTGCCTTATAAAAAGGCGGTCCTTGCCACAGCTCATAAACTTATTCGAGTTATGTTCGCAATGCTGAGTCGTAAAACATGTTTTGTTGAAGGGGGGAATTAAATATAGTTGACTGAACTTAATAAATTCAGCCTATAATTTGGCATACTCGCTTTCAAATACAAATCTGCATCATACACATTCGAGGGAGATTATTGAATACCAAATGAAATGTGCGAATGTCTTAAAGCTTGTTTTCTGTCCCGGCAGGATATGGATATTTTCAGGTACTCAAGTACTTCTATCAAATTATCGAATAAAGTATAATTCCCATTTTCATTCCATTTCATCTTCACCGTACCACAGAAAAGGCCGCTTTTGATTTTTTGCTAACAAGAATATTTCAGAGTACGTTCACATAGTTCACCGAGTTTCTGCTGCGCTCAACTTCATCGAGGGGGCAATCTCATCTTGTACTTAAGAGCAGGATGGAAGCTCCCACGGGGCGCTTGGAAGTTCCTTTGCATGGACTACATTTTCTGAACAGAAGATCACAGGAGGCCTGTAACTTCTGTCCGAAGTTGATGAGTTAAAACAGAAAATAGCCTAAAAAAGGGAGTTGCTGAAGAAGTGTAATACAAGCTTGTCTGGGTGCAGAGCTCTCTTCCTGGTTCGCTTTAGGTGATTTTCAATATTCCAAAACGATAAAGGTGCTGTATTCCCTTCAGAGACTACCTGCAACTGAAGGCGTAGACCCCTACATCACTTCATGCTCTTTCAATTTCCGATAGAGGGATGCAAGGCTGATGTTCAGTTTCTCTGCCGCCAGCTTCTTATTCCCTTTTGTCATTTCTAAAGCTGTCAGAATGTAGGTAAGTTCTATCTGGTCGAGTGGCCGGATGTTGTCCGGCCCCTTGGGCTTTGCTATGGCTTTACGTAGGGTTCGAGGAAGGTCCTCTGCCTGTATTATATCGCCCGAGCAGAGGGCCACGGCCCTTTCAATGACGTTTTGCAGCTCCCGGATATTGCCTGGCCAGTTGTGGAGCAGAAGATGCTCCGAGACCCCCGGTGAAAAGCCATCCAAGGAATGGCCCATCTTTTTTGTGATTTTGTCGAGGAAGAAGCGAGCCAACGGCAGAATATCCTCCACCCTATCGCGAAGGGGTGGCACCGCGACCTCGATGACACAGAGACGATAGTAAAGATCGCGGCGAAAGCGACCTGCCTCGACCTCGACCTCCAGGTCACGGTTGGTGGCAGCGATCACCTTTGCGTCAACAGGACGCGACCTGTTTTCCCCTACGCGGCGCACCGCCTTTTCCTGCAATACCCGGAGAAGTTTCATCTGCATACCCGGCGGTATCTCTCCGATCTCGTCAAGCAGGATGGTACCGCCGTTCGCTGCCTCGAAGAGGCCTATACGGTCGCTGTCTGCCCCGGTAAAGGACCCTTTTGCGTGCCCGAAAAACTCACTTTCCAGCAGGGTCTCCGTGACGGCGCCGCAGTTGATGGCAACGAAGGGTCTTCCGGCCCGGGCGGATTCGTCGTGGATGAATCGTGCGATCAGCTCTTTCCAAAGCGGTGCGGCCACATGGAGGGAAAACAGGTGATCGAGGCTGATGATATGGTGGCCAAGATTAAAGCGGCCGTTGATGCCAGAATAGACCCCGATTTTGTCATAATGGCCCGCACGGATGCCCTTGGTGTGCTTGGCATAGATAATGCGATAGAACGCGCCAACAGATACCGTGAGGCGGGGGCCGATCTTATCTTCGTCGAAGCGCCAACCACAAAGGAGCAGATGTTGCGAATCAACCGGGAGGTGGCTGCACCGACCAAGGTAATACAGCTTGAGGGCGGAAAGACCCCTATGTTGACCGTAAAAGAGTTAGAGGAGATTGGCTACAACGTGGTCGTATATCCCATCTCATCCTTGTATGCAGCTGCATGGGCGGTCAAACAGGCCATGGAAGAGCTGATGACCAAAGGGACAACAGCCAACTTTATGGATAGAATGATCCACTTCCATGAATTCAACGAGCTTATGGGATTGAGCAATTTGAGGAAAAAGGAAATTTCTTTTTACGGCTGAAAAACTGAGATAAAATTACCAGGAATCACTGAAGCTTGTCCATTGATTACCCCATCGATGTTATCCCATATCTCAATTGTCTCAGATAGGTGTATAAATAGGGAAGGAGGGTATGCCTATGGAAGACAAAGAGAGAAGGATGTTAGAGAAAAAAACTAAATCAGTGCGCTTGTCTACAAACAGGGTGAATTTCAGTTCAAAGTGAACACGCTTTGACTCAAATCGTAAATCTCCATTTACAGAATGTATCTTTCGGGTGAGGGTCAGGTGGAGCAAAAAGACATTCAACCTTGATGTTCGGGTCAATTGCGTGGGCAAAGTTGGTAAACTCACCCCTGTGCATATCCTTACACACAAACTCGCCGATACCACGTCTCAGCCTTGCCTCCTGGGTGGAACAGTGGGGCACGGTTATATTTACTTCATTCTCTTTTTCTTCAATCTCGTAATTTATGATGATGGTCCAGGGAAAAAATTTTAATGCCTTCATAAATCCCTTCAGTCCTTTCTCTCCTATATTGAACCGTTTGATGAGGTCTTTTGCTGCCATCTCCGGTACGCGTCCCCAGACCCTTTCATTTATGTTTTCTGCAGTGGGTTGGTCGAACCTTTCTGCCACATAGAGAAACCAGAAGGCATCAATAACCCTGTAATGCCAGAGCAAAAATTCAATGTAACTTCTGAGTTGGGGCGCTTCCATTTTTTCAAAGATTTTTAGATTCATTTACCCCCCCCCCTTGTTTAAATTTTTAAATTTCAATTTTTAAA
>Ga0172365_10000278_pt1 | contig 33160 bp, 33 predicted proteins | sample LakKivSesite48cm_FD_114535 | JGI IMG/M metagenome (GOLD analysis project Ga0172365, IMG submission 114535) | Sediment microbial communities from Lake Kivu, Rwanda - Sediment site 48cm | ecosystem: Environmental > Aquatic > Freshwater > Lake > Sediment | place: Rwanda: Western Province, Lake...
ATGAAAAGCACTTGCGCCTTGGCGCAGGTCTTTCGACTGCTTTCTAGTTAAAAAATAACAAAAATGGGGTCAGGTCTTGAATTATCAGTTTGTCCAGTTTTTGAACAAAAACTGATATTTCAAGACCTGACCCCATTTGTTAGAAAAAGTGATATTTCAAGACCTGACCCCAACGTTAGCTGTCGTGGGTCAGCCGCTCCATCTTGCGGGAAATGTCCCTGTAGCGCGGGTTCCAGGCGATTATCTCCTTGAAAAGCTCGACCGCCTGATCCGGATTATCGACGTTCTCGAACAACTCGGCCAGATCATAGGTCAGGGCGTAATACTGCTCCGTTCCTCCCCTGACCATTTTCAAAGCCCTGTCGAGCCATTCGACTGCAATATCATAGCTCGAGCTCTGCTTGTGGCAATAACTGATCAGGCTAAAGCACTCGACGGCCAGTTTCTTGTCCTGGGCCGCGACCGACAGCTCATCTATGGCTTCCCGGTAGAGACCCTGCTCCATGAAAGCTATGCCCAGATTGAAATGCGTATCGTAGTCGTCGGTTTTGACTTTGGTTTCGAGGTCTTTCCTGAACTCTTCGACGATGTTCGACAGGCCTCTTTCGTACTGGCCCATCTCTCCCTGCACCTGCTGCTTATACGATTCGGCCAGCATTCGCAACTCACATTTGATCTCTTCTTCGAGATCGTAATACTTCATATCGCCGGTCTCCGACGGAATGAACGGAATTATATCGGTCTCAGCGAAGATGTCGGCCGTCGAAACTTTGTCGCCCTCGATGACATCCTTGGCAAAAGGCCCCCATCTCTCCTGCTTCTCCTGCCTTTCCTCCTTCTCCTCTCTCTCCCCGGCCTTCGCTCCGGCTGAGCCCTTTTCCCTTTGCTGCATCTCGAGAACGCTCGTTTTCTCGATCCGTCGCTTGAGTTCGCTTTCATCGATATGAGTTTTGACCTCATCGATGACCGACAATTTCTTCAGGATCCGAGTCTCGTCGGGGAAGCGTGACCTCAAATTCTCCAGTATCCGGCGGGCGTTCCTGACCAGTCCCTGTTCCAGGTACAAATCGGCCTGGTCCAGAGTCTCGCTAATCACCGCCCGGTCGTTTTCGTCGAGGCTCGAGCTTTCCAGGCCGCCTTCTTCCGCCTTAACGCTCCCGGTTCCGCTGAGCATTTCGTATTCGGCTTTAACTTGCTTGTCGCCGGGCGAGACGTTCCTCAATTCCTCGAGCACGATCAACATCCTGTCGGTTTCGCCTCCCGCTTTGAGCTCCCTCAGAATGACCTTGTCGACCACCTCGAGCCTTTTCATGTCCCGGTTCATCCTGTAAATCGAAGCCAGCTTTTCGAGTGATGGCAAATGATTTTCCCGGGCCTCGAGGATTAACCCGAGCAGACCTACCGCCTTTTCATCTTTATGCTTTTTAATCAGGCTGTCGATGAGCGGCAGAAACAGCTCGAAAGCGTCGTCGAACTTGCTATTGAGGACATGGATGCGGCCCAGCTTAATTCTGGCGTTGACGTTCATCGGTTGGCTGCTGACTATGCGCGAGAAAACCTCCTCGGCCTTTGACATCTGCTCTTTTTCGAACAGGATATTGCCCATCAGGTTCAGCAGCTGGACTTCCTCGGGCTTGGCCTTGAGCTTTTCTTCGACGAGCTTGAGGCCTTCGTCGAGCTTTCCCGCCCGCCTTAAAAGCTCGACCATATTGGCTACGGTTCTGACGTTGACCGGATCGATGGTCATGGCCTCGTTCAGCAGCTTCCTGGCATCGCCCGTTTCGCCGCGCCCGATCATACTTTCGGCGACGTCATTCATTTGTTCCAGGCAGGCTTCGAAATAGCCCTGACGTTTATACAACCCGGCCAATTCCTTCTTGGTTTCCAGGTCTTCGTGGTCGAGGGCCAGGATTTTTTCAAAAGTCTTTATCGCCTCCACCAGGTCCTTTTTCTTCGAGTAATATCCGGCCGCGGAAAGATAAGCCGCTTTGGCATCGCCGATGAATCCTTCCCTGGCGTACAGCTCGCCGAGTTTGAGGGAAGTTTCCGGCTTCTCCGGAGCCAGCTTGTAGATCTTTTTGAAAACGGCCAGAGCCTGGGCGAACATGCCCCTTCTCTCGTACTCCTCGGCCGCCCGCAACAGAACCTCAGCGGCTTTGCCTTTCTGTCCGGTCTGGGAGTAAAGATCTCCGACTATGTTCAAGGTGGATGAATCTTCGGAATCAACCGCCAGGATCTTTTCGTATTGATTGATGGCTTCCTGGAGCTTGCCGTTTCTCACGAACCTTTCCGCGAGCTCAAGAGCCCTTAACCTGTCGAATCGCTCACTCATCGTCCCGGTCCTCTTTCTCTATTACCCTATCTATATTTCTCTCGCGTCTCACTCCAGCCTGAACGTCCGGCGATGAAGAGGGGTCGGCCCCTTTTCCCTCAACGCCCGGTAATGTTCCGCAGTGGCATAGCCCTTGTTCCTGGCCAGACCGTAGCCCCCGTATGTCCGGTCCATCGTTTCCATGAATGTATCCCGAAACACTTTCGCCAAAATGGACGCAGCCCCGATCGACCGGCTCTTTCTGTCTCCCTTGATCAGCCGCGTCTGCTCATAATTTACATTCTTAAGTTCGACTCCGTCAACGAGTAAATGATCCGGCGCCGGTTTGAGCTCTTCCACGGCCCGTTTCATGGCCAGGCAAGAGGCCACGAAAACGTTCATTTCGTCCACTTCGGCACAGGAAGCGAAACCTATGCCGAAAGATTCACATCCGCTGACAATACGCACTGCAAGCTCCTTTCTGTTAGTCGGAGAAAGAAGCTTGGAGTCGTTGATTTTTTTTACCCAGGCGGGATAAGCTCCGGAAAACCAGGCGACTGGCAGGATGACGGCCGCGCCGACCACCGGACCGCACAGAGCCCCTCGCCCGACCTCATCCACGCCGGCGACGAACCGACGACCGCTTCTTACCAGAGCTTTCTCGTACTTGAAGCCGGTCACAGCCCACCGGTTATTTGTTTTCTTCTTTGATCCGGGCCGCCTTGCCTTTCAGCTCACGCAAGTAATAGAGCTTGGCCCGGCGGACCCGGCCCTTCCTGACCACTTCGACTTTCTTCAACATCCGGCCGTGCAGGGGAAAGATGCGCTCCACCCCGATCCCGAACGAAATCTTTCTGACCCGGAAAGTGGCCCTGCTCCCGGAACCCCGTCGGCCGATGACGTCGCCGCGGAAAATCTGTATCCTTTCCTTTTCCCCTTCCTTTATTATCACGTGGACCTTGACCGTGTCGCCGACCTTAAAAGGCTCTATGTCCTGCCTGAGCTGCTTGTTTTCGACAACGTCTATGAGGTTCATCGCCTTTTCCTTTCTTCAATAATTTCGTCCAGGAGTTCGGACTCTTCCGGAGTCAGCTTCCTGCCTTCCAGTAGGTCCGGGCGGCTGGCCAGCGTCTTTTCCAGAGCTTTCTTGAGCCGCCAGCGAGCTATTTTAGCATGATTGCCGGAAAAAAGCACTTCAGGAACCTTCAAGCCCCGGAACTCCCGGGGCCGCGTGTAATGCGGAAAATCGAGGAGCCCGGAGAAGAACGAATCGTGGCGGACCGATTCTTCCCTGCCGACGACTCCCGGTACGAACCGGGCCACGGCTTCGACGACCACGAAAGCCGCCGCCTCGCCGCCGGAGAGAACGTAATCGCCTATCGAGATCTCGCCGTCGACAAGATTTGCGGCCACTCTTTCGTCGACCCCTTCGTAGCGGCCGCAGATGAGCACCACCTGAGCGTATCCGGCCATCTCCCGGGCCACGTCCGAGGTGAAACGAACTCCCTGGGGGGAAAGCAGATAAACCCGCGACTCCGGGCCGGTCCGGACGGCTTCGACGGCCCGGAAAATGGGCTCGGATTTGAAAATCATACCTTCCTGCCCGCCATATGGCCTATCATCCACCTGCCTGTGCTTGTCGCTCGTGTAATCTCTCAGGTCGTGGATATGAATGTCGATGAGGCCCGACTCCCTTGCCTTCTGCAGGATTCCGGCCTCGAACATCCCCGAGAACATCCCAGGGAATATGGTTATGACGTCAAACTTCATTCAATTCCAGAAGCCCCTCGGGCGGGTCTATGACTATGAGCTTTTCCCGCGGCTCGATCCTGACGCAGACGGCCTCGACGAACGGAACGAATATTTCCTTCTTTCCGTCCGTAACCGTCAGGAGTTCGTTCGAACCGGCCTCGACGATTCCGCTCACCTCCCCGAGCTCGCGGCCATCGACGGTCACCACCCGGCAGCCCGAGATTTCGAATTGGTAGTAACAGCCCTCACCGGGCCTGCCGAAGCAGGACGCTTCGGCCAGGACTTCGCAATTCACCACGCGGTCGGCCTGGGCCTGAGTGTCGATTCCCTCAAGCTTGAGGAAGCAGTGATTATGCTTGAATTCCAGCGACTCGAGACGGTAAGCCCGCCGGTCTCCGCCTTTCTGGAGATAAATTCGCGAACAGGCGAAATCCGGAAGTTGTCTCTCATACAAGCTGACTTTAAGAAACCCTTCCTTCCCGTGGCTCCGGACTACTCTTCCCAGATTGACGAGTTCAACCTTTCTCAATGATCTCGAGATTGAATCTCCTTTTCAATTTCATTCCGGCGGCGCCGAGAATGATCCTGATGGCCCTGGCCGTCCGGCCCTGTTTGCCGATGACTTTGCCCAGGTCCTCAGGGGCAACCTTGAGCTCAAGGATGGTAGTTTGTTCCCCTTCAAGCTGGGAAACCTGAACCTTCTCCGGGTTGTCCACTAATGCTTTGGCGATCATTTCAACGAGATCTTTCACAGTGACCTCCTTTAAGATTTTGTAACACGAGTTGGTTCCGATGCCGAAGACGCTTTATCCAAAATAGACTGAACGGTTCTCGAAGGCTTGACGCCTCTCGAAAGCCACTGTTTGGCCCTTTCCAGGTCGATTTTGACCGCTGCCGGCTCTTCGACCGGCGAATAATAACCGACCGTATCCACGGCCCGGCTTTGACGGGGCCGCTCCGAATCGATGACGACCACTCTGTAGTGAGGGTATTTTTTGGCACCGAATCTCATCAATCTCATCGTTAGCATGGTATTTCCACTTCCGCAACAAAATAAAAACGCTTGAAAATGATAACTTAATTCGCTTTTTAAGTCAAATCTTTCCGGCGAATATTCCCACTTTCATCATTTTTTTCATTTCGAAGTAGCTCTTCAGGAGCTGGTTGACTTCTTGAACCGGCCGCCCGCTTCCCCTGGCTATCCGGAGCCGCCGGCGGCCGTCGATCAGCCGGGGATTTTCCCTCTCGCCCGGAGTCATCGAATCTATTATGGCCGCGTAATGCCTGATTTTCAGGTCATCCACATCGAGACCGGCCACGCCCTTGAGCGGCCCGGATCTCGGCAGATGGGCCAGGATCTCCGAGATCGGGCCCATTTTCCTCATCTTGTGAAGCTGCTTTCCGAAATCCTCCAGGCTGAACTCCTGTTTTTTTAGCTTCCGGGCCAGTTCTTCGGTTTCCTTGAGGTCGGCTTCTTTTTCGGCTTTCTCTATCAGGCCGATTATGTCGCCCATGCCCAGAATTCGAGAGGCCATCCGGGCGGGATGAAAGGGCTCAAGCCGGTCCATTTTCTCACCGAGACCGACGAATTTGATGGGCCGGCCGGTGACCGAGACGACCGAAAGAGCCGCTCCGCCCCGGGCATCGCTGTCGAGCTTGGTCAGGATGACCGAAGTCAGGCCTATCTTTTGCTCGAAGGCCGCGGCGCTCCGCAAAGCGTCCTGGCCGGTCATGGCATCGATGACGAACATGACCTCGTCAGGCTCGAGCCCGTCGCGGACCAGCTTTAATTCGGCCATAAGGTCTTCATCCACATGAAGACGGCCGGCCGTGTCGACTATGAGCGGATCGTAACCGCCGTTCCTGGCGTAACGGACCAGCTCCTTCAGGGCTTCGGCAGGAGCGGAAACTGCCCCGGTAGCCATCGGATAGAAAGCCACCCCCAGGCCGGAGGCCAGGATTTTGAGCTGATCCTGGGCGGCCGGCCTTTTCATGTCTATTGAAACGAGCAGCGGCTTTTTCCCCCGGCCGGCGGCCCAGCGGGCCAGCTTGCCGCAGGTCGTCGTCTTACCGCTCCCCTGGAGACCGACGAGCATGAAGACCGAAGGCGGCGCGGCGGCGAAGTTGACCGGCTTCGTTTCCCCGCCGAGGGCGGCCGCCAGCTCATCGCGGACTATGCCTATCACCTGCTGGGCCGGAGTCAGGCTGTCGAGCACTTCTTTGCCCAAGGCCTTTTCCGCTATCCTCTGCTCCAGCTCCTTGACCACTTTATAATTGACGTCCGCCTCGAGCAGGGCGGCCCGGAGCATCTTCAGGGCTTCGGTCAGGCTCCTCTCGGTGATCTTGACCTCACCGCGAAGGAATTTGACGACCTTTTCCAGCCGTTCGGAAAGCTGTTCGAACATGGCCTGCTCATATTAAGCCAGGCTCCGGCCCGAGTCAAACCTCTGCCCAGGCGGCCGCCGGGCTTGACTTTTCCCCTCCTTGCCGTTAAGGTAGATGTTACCTTCGAGGGAATTCTGATTCATGAGTGAAAAAAAGAAAGCGAATGGCGAAAAGCCAGTAACCGGAATAAGCGGCCGGATAGATTACACAGAAATCAAAAAGCTCATCGACTTCATCGAAGAACGTAATCTTTCCGACTTCGAGCTCGAGACCGGGGATTTCAAGATACGGATCAGCCGGGCGGCCGCCCGGCCGAACGGCGGCCGGTCCCAGGCCGCCAACGTCGCCGAAAACCCGGTCCCGGCCGCCGTCCCGGCCGAAGGACAGACCCCGGCCGCCGCCGCGGCCGCGGAGGCCAACTTACTTTACGTCACATCACCGATGGTCGGAACTTTCTACAGGGCGCCGAGCCCTGCTTCGCCGCCCTTCGTGGAGCCCGGGGAAACGGTCAAAAGCGGCCAGACCATGTGCATCATAGAAGCCATGAAGCTGATGAACGAGATCGAGGCCGACATCGACTGCCGGATCGTCGAAGTCATGGTCGAAAACGCCAAGCCGGTCGAGTACGGCCAGAAGCTCTTCGCCATCGAGCCCCTGGGTCACCCCGAATGATTTCCAAGATACTCATAGCCAACCGTGGCGAAATAGCCCTGAGAATCATCCGCTCGGCTAAGGAGCTGGGCATCAAAACCGTGGCCGTTTATTCGGAAGCCGACCGCAACTCTCTGCCCGAACTCCTGGCCGACGAAAAAATCTGCATCGGGCCGGCCAGGGCCTCGGAAAGCTATCTAAATATCGCCAATATACTGAGCGCGGCCGAGATCACCGGCGCCGACGCCGTCCATCCCGGCTACGGTTTCCTGGCCGAGAACGCCAAATTCGCCGAGATCTGCGAGGCCCAGAATCTGACCTTCATCGGGCCGCCGCCTTCGATAATCCGCCTCATGGGCGACAAGAACAAGGCCCGTCAGGCCATGAAGAAGGCCGGGCTGCCCATCCTTCCGGGAAGCGACGGGATAATCACCGAATTCGCCGAAGCCAAAAAAATCGCCCAGAAAATCGGTTATCCGGTGATTCTCAAAGCCGCGGCCGGCGGCGGCGGCAAGGGCATGCGGATATGCCGCTCGGCCTCCCACCTCGAAGAACAGTTCCCGATCGCCCAGAACGAGGCCAGGGCCGCTTTCAACGACCCTTCCCTTTATCTCGAAAAGTACATCGTCGGCGCCCGACACATCGAGATTCAGGTCATCGGCGACCTTAAAGGAAAAGTCATGGCCCTCGGCGAAAGGGAATGTTCAGTCCAGCGTAAGTACCAGAAGCTCGTCGAGGAAAGCCCCTCGGTCTTCATCGACGAAAGAACCAGAAAAAGAATCATCCACGAGGTCGAAAAAGCGGCTACGGCCATCGGTTACCAGAGCCTGGGAACTTTCGAGTTCCTGGTCGACGACAAGCGCCGTTTCTATTTCATGGAAGCCAACGCCCGCATCCAGGTCGAACACACGATAACCGAAATGGTCTACGGGATAAACCTGGTCAAAACCCAGATAATGATCGCGGCCGGAGACAAACTCGGCCTGCCGGCCGAACCGGTGATGCGCGGGCACAGCCTCGAATGCCGGATAAACGCCGAAGACCCTGAGACTTTCATACCTTCCCCGGGCAGGATCGATTTCCTGGTTTTACCCGGAGGCGAAGGCATCCGGGTCGATTCGGCGGCTTACGCCGGCTGCTTCGTCCCGCCGGATTATGACTCACTGGTGGCCAAAATCATCGCCCACGCCCCCACCAGGCGTCTGGCCATCGGCAAAATGAAGGCCGCTCTGGAGACCACGACTATCGTCGGAGTCAAAACCAACATTCCTCTTCATTTGAAGATTCTGGCCGACGACAACTTCCTCAAGGGCAACTACGATACCCAGTTCATGGATGCCTTCATGCCCGGGAAAAACGGTGTCAACGGCCTAAAAAGCCCGGCCGCGGCCTGATCCCGCCGGCCCGCAGTCAGGGCCCGGCCCGGCGGCTCAGATTGAAAATATCGACAGTGAACCGGCCGCCGTTGTCGGCGAAAACATTCTCGTTGATGCCGAGAAACAGGCGGCCGTTGAGGGGTATAGAAACCCGGCTTTCCGGGCCTATGTAAAACATCTCCACGATCTCGTCGCGGATCTCTTCGCCGGTTTCCTCGTCCTTCCGGATTCCTATGAGCTGGACGACCTTGCCGATGAGCGAGCCCGTGTTCCTGCCGGGCATGGGCTGCCCGGAGGAAACAATCTCCATGCCGTCGGGACCGCATGCGGCTGCGGGGTTGCCTCTTTGCAGGGTTATTTCCCCGGCCGCCCGGAAATACAATATCTCGCCGCGGTTAACGTCGAGACCGGTATCGACCCAGCCCTGCTCGGCCGGAACCGCTATGCTTCGGCCCCAGGATATGTCTCTTTCCAGGACCTGGCCGGACGAAACGGCGGCCGCAAAGACCAGCACCACGGCCGGCATGGCCAGAACCCGGACCAGGCGCAATCCGCTTGTCATACGCATTTATCCTCTCCATTCTCCGGCCGAAGGCCCATGGCCAGGACCTCGAGCATTTGATCGTGTATCAGACCGTTAGAGGCCAGCGTCTCCAGGCCGTCGTGTTTGAAGGGCCCGCCGGAAAAACTGGTGACCCGGCCGCCGGCCTCACGAACCATGAAGGCCCCGGCCGCTATGTCCCAGGGTTTGAGCTTCATTTCCCAGAAGCCATCGAACCGGCCGCAAGCGACGTAACAGAGATCCATGGCCGCCGAGCCGCATCGCCTGACGGCCTGGGCCCGGACGAGAAAGTTACCCCAGTGATCAAGGTTATTGCAGGCCGTTTGCCTGACGTCGTAAGGAAAACCGGTCGAAATGAGACTCCGGTCGAGCGCGGCTACTTGCGAGACTCTTATTCTTTCGCCGTTCAGGTAGGCCCCGGAACCGGCTTCGGCCCGGAACATTTCCTCCCGCATGGGATCGTACACGATCCCGCCTACTATCTCGCCCCGCAATTCGAGAGCCACGGAAACGGTGAAAACGGGCAGGGTATGCGAGTAATTGGTCGTCCCGTCGAGAGGATCTATCAGCCAGCGGAAACCCGAATCCCCATCGGCCAGAAAATCCTCTTCGGCCAGGACGGCATGGCCGGGAAAGGACGAGAGAATCTCCCCGACCAGAAGCTTTTGCGATTGACGGTCGAGATCGGTAACGAGATCGACCTCGCCCTTGTGGAAAGCCTCGGCTCTCGTGTTAAGATTCTTCTTCAAGAGCGCTCCAGCCAGGCGGATGGCCGTCTCGGTCCTCAGCAGGTATTTTTCGAATTCAGCCATGCCTATCATCATACCAAAACTTTTTACAATTTAAACCGTAATATAATATACTGGATTCAAATAAGAAGGCTTAACACCATGGACCAAAGAAAAAGCTTTTTCAAGCACCATAAGAGGACGTTGATATTTCTCACGGTGATTCTGGCCATAGTCGTCATAATCCTGGCCAACATGCTCTCCCAAAGGGAAAAGAGCTTGAAAGTCACCATAGAGAAGGCCGGCAAGCGCGATCTGACTTCGATCATATCGGCCTCGGGCGAAGTCAAGCCCAAGAAAAACGTTAACATCTCGGCCCTGGTTCCCGGCCGGATCGCCAAAATAGGCGTTGTCGAAGGCCAGGAAGTCAAGGCCGGCGATTTTCTCCTTCAGCTCGATTCGACCCAGTACGAAGCCAACGCCGAACGCGACCAGAACTCGATCAACACCCTGCAGGCCGATCTCATCCGCTCTCAGGCCATCCTGAACCGCGATAAGAACGCCTACGACAGGCTGAGAAAGCTCTACGACGAACAGCTCGTCTCGAGAGACCAGATGGAAACGGCCAAAGCCCAGTATGAAGTCTCGGAGGCCCAGCTCAAGGCTCTCAAGTTCCAGATCCAGCAGGCCGAGGCTTCGCTCAAAGCGACCCTGGACAATCTCAACAAGACGGTCTACACCTCACCCATAGAAGGCATCATCACCAGTCTCCGGGTGGAAGAAGGCGAGGTGGCCATAGTCGGGACCATGAACAATCCCGGCACGGTTCTCATGACCATCGCCGATCTGTCCGTGATGGAGGTCGAGGTCGAGGTCGACGAGACCGACGTCGTCGGGGTCAAACTGGGCCAGACGGCCGAGATCAGGATCGACGCTTTCCCCGATGTCTCTTTCAAAGGCAAAGTGACCGAGATCGGAAGCTCCGCCCTCCAGCAGACCTTGACCACCGGTCAGGAATCCAAAGACTTTAAAGTCGTGGTCACCCTGGAAAAACCGGCTCATAAATTGAAACCGGGACTCTCGGCCTCAGCCGACATCATCACAGCCGAGAAAAAGGACGTGCTGGCGGTACCCATCTCGGCCCTGGTCATCAGGGAAAAAGAAGAAAAAGAAGAAGAGGGCGTCTTCGTCGTCGAAGAAGGCCGGGTCAAGTTCCAGCCGGCGACCAAAGGCATAACGGGCGGCATGTATATCGAGATCGCCGACGGTCTTAAAGAAGGGCAGGAATTCGTTTCCGGGCCTTACGCCGCTCTGCGCGAACTCAAGGACGATATGGCCGTCAAGGCCGACACGAAAAAAAAGGAAACCCAGTCTAAATGACTGCCTCCGACGATATAATCATCGCCGCCGAAGACCTGACCAAGGTCTATAAAATGGACCAACAGGAAGTCGTGGCTCTTTGCGGCGTAACCTTAACCGTCAAGCGGAACGAGTTTCTGGCCATCATGGGTCCTTCTGGCTCGGGCAAATCGACGTTGATGAATCTGCTCGGCTGCCTCGACACGCCGACCCAAGGAACTTACGAGCTCAACGGCAAACTGGTCAGCTCCATGACCGAGGACGAACTGGCCCACGTCCGGAACAGAGAGATCGGCTTCGTGTTCCAGGTCTTCAATCTTCTCTCCAGGGCTTCGGCTTTTCACAACGTCGAGCTTCCGCTCATTTACAGCGGCGTGAAGAAATCGGAGCGCGAAAGCCGGGCCAAGCGGGCCCTGGAGATGGTCGAAATGAAAGCCCGGATGCGGCACAAGCCGACCGAGCTGTCCGGCGGCGAAAGGCAGCGGGTGGCCATCGCCCGGGCTCTGGTCAACGATCCCTCGCTCCTCCTGGCCGACGAACCGACCGGTAACCTCGATTCCCGGACCGGCAAGGAGATTTTGAGCCTGTTCGAGAAGATACACGAAGGCGGCAACACGATAATCATAGTCACCCACGACCGGGAGGTGGCCGGACGGGCCCAGCGCATCATCACCCTGCGTGACGGAAAGATAGAAAAGGAAGAAAGGAAAGGAGCCTGAGGCATGAACCTCCTCAAAAGGACGGAAGGGGTATTTTCAAATCCGAAACCTGTTTTTGAGAGTCTGGCCGAAAAGCCGGTCTGGATCGATGCCCTGGTCGTCATCCTGCTGGCCGTTCTCGTCTTCGGCGTCCTGGTCACTCCTTATTCCAGGCAGGATCAGCTTCAGCTCTTCCAGAACAACATCAAAATGAAAGAACGCCTGGGAGAAGAGCGATTCAAGACGATGATCGCCGGGCTGGAGAAACCAATCGAAACGCGCGATTACCTGACGACCGGACTCACGGCTCCGGTGATGACGGCCGTTCTGGCCCTGATTCAATCGCTTTTACTTCTAATCTTCGGCCGTTTCTTCTCGACCCAGGGCAGGTTCGTTCAGGTCCTGTCGGCTTATCTTCACGCCAATTTCATCGACAAGCTGCTCGGCAACGCGGTCAGGCTGGCCCTGGTTCTGACCAGGAAGTCGGTGATGCAGACTTCGACCGGCCTGCCTCTGTTATTCCCCAAACTCGAGGTGACCTCGCCTTCTTATTTGATCCTGGCCCAATTCGACTTTTTCCAGCTCTGGACCTACGGCGTCCTGGCCCTCGGCCTGGCGGCGGTGTTCAAGATCGAAGTGAAAAAAGCCCTTTTCCTCTCTTATTCTTTCTGGTTCCTCAAAGCCATCATCAACTTCGCCATCGCTTTCTTTTCCATGAGACTATACAGCTGAAATCCATGATTTGACACGGAAGCCCGCGGCCGTTAAATTATCGTCATGGAGCCCCAGATCAAGGACGACCTGTCCAACCTGAACGTGCCTCAGGTTCTCTGCGAAATCTGGCGGAAAGGATCATCCGGCTTCCTGAGAGTGCGCGGCGCCGGCGAGGAAAAAGTATTCGCCGCCGAGCGAGGCTCGCTGGCCGTCCCCGTCAGCCTTTTCCCGGAAAAGCTTTTCCTCAGCCACCTGATAACTTCGGGGCTGATCGATCTTGTCACGGCCGATTTTATCGAAAATGAGGCCAGCCAAAGAAGCGTTTCGGCCGTTCGAATATTCATAGAGAAAGGGATTTTCACTTCCGAGCGGATCTGGAAGTCGATCGAAAGATTCACGAAAGAGGAACTTTTCGTTCTCTTCGACTGGCAGGAAGGCGAAATCGAATTCTCAGGCGGCGAGCCTGAAAAGCCGTACTTCATCAGAAGCATCGATATCCCGGAAACGGTCCTCGAGGGCGTGCGCCGCATGAAGAACGCCGGAGCCATCGACCGCCTGCTCGCTCCGGCCGACGAAGAGATCGGTCCGCTATCCTCGCTTAATACCTATAAGCTTCCCTTATCCCCCTGCGAGAAATACCTGCTTGGCCTCCTCGACGGACGGCCGACGGTCGGGGAACTCCTGGCTTCGAGCCAACTCGGCGAAGACCTCACCCGCCGTATCCTTGGCGGCTTCGTCTGTCTCGGCCTGGCCGGCAAGCCCGCGGCCCGGGAGAAAACGACCAGGCTTCTGGCGGCGAGCCCGGCCGATCTCGAGAAAGCCTTTGGCATGTTCAACGACAGGTGTGCTTACGTCTTCAAGTACCTCGCGAGAGAAACCGGCCCGGTGGCCTTAAGCATCATCGAGAAAGCGCTCGATGAAATCCGGGAAGATCTCGACCAGGCCCTCTCGGGGCTGCGCCTGCTGGCTGACGGCAGGCTGGAAATCAAATCGTCCCTCCGTCTCAATGTCAGCATGATGAGTGAGGCCGGCCGTCTGAATTTCCTCAGAAGCCTGGACGAGATAATCATGGCCGAGGTTCTGGCGGTCAAGAAGACTCTCGGCCGGGAACACGAGCAAAACCTGGTCCGGGGCCTGGAAAAAGTGGGTGAACCACGTTGAAAAGAAAACAGCTTGCGGCCATAATAATTCTCATCGCCTTGATTCTTATCTGGTTGTTGATCGAAATTGCCGCCTGAAATCCGACAACTTGTCATCATCGCGGGCCCGACCGCGTCAGGCAAAAGCCGCCTGGCCGTCGACCTGGCCCTCCTTTTCCGGGGCGAGATAATAAACGCCGACTCGGTCCAGGTCTATGAAGGATTCGACATCGGAACCGGCAAGCTGAGCGAAGGCGAACGGCGCGGAGTTCCTCACCACCTTTTGAGTTCCGTTGACCCGGAGCGCCAGTTCGACTCGGCTGCCTTTGTCAGGGAAACGCTCAAGGCCACGGCGTCGATCTCGGCCGCCGGCCGCCTGCCGTTCATTGTCGGCGGCACCGGCCTGTATCTCAAAGCCCTTCTCCAGGGCCTTTTCCCGGGGCCGGGACGTGAGCCTTCGATCCGGGCCAGACTAGAAAAAGAAGCGGCCGCTGCAGGCCCCGAAGCTTTGCACGACCAGCTGCTGGCCGTCGACCCCGTCTACGCCGCCAAAACCGGCCGGAGAGACCTGGTCAGGATAATCAGAGCGCTCGAAGTCTACGAACTCACGGGCCTTCCGATTTCCAGGCATTTCGAAGCCACCAGATCGCCGCTACAGGGCCACAAGACTGTCAAAATAGGCATCGAGATACCGAGAGCCGAGCTTTACCGCCGGATAGAGGACCGGGTGGACGCCATGTTCCGGGCCGGCCTGGTCGAGGAAGTCAAGAGCCTTCTGGCCAAAGGCGTGAGTCCGCAGGCGCCGGCCTTCAAATCTCTCGGCTACCGTCAGGTTTTAACCTATCTCGTCGGCGGGATAAGTCTGGAAAAGGCCGTCGAAGCGACCAAGACTGAAACCAGGCAATATGCCAAGAGGCAGTTGACCTGGTTTCGCAAGATGGAAGGCTTGGTCTGGTTCGACGGCCGCGATTTGGCCGGAATCGAAGACTTTCTTCGCCATAATTTGATATGATATAGAAGATGGAAAAAGCCATTCTGGTCAACGTAGCCGTCACCGGGCAGGAAAAAGAAGAAGCGGAAGGGGCCATGCAGGAGCTGGCCGGGCTGGCTATAGCCGCCGGGGCCGAAGCCGTGGCCCGCGTTTTCAATTCAAGGATCAAGATCGACCCTCGCTATTATGTGGGAAAAGGCAAAGCGACCGAATTGAAGTCACTCCGGCGGCAACTTCAAGCCGACCTTATAATTTTCGATAACAACCTTTCTCCCGGGCAACAGAGAAATCTGGAGGAGAAGACCGGAGCCAAGATAATCGACAGAACCCAGCTCATCTTCGACATCTTCGCTCAACGGGCCCGCAGCAGCGAGGGCAAACTTCAGGTCGAACTGGCCCAGCTGAGCTATCTCATGCCCAGGCTGAAAGGCCGGACGTCCAATCTGACCCAGCAAGGTGCGGGCATTGGCACCCGGGGCCCGGGCGAAAAGAAGCTCGAGGTAGACAGAAGGAGGATCGCCGGCAGGATCGTCCGCATAAAGAAAGAGCTCGAAGCTCTCTCGAAAAGGCGCTCGGCTCAGCGTGACGCCCGCCGGAAAAGCCCCGTTCCGACGGTTTCGATAGTCGGCTACACGAGCGCCGGAAAATCGACCATTTTCAACCGGCTGGCCGAGGAGAAGAGATATACCTCGCCCGAGCTGTTCTCGACCCTCGACCCGCTCCTTCGAAGAGTGAACTACCCCGACGGTCTTTACTTCTTCCTGTCTGACACGGTTGGCTTTATAAGGAAATTGCCGGTCGAGCTCATGTCGTCCTTCAGAGCCACCCTGGAGGAAATACTCGAAGCCGACGCGATTCTGGTCGTGGTCGACGCCAGCTCACCGGGTGCCGAGAACCAGCTCGAATCGGTCAAAAGCACTCTGGAGGAAATAGGCGCGGCCCGGGTGCCGGCCCTGAAGGTCTTGAACAAGATAGATCTCCTAGATGAGGAAGACCGCCTGGTCCTTCTCCGCAGGAACGAGGCCGACCAGTCGTCGACCGTGGCCGTTTCGGCCCTGACCGGAGAAGGCCTGCCCAGGCTGCTGGATAAGCTGAGGGAAACGATCTTCGGCGGATACCGCCTGTTCTACGTCCGCATTCCCAGGAGCGAACCGGACGTCAACCGGTCGCTCCCCGGCCGGTCACTCATTCTCCGGCAAAGGGAAAACGGACAATTCGTCGAATTCAAGGTCATGGCCGAGGCGGAAATGATGACCGGTTTCCTTCCATATATAATACAAGGAGGCGAAAAGTGGTAAGAAAAATATCGGCAGCTGCGGCCGCGGTCATTCTGGCCGCCTCGTGCGCGACATTCAAGCCGACTCCTCCTTCCGCCTATATCGAAGACATCCCGGCCTCTTTCACGACTCTGATGACGCTCGATCAACGGATAGCTTCAACTGACGCCTGGAAAAGCCTTCGTGAAGGGTACACGGAGCGGGCCCAGAAGATCCTAACCAAAGAAACTGCCGCCAATCCCGCCTATTCGGTTGGGCTAGGTTACGTCGCGCTGATAAATTACGACCTCCAAAGCGCCGAATACTACTTCAAGGAATCCGCGTCGAAGTTCCCCGATATGACTCCGGCCTATGTCGGCCTGGCTCAGGTCTATGAATTCTACGGCCGGCAAGATCAGGCCTTCGTCCAGTATATGGAAACCGTCAAGCGCTCTCCCGACAACGCCTGGGCCAAGGCGCGGCTCGAAAAAGCCAGAGCCGGGTTACTTTCCTCCTCCATGAACGAAGCAAGAGCCGCTCTCGCCGCAGGCAATCTGGGCGAGGCCAAAAGAGGCTATCTGGCGGCTCTCTTCTACGACCCGGAGCACATAGACGCCCACCTGCAGCTGGCCCGTATTTACCGCCAGGAAAACGACTTGAAAAACACCGTTTTTCACCTGAAAGAAGCCCTGTCACGCAAGCCGGATGATAAGCTAGTTCTGACCGACTACGCCGAGGTTCTTTACCAGGCCGGCAATTACAGCCAGAGCCTGGACTCCTATGAAAAACTGGCCGAGCTCGACAAAAACAATAAGCAGTTGGCCAGCCGGATCGAAGAACTCCGGGAAAAACTGGGTATTTTCGAGATCCCGAGCCAGTTCGAAGGCATAGCCGGACTTGAAGCGCTGACCAGGGAAGATCTGGCCGCTCTGATCGCGGTCAGGTTGAAAGACCATTTGGGAGCCGAACCTGACAGGACCCGGGTGATCGTGGACATAGCCGCTTCATGGGCTCAAAAGTTCATCGTCCGGGTGGCTTCTCTGGACATAATGAAAATTTACGACAACTACACTTTCCAGCCCAGGCGGATTATAAACCGGGCCGAACTGGCCGAGACCCTGGCCAATCTCCTCGATTATCTGGCCGCTCAAAAAATTATCCTCTCCCCCGTGATCGATCCGAGACGCATCCGGATAGCCGACCTGGCCCCGGAGAGTTATTATTACCGGAGCGTTCTCCGGGTCGTGTCTTATCAGATACTCAACCTCAATTCACAATTCAACTTCGAACCGGAAAGGACGGTTTCCGGCCGGGAGGCGAACCGGGCTCTCGAAGTTATCGCCAGGCTGGCCAGATGAAGAAAGCGGGCATTACGGCCCTGCCTAACTTGATTACCAGCCTGAGGGTCGTCCTGGTCCCGCTTTTCATCTTGATGATGGTCGGTAAAAAACATGAAGAAGCCATGTTCGTTTTCGCGGCCGCTTGCCTGACGGACGCCTTCGATGGGCTGACGGCCCGGGCTTTCAACATGCGCAGCACTCTGGGCATCTGGCTCGATCCCATCGCCGACAAGCTCCTCCTGACTTCGGCTTTCGTCGTTCTGGCCATCCCTTCCCTGAGTTACCCTTACCGGATTCCGGTCTGGCTGGCGGTCGTTTGCATCGGCCGCGACTTCTTGATCGGGGCGGCCGTCCTGACCATCAACCTGGCCAAAGGCTTAACCACGTTCCGGCCGTCGCTAATCGGCAAGACGACGACCGTGGTCCAGGTAGTGACTTTATTCCTGGTTCTGGCGGCCAACAGTTACGGGAACGACTTTGGTTTGCTGCCCGAAATGTATTACCTGACCGGTTTGATTACCCTTGCTTCGGCGGTTTTTTATACGGCCGGAATCAAGAAAAACATTGGCTCCGGCTCCATCCGGCCGGAGGCATGACAGGGCTTCTCTTTTTCCGGGCATAGTGTTAATATCAAAAGCCCAAGAAACATTGAGGAGTAATAATCATGATATCTAATAACTTTCAGTTCGAAAAATTGGCCTCGAGAATCGAAGCCCTCAGAGATGAAATGGTCGACCTTCAAGTCCGGTTGTGCGCCATACCCGCGATATCGCCCTCGAGCGGCGGCGAAGGCGAGACCGCCAAAGCCGCCTATCTCGAAAAATACCTCAGAGGCATCGGCTTAAAGGACATCACCGTGATCAAAGCCCCCGATCTTGAGGCCCCCTCGGGCTACCGGCCCAATATCCTCGCTCTGTACCCCGGCCGCAGTTCGGCCAGGAGGATCTGGGTGATGACTCATATGGACGTCGTACCGCCCGGCGAAATGTCCCTGTGGAAAGGAAATCCTTTCAAGGCCTGGGTCGAACACGGCCGGATTTACGGCCGGGGCGTCGAAGACAACCAGCAGGACCTGGTTGCTTCCATCGCGGCCGTCAAGGCTCTGATGGCCGAGAAAGTCGTTCCTCCCTACGACATCGGTCTGGCTCTCGTGGCCGACGAGGAAACCGGAAGCGGCAAGGGCATAGATTATGTGCTGCGGACTCATAAGGTTTTCCGCAAGGAGGACATCATCCTCGTCCCCGACGCCGGCAACGAGAACGGGACGATGATCGAGGTGGCCGAAAAAACCCTCCTCTGGCTCAAGTTCAAAACGCTCGGCAAGCAGGCCCACGGCTCGACCCCGGAAAAAGGAATAAACAGTTTCAAGGCCGCCTCTTTTCTGGTGACCGCCTTCGACCGCCTTTACCGGCTTTTCCCGGCCGAGGACAAGCTCTTCTCACCCCCGATCTCGACCTTCGAGCCGACCAAGAAAGAAGCCAATGTCCCCAATGTCAACACCATCCCGGCCGAGGACGTTTTCTACATGGATTGCCGGATCCTGCCGAAATACGATGTCGCCGGCGTCGAAAGAAAAATAAAGGAGATCGCAGCCCAGGCGGAAAAGAAATTCCGGGTCAAGATAAAAATGGAAATCGTCCAGAAAGCCCCGGCCGCGCCGCCGACTCCCCCCGACGCACCGGTCGTCTCGGCTCTCAAGAAAGCCGTCAAGAAGGTTTACGGTAAGAGCGCCAGGCCCATGGGCATCGGCGGCGGCACCGTGGCCGCCATTTTCCGGCGCCAGGGATTCCCGGCCGCCTGCTGGTCGAAGCTCGACGAAATGGCTCACCTGCCGAATGAATACTGCATCATAGACAACATGGTCGGCGACGCCAAGGTTTTCGGGCACGTATTCCTGCAGGATTGAACCGGCCTCAGCGGGCCGGAACCGGGCCCGGCTGTCGGGCATGGATGCGCTGAACCCGGCGGGCGACTCTGACAGTATTCAGGTGAATGTCGACCGTATCCGATATCTCCGAACCGTAGCCGCCGGCCAGGACCACGGCGACGGCTATTCCTCTCGAGCGGGCGCCTCCGATGACCATCCTGTCCCTGGTTTTTAAGCCCTCTTTGGAGACGAGCAGCCCGCCGAGCACGTCGCCTGCGAAGGGGTCGGCTCCGGCCAGATAGACGACGGCCGCCGGCCGGAATTCATCGTACATGCGGGGAATGTGACGGCCGAGCTCGGCCAGATACTGCTCGTCCCCGTCACCCGACCATAGTCCGGCGTCGAGCGTCCCGGCCGTTTTCTCCGAAGGATAAACATCCATCTGGTGGATCGAAAAAGTGAATATGTCCCGGCGGCCCCTAAAGATGGCGGCCGTGCCGTTACCCTGATGAACGTCGCAATCGACAATCATGACCTTCGGGATGCGCTTTTCCCTGATGACTTTCTCAACGGCGACGGCGACGTCGTTGAGAAGGCAGAATCCCTCGCCGTGGTCCCGAAAGGCGTGGTGGAAACCGCCGCCGATATGAAAAGCCAAACCGTCCTCGATGGCTTTCTCCAGAGTGAGAATCGTACCTCCCACGTTGAGGAGGGCGAAGCGGACGAGACGCGGCGAAAACTCCAGCTCGAGCGCCTGGATCTCGAGTTTGCTTAGGGTGCCCGAAAATATCTTTTTCAGGTATTTCCCGGAATGGACCAGCCCGATCGCCTCTTCGCCGGCCGGATCCGGGACGAGAAAATGGTCCTTTCTGGCTCCCATGACCAGCAGGTTCTCATAGATCAACCGGTACTTTTTCAGAGGGAAAATGTGCCGGCCGGCATCAAACATCCAGTATTCGTTGCTGTAAACGAACTTGAACGGAAATCGGGGCCCCGCCAGAACCTTGATGATGTCCAGCACTTCGCTCACGGGAGCTTAAATTACCATAAAAAAGGCTCCGGGGGAAACGGGCCCGGCCGGTTGGGGCAGCGGCCGATCAGCGCTTGCGTACTGTCTTTCGAGGGCTTTTGCCCTGCTTTTTCCCGGCCGCGGCCGGCTTTTTCGAGACCGGCTCCCGGTCGCGGATGGCAACCTGGGCCGCAGTCAAACGGGCGATCGGGATCTGGTAAGCGGAGCAACTGACATAATTCAGCCCGATCTCGTGGCAGAAGGCGATCGATCTCGGGTCGCCGCCGTGGACGCCACAGATCCCGACTTTGAGGTTCGGTCTGGTCATCCGGCCTTTCTCGACGGCGATCCGCATCAGCTCGCCCACGCCTTTGATGTCGATAGTTTCGAACGGATCGTCGGTCCAGATGCCCTTTCGAAGATAATAGTTGAGGAACTTGGCTCCGTCGTCCCTGGAAACCCCGAAACAGGTCTGAGTCAGATCGTTGGTGCCGAAAGAGAAGAACTCGGCTTCCCTGGCCAATTCGTCGGCGGTCAGGGCGCCTCGAGGAATCTCGATCATCGTGCCCACGGTGTATTCTATCTTGATTCCGGTCTTTTTCATGACCTCGTCGGCGGTGCTGATTATGACTTCCTTCTGGTCGACCAGCTCCCTGACCGAGCCCACGAGAGGGACCATTATTTCGGGGAAAACCTTTTCTCCCTCTCCGGCCAACTGACAAGCGGCCTCGAAAATGGCCCTGGCCTGCATCTCGGTAATTTCAGGGTAGGAGATTCCGAGCCGGCAGCCGCGGTGGCCGAGCATGGGATTGAACTCGGACAGCTGCTTGACCCGGGCCAAGAGTTTTTCCAGTTCGGCTATGCGGCCTGGTTCTCCGTTGCTGGCCTTGAGCACCGCGATTTCGACCATGAGATCCTCGCTCCTCGGCAGGAATTCGTGAAGGGGCGGATCTATGGTCCGGATGGTGACCGGATTGCCGTGCATTTCTTTAAAGAACTCATAAAAGTCCTTCCTCTGGAGCGGCAGGAGCTTGTCCAGAGCGGCCCGGCGCTTTTCCTCCGTATCGGCCATGATCATCTGGCGGACCAGGGGCAGTCTGTCCGGCCCGAAGAACATGTGTTCGGTTCTGGCCAGCCCGATCCCCTGGGCCCCGAAGGCATAGGCCACCCGGGCGTCGGCCGGGGTGTCCGAGTTGGCCCTGACCTTGAGTTTTCTAAAACCGTCGGCCCAGGACAGGAGCCTGGAAAAGTAGCCGTATATCATCGACCTTTCGGGTTCGATCCGGCCGTTTATGACCTGTATTATCTCGGAGGGATTGGTCTTTATGCTGCCGACCAGGACTTCGCCCGTGCCGCCGTCGATCGAGATCCATTCGCCCTCGTTGAAGACCCGGCCCTTGACCGTGAATAGTTTCCGTTCTTCGTCCACCTGGCATTTCCCACAGCCCACAACCGCCGGTTTGCCCATCTGCCGTCCGACGACGGCGGCGTGCGAGGTCATTCCGCCGGTGGCCGTCAGGATGCCTTCGGAGGCCTGCATGCCGTGGATATCATCGGGCGAAGTTTCGTCCCGGACCAGGATGACGCTTATTCCCTCTTCCTTCCAGCGAACGGCTTCCTCGGCCGTGAAAACCACCTGGCCGGTGGCCGCTCCGGGAGATGCGGCCAAACCCCTGGCCAGGATTTCGTGCTTGGCCTTTTCGGCCGGGTCGAAGACGGGATGGAGAAGCTGGTTGAGCGCCTCGGGTTCGACCTTGAGCAGGGCCTGTTCCTTACTGGACAGACGTTCGTCGACCAGGTCGACGGCGATCTTGATCGCGGCCATGCCGGTTCTTTTTCCGTTCCTGGTCTGAAGCATGTACAGCTTACCTTCCTGAACCGTGAACTCGAAGTCCTGAACGTCGCCGTAATGCTTCTCCAGGCGGCGGACGATGGTCAGGAGCCGCCGGTAAACCGAGGGCATTTCCTTTTCCATATTGGCCAGCGGCGTAGGCGTCCTGATGCCGGCGACTACGTCCTCGCCCTGGGCATTGATAAGATATTCGCCGTAGATCTCCTTGGCCCCGGTGGCCGGGTTCCTGGTGAAGCCGACACCGGTGGCCGAATCCGGACCGAGGTTGCCGAAAACCATGAGCTGAACGTTGACGGCCGTACCCAGATCGTCGGGGATATGGTACTGACGGCGGTAAGTCACGGCTCGCGGATTGTTCCAGGAAGTGAAAACCGCGGCGATGGCCAGGTCGAGCTGTTTCCTCACGTCCTGGGGGAAGTCCGAGCCGGTTTCGGTCCTGATGAGCTGCTTGTATTCGGAGATGAGCCGTTCGAGGACGTTTTCGTCAAGCCCGGTGTCTCCGGCCAGCCCGACGGCGTCTTTTTTGGCCCTTAAAATCTCCTCGAATTTCTTCTTGGGAACTTCAAGGACCACGTCTCCGAACATTTGGATCAGCCGGCGATAGCAATCGAGGGCGAAGCGGCGGTTCGAGCTCTCGGCCGCCAGGCCGCCGACGGTCTCATCGTTGAGTCCCAGGTTGAGGACCGTGTCCATCATCCCGGGCATGGAGAACTTGGCCCCGGAGCGGACGGAGACGAGGAGCGGTTTCTTCGGATCTCCGAAAGTCCGCCCCGCTTCCTTCTCGAGCCTGGCCACGGCCGCCCGGACCTCACCGGCCAATCGCCGGGGAAGTTTGTTTCCGGCTTTGTAGAACAAGGCGCAGACCTCGGTCGAGATGGTGAAACCAGGCGGGACCGGCAGGCCGATCCCCGCCATTTCGGCCAGGTTGGCGCCTTTGCCGCCCAGGATATCTTTCATATCCTTGTTGCCTTCGGCCTGGCCGGCACTGAAAAAATAGACGTATTTCTTGTCCATCTTCACGTGTCCCTTTAGTACGTCATCATATATCTATGTGTATATCTTGACGAATATACACGCGGGAGCGGAAAAATTCAAATATTAGAAAATTTTCTGGTATTCTTCGAGCCCTTTGCGGAATACGGTCAGAGCTAGTCTCAGCTCGTCGACGTTCAGGATGTAGGCAATCCTCACTTCGTTCGTTCCCAGGTCCGGGGTGGCGTAAAATCCCGGTCCGGGGGCGACCATGACAGTCATGCCGTCCATGGCAAAGTCTTCGAGCATCCAGCGGGCGAAGTGTTCGGAGTCTTTGACCGGCAGGCGGGTGATGACATAGAAAGCGCCCTGGGGTTTGTGGATCACGACGCCGGGGATGGCCTTGAGCCCTTCATAGAGCACCTCGCGCCGCCTGGAGTATTCGGCCCTGACTTCGTCGAAATAATCCATGGGCATGTTGTAAGCGGCCAGAGCCGCGTATTGCTCGACGGTCGGAGGACAGAGCCTGGCCTGAGCGAACTTGAGCGCGGCTTCGTACACCTCCGGAGCCCTGGTCACGAGGGTTCCGATCCTCGCCCCACAGGAACTGTATCTTTTGGAGACGCTGTCGACGACGATGGCCCGGTCAGCGATGTCTTCGTACTCGAGAATGCTCTTATGCTTCAAGCCGTCATAGACGAACTCCTTATAGACCTCGTCACCTATCAGGAAAAGGTCATGTTTCTTAACCAGAGCGACGACACGTTCTATCTCCTCGGGAGTGTAGATCGTGCCAGTCGGATTGTTCGGGGAGCAGATGAGGATGGCCTTGGTCCGTTTCGTGATCCTGGACTCGATGGCTGCGGCTTCGGGCAGACGGAAGCCGTCCTCTATCCGGAGCGGAAGCGGGACGATCTTTACACCGGCGAAGAAAGCGTAGCCGTTGTAGTTGGTGTAGTAGGGCTCGGGAACGATTATCTCGTCGTCGGCGTCGGCCACGATGGAAAAGGCGAAATGGATGGCTTCCGAGCCGCCGGTGGTTATTATTATGTCGTCGGCCCCCACTTTGATGCCGTAGTATTCGAAATAGCGGGCTATGGCCTGCCTGAGTTCGAGAAAACCCTGGGCCGGTCCGTAGCCGAGCACCCGGCCGCGATAGTTTTTGAAGGCCTCGATCACCGGTTCCGGAGTCGGGACGTCGGGGTCGCCGATGTTAAGATGAAAAATCTTTATGCCTCTTTCTTTGGCTTTGTCGGCAAAGGGTTTTAATTTTCTTATCGGCGAAGCCTGGATGTTGAGGCCGCGGTTTGAAACTTTCATTTATTAGTCCTCCATATTCGCTTTCGTTCATTATAAGTTAAGTCAGGAGAAGGAAACAAGACAAGTATTTGGTTTTGGGACTCGCCGGTTTCGAAGGATTCAGGTTGCCAAACGGGCCGGTTTCTGTTATTTATTTCGGAAAGCAAAGCGAAGGCGCCGCCAAGCCATGCCCAAAGACATGAAAGCCCGCATAAATACGGCCGTGACCTGGGACGGCTATCACCTGCTCGAGCTCGAATGCCCGGAGATCGGAACGGCGGCCGGGCCGGGGCAATTCGTCATGGTCAGGGCCGGCTCAGGGCCTTATCCGCTCTTGAGGCGGCCGCTCAGCGTACATGCGGCCGGGCCTCACGGGATAGAAATCTTCTTCAAAACCGCCGGCCAGGGCACGGCCCTTCTGGCCGGGAAAAGGCCCGGAGACTCACTCGACGTTCTCGGGCCGCTCGGCAAAGGCTTTACCGTCGGCGGCCTGAAAGAGAAACGGGCCTTTCTCGTTGGCGGCGGCCGGGGAATTGCCCCTCTCTACTTCCTGGCTAAGAAGCTCGTTGCCGAAGGGGCGGCGGTAACGGTTTTTTACGGAGGCCGGACTGAAGCCGATCTTCCGCTGAGGGAAAAACTCGAGTCCCTCCGGCTGCCGGTTCTGTGTTCGACCGACGACGGCAGTTTCGGGACGGCCGGATTGATAACCGAATTGGCCGGCAGGGAAATGGAGCGAGCGAAACCCGATATGCTGTACGCCTGCGGCCCGGAGCTTATGATGAAGATCCTGGCCAAAACCGGGCTCGAACTCGGCGTGCGGGCCGAATTTTCGCTCGAAGCCCTGATGGGCTGCGGGATAGGCGCTTGCTGGAGCTGCGTCAGAAGGATGCGGGGTGGTAGCGGAGGCAGCGGGAGCGGCGAAGGCAAAGGCAAGGGCGAAGGCGGGCGCGAAGGCGAACGATGGGTTAAAATCTGCGAGGAAGGGCCGGTTTTCCCGGCCGAAAATATCGTCTGGACGGAATGACATGGTTGATATGTCGGTCGATCTCGGCTTCCTGAAACTGCGCAATCCGGTGCTGACCGCCAGCGGCACTTTCGGCTACGGGCTGGAGTTCGAGCCGTATCTCGACCTCAACAAGCCCGGCGGCATAATAGTCAAGGGGCTCTACCTCGAACCGCGGGAAGGCAATCCGCCGCCGAGGATAGCCGAAACTCCGGCCGGAATGATAAATTCCATAGGATTGCAGGGAGTAGGGGTCAAGGTTTTCGCCGCCGAAATTCTGCCCCGCCTGCGGAAGCTCGAAACGGCCGTCATAGTCAACGTTTGCGGCTGTTCGGACGACGAATACGCGGCCGTGGCAACCTTCCTCGACCGGCAAGAAGGCATAGCCGCTTACGAGTTGAACGTTTCGTGCCCGAATATAGAGAAGGATGGCTGGTGCCCGGCCATGTCAGCAGAGGCCACCCACGAGGTGGTCCGGCGAGTGAAATCGGCCGTGCGCAGGCCGGTCATTACCAAGCTTTCCCCGAACGTCACGAATATCGCCGAGATAGCGGCGGCGGCCGAGGAAGCCGGAAGCGACGCGATTTCGCTGGTCAATACTTTTTTAGCAATGGCCGTAGACGTCGAAACGCGGAAGCCAAAAATAGGCGCCGTTCTCGGTGGCTTGAGCGGACCGGCCATCAAGCCCATAGCTCTGCGCATGGTCTGGCAGGTGGCGTCGGCGGTCGGCGTGCCGGTCATCGGGATCGGCGGAATCAGCTCGGGAGCCGACGCTCTCGAATACATGATCGCCGGGGCTTCGGCCGTTCAGGTCGGAACGGCCAACCTGGTCGAGCCCGGAGCGGCCGGACGGATCGTCGACGAAATCGCCGCCTGGTGCGACGCCCATGGAATAAGCTCGATTCGCGAGATCATCGGAACGATCGAGACGGGTTGAGGAGCGGTTGACGGAGGTGGTTGATGGAGACGGTTGATGGGCGGTCGAAGGACGGCCGGCGGGCGGCGATCGGCAGAAGAAGGGCAGAAGAAGGGCTGAAGAACGGTAGATGATCGGTTGATAAGCGGTTGAAGGATTAACATAGCGAAGGGGAAGGCGGAAAAATGAAATCGGAAAAAGCAGGGAAAACCGGAGAAGCCGGGCGGATAATTATCGCTCTCGACGTCGGAAACGAAGAACAGGCCGTGGCCATCGTCGACAGGCTCGGTCCGGCAGTCAGTTTCAAGATCGGTCTCGAACTCTACTCGGCCGAAGGGCCGGCGGTCGTTAAAAAAGTGCAAGCCCGCGGCAAAGAGGTTTTTCTCGATCTCAAGCTCCACGACATACCAAACACGGTGGCCGGGGCCGTTCGTTCGATTTTCCGGCAGTCGGTCCAGATGACGACTTTGCATGCTTCGGGCGGATTGCAAATGATGACCGCGGCCGCCGAGGAACTGAGAAAGCTTGAAGAGGAGACCGGAAACGAGGGGCCGCTTCTGCTCGGGGTGACGGTTCTGACCAGCCTCAGGAAAGAGGATTTGAACGAGACGGGAGTCGCCGGCGGTGTGGAAGACCAGGTTTTAAGGCTGGCCGGGCTGGCGGTTAAAGCCGGTCTCGACGGAATCGTATGCTCGCCGATGGAGATCGAACCGCTGCGGAAGGAATTCGGCCGGGATGTTTTGATCGTGACCCCGGGCATAAGACCGGCATGGGCGGCAGCCAACGACCAGAAAAGAATAATGACTCCGGCCGAAGCCGTGGAGAAGGGCGCCGACTATCTGGTCATAGGCCGGCCGGTGACGGCCGCACCGGTCCCCGAAGAGGCCTTCCTCCGCCTCCTCCAAGAAATGGGGTCAGGTCTTGAAATATAAGTTTGTCCAATTTTTGAACAAAAACTGATATTTCAAGACCTGACCCCATTTGAGGCGCGGGGCGGATTCGAACCGCCGAATAAAGGTTTTGCAGACCTCTCCCTTACCTCTTGGGTACCGCGCCTTTTATCTCATCGGCTTAGCGTTCTTACGTTTTCTCTCATATGGAGCGGGCGATGGGACTTGAACCCACGACCTTCTGCATGGCAAGCAGACGTTCTACCACTGAACTACGCCCGCTCTCAGTTCCTGAACCTTAAGATCAAAATAGAAATTAACAAAAAAGACGGCCAGCGTCAATGGCCAACTGATATTTCAAGACCTGACCCCATTAACGGAGGGGAATTATTTGAACCTGGTCGCCGACCTCGACTGCGTCTCTGGCCGAAAGAATCTTGACCGTCGAGCTGCCGCCTCTTACGTCGATGACGATGGCGCTGCTGACGGCTTCCCTGGGCAGCCCGGTTTTGGCCCGGTGAAAGACCGTGACCCGGTCGCCGATTTGTATGCAGTGCTGGCGGCCGAGGCTGATGATGGCCCACTGTCCCGAACCGGCTATCCGGAAATCGTTCTCCAGATAAATAACACGGCCGTGCTCGCCCAGCTCAGGATTCAGGTCGCAGTAGCCTTCGTCCTTGCCTATCTCGCCTTCCATGTCCTCCCACGGGACAAGATAGTCACCGACCCTGGCATCACCGCAACTCCTCTCGAGACGAGCCGTGGCCATGTGTTCGCCGTCGATCCTGACGATCTTGGCCCGCGACCTGCGGTGCATGATCTGGCCGTATTCGCCGACTTTTTCTCTCAACCCGACGACGAGAAAAATCTGGCCCACGTCGATCCCGTCGGCCTGGCCCTTATCTATGTAGATCGTGTCGTAGTCATCGAGCATCACTTTCTCGTTCATGCGCTCGGCCCCGATGATGCGGATGTCGGGGAACGGCTTGCCCTCTTCATAAAGGAAAATCGAGCAGTACAGATCCGAATCGGAAATCAGCTGATAGTACTCACCGAAGATCTTCGGCTTGTTTATCTCTGCTTCCTGGCCACTGGCCGCCACGGCCGTAGCTGCCAGAACAATGGCGATAACGAATACCTGAAGATAAGGCCTAAATCCCCTTCCTTTTTTCATGGCTTCACCTCTCAGCTGATTATCTACCACTTTGGCGTATTATAATCACCGTTATCCGCAAGTGTCAACCGAAAGTTGCGGCCTCCGCGCAAGCTGTTCATCATCCTTGAAAGCCGCTCAAAACCTATATAGAATTATCGTCCGGAGAGTTTAGTCGGTTTTATGAACAAAATGTCCGATAAAATCAAAGTGGCTCTGATCTTCGGCGGCCGGTCGGCCGAGCACGAGATTTCCCTGGCGTCAGCCTCGGCTATCCATAAAAACATGGATCCCGGCCGGTTCGAGGTAATCCCGGTTTACATAAACAAACAGGGCCTCTGGAAAAAGGTCGAAGCCCCGTCGACCGATGAGCGGGCCCTCAACCGCGGCCAGTTCCTGTCTTTTCTTCCCTGGCAACCGGACCGGCCGCCTGCCGGGATCGAGGCCGACATCTACTTTCCCATCCTGCACGGTCCGTTCGGAGAGGACGGCACGATTCAGGGCCTTCTCGACCTGGCCGGCGTCCCATACGTCGGCTCGGGAGTGGCCGCTTCGGCAATCGGCATGGACAAAGTCCTGTCGAAAATCCTCTGGCAGGCTCAGGGCCTTCCCATCGTTCCGTTCATGGTTTTGAGTGAAAATGACTGGCAGGAAAATCCCGGACTCAACCTGCGACGCCTGAAACGCCGCTTTAAAGCGCCGTTCTTCGTCAAGCCGATCCGTTTGGGCTCAAGCGTGGGCATCACGAAAGTAAGCGAATACGCTTCGGCCGCGGCCGCTCTGGACACGGCTTTCAGCTACGATACGGATGTTCTGATCGAAGAATCCATCGACGGCCGGGAGATCGAATGCAGTGTCCTCGGAAACGAGCGGGCCGAAGCCTCCGTCCCCGGAGAAATCATACCTTACCGAGAGTTTTACGACTACCGCGACAAATACGTCGAGGGCAAGACGAGGTTCGTGGTTCCGGCCGCCCTGCCGGCCCCGACCGCCGACAGGATCCGCCGCCTGGCCGCCCGGGCTTTCGAGGTCCTGGGCTGTTCGGGTTTCGCCCGGGTGGACTTCTTCGTCCAGAAAAAAACCGGCCGCATCTACATCAATGAAATAAACACCATACCCGGTTTCACCGAGATAAGCATGTTTCCCCGCCTCTGGCAGGCCAGCGGATTGTCTTTCGGCCGGCTGGTCGAAAAACTCATAGACCTCGGCTTCGAAAGGCACAGGAACCGCAAACAGCGTGTCGACCTGGGCCGGATATGAGAGTGCTCGGCATCGACTTCGGCGACCGGCACATCGGCTTGGCTGTCAGCGATCCCCTTCTCCTCACGGCCCAACCTTTGGGAAGTTACACGCTGACCGGGCGCAGCGACGCCGACGGCGGCTTCTTCCGCGATCTGGTAAAAAAGCATGAGATAGGCGAAATAGTCATAGGCTGGCCGTTACGGATGAACGGGACCTCGGGCAGCCGGGCTGAAAAAACCGCCAAGTTCGGCGCCTGGCTGGAGAAAACGGTCGCCACACCGGTGTTTTTCATGGATGAGAGACTGACCTCCAGGCAGGCCCAGAATATAATTAAGGAAGAAGGAATAAGGGAACCGGCCAGCAAGAAAAAAAGGGAGGACGAGCTCTCGGCCGTGATCATTCTCTCGACCTATCTCGAAAAAAAGCGGTTGGGAAAAAATGCTCCTTAAAATATTCCGGGCCGCTTCATCGACGGCCCTAGTATTTCTTTTCGCCCTGACCATCGCCCTGGCCGAATTCCTTTATTCGCCGCTCCGCATCCCGCCCGGAATGTCCTATTTCGAAGTGGAAAAGGGCAGCCATATTCAAAATCTGGCTCTGGAGTTCGAACGAAGAGGTTTCATCTCCAGCGCCATTTTGTTCAGGCTGTCCTATTCTTTATTCCTGACCGGACAAACAGTCAAAGCCGGCGAATATGAATTCCCGTCTTCGATCACGGTCAAAGAATCCTTATTCACAATGTTCAAGGGAAAGATCCGCCTTGTCTCGGTCACCACACCCGAAGGGCTGACCGGCCGGGAAATACAGAAACTCCTCGAATCCGATTACCAGTTCCAGGCCAACGGTTTTTCCGCGGCCTTCCTCAAGGCGGACTTGGTTTCTGAACTCGACACTTCGGCCGAAGACCTCGAAGGATATCTTTTCCCCGAAACTTACTTACTGCCCAGGAAAGCCGACGGATTCGAACTCGTCTCGGCCATGACCGGCCAGTTTCTGAAAGCGTTCGACGCCTCGCTCCGGGCCAGGGCCCGTGAGCTCAGAATGTCGGTCCGCGAAGCCGTGACCCTGGCTTCGCTCATAGAAAAAGAGACCGGGTGCGAAGAAGAAAGGCCGCTCGTTTCGGCCGTCTTTCACAACAGGCTCAGGCTGGGCATGAAACTCGATTGTGATCCAACCGTTATTTACGCCCTGGAAAGGGCCGGGCGCTACAGAGGCAGCCTGTTCCTCAAGGACCTTTCTTTTCCTTCTCCATACAACACCTACTTGAACCCGGGACTCCCGCCCGGGCCGATTTGTAATCCAGGTCTCAGCTCGATCAGGGCGGCTCTTTATCCGGCGGCAGATGATTATTTGTATTTCGTCTCTCGCGGCGACGGAACTCATCAATTCAGCTCGACATATGCCGATCATCTGGCCGCGATCCGAAAATACAGATTGAAATAGCGCCGGAATTTGATATAGTGATTAGCTTGAGCCGACAGCGGCGGCGTAATGATTCTTTACACTGCAGCCGTCTTTCTCATAGATTCATGAGAGAAAAAGCTCGATTTGAGTTGGCACGTTTATTGCCATACCTATATACGGCTTGCGCCGCGGCAACCTTAAGGAGGAAAGATGAGAAAGTCAAAAGTGATGGTCGCCTTACTCGCCGTCTTCGTGATGTTCGCCCTGACAGCAGGCACGATGTCGGCCGCACCCCAGAAGGCGAAAAAACAAGAAACGAAGCAGCCCGAAAAAGTTTATATCCCCAAACAAATAAAAGCTCTTATGACTGAAGGTCTGGCTACCCGCCAGGGCCGCCAGGACATTCCATTCGAGATCTTCCGTACGCTTCATCTTCCCGCCCAGATGAATTTTCACATGGTCTTTTTCTTCAAAGTGAAGAACTCGGACCTGGGCTACACGGTTTCTCCGGCCGGCGACTCAGTGATGGCCAAATTCCATATCTTCCTTCAGCTTCTCCAGCCTGACGAGAAGGGCGGTCTCAAAATTTATAAGGAAATCTACGTTCCCGGCGAGTTCCAGGAACCGGCCGAAGGTTATGTCCCCGACGAGGCCCCATGGTACTCGGTCGGCCTGCCACTGCCAGCCGGCAAGTACACGCTGGCCATGGCCATAACCTCGCCCGATTTGCAGAAAGCGGGCATCAATTACCACGATTTCGAGCTGACCGGGATAGATCCCAGCCAGACGTCCCTGTCGACCTCCTCCGTTCTGTTCATAAAAGACCTTCAACAAATGCCAACTCCTGATCAAACGGTGAAAGTCTATAAGGGCATGTTCACTTATTCGGTCCTCCAGTTCAGTCCCAACATAGATTTCATCGTCTCTCTTGGCGAAAACATCGAGATTTTCTACTTCATATTCGGGGCTAAGACCACCGAAGCGGCCGAAGGGACCCAGCCCAAGTCAGACATCCAGGTCAGCTATGAAGTTCAGGATCTCCAGGGCAAGGCCCAGATCAAATACCAGGCCCAGGCTTATGATTTCTCTCTGATCAGCCAGGCGCTGCCCATGAAACAAACCGTTCTGATCAAGGACGACAAAGGCGAACGCCAGGAGCAACGTGACCTGCCGGCCGGACAATACCAGCTGGTAATGAACATAACCGATAAAATATCCGGCAACACGCTCGAGGTCAAAGCACCGTTCGAAGTGAAATAACAACCGCTCGGAGTTCGCGCTTTATTTGACCGTGAAAATCCGGCGGACCTTGCCGGTTTTTCCCCCACCTCCGGAGATCAGGACGTCCACATAGTTTCTTCCCTCGGGAAGAGCGAACGCAAATTCGAAAACGGCTTCTTTTAGTTCGTCGATTTCCCTGACCGAAGTGGCGAATTTCTTCTGCTCCTCGATCGTCGCCAGCTTCGAGCCGTCCCGGCCGTAGATATAAAGCCTGAAATCGAGCTCGACGTAAAAACCGCCCCCGGCATCCTCGCTGAAAACGAGATCACGGGCCGGGATCCGGATTGAAATCTTCTGAGCGGCCTGGTCATAGTTCAATTCGAACTTGACGAACTTTTTCTTGAAGACGTCGTCGGGCCCGGCGTAACGGCCGAGCTTGAGAGCGTCCATCGCCCCGAAGAAATCGCCGTCATAACGCCGGATCTTGTACTGCCCGTCGTTCTTGGCGTCGACGAACTCGATGCCCAGTTGATAGTCGTAGTAGATCCAGTAAAGGATCGATCCCCTTACGCTGGGATCGGAATGGGTGAAATATTCCTCGAACTTGTCCGGCGGCCCCATGAATATGTATATCCGGCCCCGATCCGTGTTCCAGCCGCGCCCGCCCTCGATGAAGTGTTTGGAGGCGTATTCGACCCGGCTTTCGAACTCAACCTTGAATTCGCTCTCGGGAGTTTCGGGATCCGGATCCCTTTTGTCCCAGAATTCCTGGATGAATTCTTTGCGGGCCGCTTGGTCGGTCAGAAAACTGAAAATCTTTTCTTCCTCCCGGGACATTATCAGTTTGGCCGTTTCGTAGAATTTTTCGCTCTCCGGATCCAGTTGCAGCCGGCGGGAGGATATCCCTCCGCAGAACGAGAGGCCAAAAGACACACCTATAATAAAGAACGCGGCGACGGCCCTGACGGCCGCCGGCGACCCGGTAATTTTCTTGATCATGGCTGTTCCTTTCATTCCCCGCGTGACACGTTACGATTTTAGCACGGGCCGGACCGGAAAAGAAACTCCGC
>Ga0172365_10000280_pt1 | contig 33008 bp, 29 predicted proteins | sample LakKivSesite48cm_FD_114535 | JGI IMG/M metagenome (GOLD analysis project Ga0172365, IMG submission 114535) | Sediment microbial communities from Lake Kivu, Rwanda - Sediment site 48cm | ecosystem: Environmental > Aquatic > Freshwater > Lake > Sediment | place: Rwanda: Western Province, Lake...
AATTTAGAGGTGGAGTTGATTACGCCCGTGGCGATTGAGCAGGGTTTGCGGTTTGCAATTCGTGAGGGTGGTAAGACGGTTGGCGCTGGTGTCGTCACCAAGATTATAGAATAAATGGCTAAACCTGTTCCTGACAGGTTCAGGAATGGCTAAATAAATAAAGGATAGCTGCATGAGGGTTATTATCAGTCTTGCCTGCACGAATTGTAATAATAGAAATTATACAACGACAAAAGATAAGAAAAAACAGGCACGCCTTGAACTTAAGAAATATTGTCCTTTTTGCCGAAAGCATACGATGCATAAGGAAGTGAAATGAATGTGGTAAATTCTAAATCCGAATACCGAAATTCGAAACCAAAGAATTTGTTTTTTGAACATTGCAATTTGAATTAAGTTCTGACAGGTTTTGAAATTTAGGCATTGTTTAGAATTTCGTATTTCTTGGTTCGGATTTAAATGTTATGTTAGGCCTGTAGCTCTAACGGCAGAGCATCCGGCTCCAAACCGGAGGGTTGGGGGTTCAAATCCCTCCAGGCCTGTCCTTGCGAGAAAATGTTAAATAAAATCTTAGAATATATAAGAAATATTTATCTTGAGATGCGCAGGGTTACCTGGCCAACGAAGAGTGAACTTGTTAACTCAACGATAGTTGTTATTGTTATCTCGATCTTTGTTGCGCTGATTATATTTGTTCTTGATCGAGTTTTTACGGCATCATTGGGAATTATTATCAGATAACTATGAACTGGTTTGTTCTTCATACTTTGACCGGGCACGAACAAAAGGTAAAAAAGATATTAGAAAAAGTTATTAAAGAAAAAGGTATGAATAACTATTTTGGTCGCATTGTAATACCAATAGAAAATCTGGTTAAGATTAGAAAAGGTAAGAAGGTTATGGAAGAAAGAAGGTTGTACCCTGGTTATATTGTTATTGAAATGGATCCAACCAATGAGGCATTAAAACTTGTAAATTCTGTACATGGCGTAACTCATTTTCTTGGTTCAAAAAATAAACCAATATCCCTGAGTATTGATGAAATTGAATCTCTGCTGTCACAGGTTGAAGAATCGAAAAAGAAGGTCATAACTAAAATACCATTCACCAAGGGTGAACGAGTCACTGTTACTGATGGACCTTTCACTGATTTTATTGGAACTGTAGAGGAAATATATCCGGAAAGAGAGAAGGTAAAAGTAATGGTGGTTATCTTTGGCCGACCAACACCGATAGAACTTGGTTTTCATCAACTAAAAAGTTTCTGAAAGGAGATTTTATGGCAAAAAAGGTTATTGCAGTTGTAAAATTACAAATCCCTGGTGGTAGTGCTACACCTGCACCTCCAGTTGGGCCGGCACTGGGTCAACACGGTGTAAATATTATGGAATTCTGCAAGGCGTTTAATGCCGAAACCAAAAATCTTTCCGGACTAATCATTCCGGCTGTAGTAACAATCTATAATGACCGCTCCTTCACTTATGTGTTAAAAAGCCCTCCTGCTTCAGTCCTTTTAAAACAGGCAGCAGGTATTGCCAAGGGTTCAGCCATTCCCAATCGTGAGAAAGTAGGCAAGATTACAAAAAAACAACTTGAAGAGATTGCCCAGCGTAAGCTGAAAGATTTAAACTGTGATAGTTTAGAAATGGCAATAAAAATCATTGAAGGAACGGCACGAAATATGGGTATCACCGTGGAGCAGGAATGAAAGGATCAAAACGTTATAAAGAGGCAATTGCGAAAATAGACAAAAACAAAAAGTATTCGCTTAAAGAGGCGCTTGAAACTTTAAAAAATTCAGCCAGTGCCAAGTATAATGAATCAGTTGATATCGCTATAAAACTAAATATAAATATCAAAAAACAGGACCAGCAGGTTCGGGGAACTTCAGACCTACCCTACGGAACCGGTAAAACAAAAAAGATTCTTGTATTAACAAAAGGAGAAAAAGAAGCTCAGGGAGCAGGTGCCGACTATGTTGGGTTTGAAGAGTATATCGAAAAAATAAAAACTGGCTGGTTGGATTTTGATTGTATAATTGCAACACCTGATGCAATGTCTGAAGTCGGTAAACTTGGTAAAATTCTCGGCCCCAAAGGATTAATGCCTTCCCCGAAAACCGGTACTGTAACATTTGAGGTTGGTACTCAGGTAAAGGCGCTAAAAAAAGGAAAAATTGAGTTCAAATCAGACAAAGGTGGCTGTGTTCATGTACCGGTAGGTAGGGTTTCCTTCCCTACTGAACATCTGGAAGCGAATATTCTAACCGTGTTTCATGACTTGATGGCAGCTAAACCTTTAAGTGTTAAAGGACAATTCATCAAATCTATTACCATTTCCTCTACGATTGGTCCAGGAATAAAATTGAACGAGAAAGAATTTTTAAAGGTTTAATAATGAAGGATAACGGCAAAAAATAATAAGGGAGGAATAAATGCCATCACAGAAAAATGTTGAAACCTTAGAGAAAAGCACGGAAATACTGAAAAACGGAAAAGCATTTTATTTCACAGAATTCACGGGATTAAATGTTCAACAGATGGAAAAATTGCGTCGGGAATTGAAAAAAAATCAATGTAATTACCTGGTGATTAAAAATACCATTGGTTTACTTGCCTTTAAAAACTTAGGATACGCAATAGAATTAATTAAGGATAAGTTATTCGGACCGGTCGGCGTCGCCATTGCTTATGATGACCCACTTGTACCAACTAAAATCTTACAAGATATGCAGGGTCTAAAAATTAAAGGGGCGTTTATTGAAGGTACGATTTATGATGCTAAGGGCGTCGCCGAGTTAGCAAAGATACCTTCAAAAAATATGCTTTTGCAATCACTTGTTGGCTCACTAAACATAATCGGCGACCTAATTCATACCCTGACTAGTATTTTACAAAATTTTGTATTTACAATTGATGCATTAAAAAATAACTAATTTAGAAGGGGGTAAAATGACAACAAAAACTAAAAGAAGTATTGTTGAATTGGTTGATGATATCAGCAATTTAACTGTCCTTGAACTTTCTGAACTGGTTAAGACACTTCAGGAAAAATTCGGAGTTACGGCAACAGCACCCGTTCAGGTCGTGACACAATCGCAAGGTGGAAAAGAAACGGCAAAAGCCACGGCTGAGGAAAAGAGTGAGTTTAATATTACATTAACTGCCAGTGGTGATAAGAAAATCCAAGTTTTAAAGGTTCTAAGAGAACTCACTGGCCTGGGGTTGAAAGAAGCAAAAGATATAGTAGACAATCCACCCAAAGTCATAAAGGAAGGTGCGACAAAGGAAGAAGCCCAGAATTTCAAGACAAAACTTGAAGAAGTAGGGGCAACAGTTGAGATAAAATAAAAATGGTTATTGGGCGAGGGTTGAGAAGCTGAAATTTCTAGTATCCCAAACCCAATAACTATTAACTATAAGGTAGGAGGCATATGAATAAAATTCTTGATTTTTCGAAGAGTAAGACCAATTTTGATATGCCCCATCTTTTGGAAATTCAAACTGCTTCGTATAAGAAGTTCAAGGATGTTTCCTTAAAGCAAATTTTCTTGGCGACATTCCCCATTACAGGAATTCATAATAAATATGAACTCAGGTATGTCTCTCATCGACTCGGTGTCGCAAAATACTCTATGCAGGAGGCGATTGAAAAGGGAGTTACCTATTCGGCACCACTCAGGGTAAATTTTCAGCTCTTATGTAAAGAAGACAACAATAATCTCCGTTCTATCATTGAGCAGGAAATTTATCTCTGTGATTTACCCCTAATGACCCATCGCGGCACATTCATTATCAATGGTGTGGAACGGGTTATCGTCAATCAAATTCATCGTTCACCCGGAGTTTACTTTAGTGCAGAAAATGGTATTTACTCGGCAATGGTAATCCCATATCATGGACAATGGATTGAATTCATTGTCGATCAGCAAAAGATTTTTTGGGCAATTCTTGACCGTAAAAAGAGAATTTTAGGAACAACTTTCTTGAAAAGTTTAGGCTATGTAAAAGATGAAGATATAATAAATCTTTTTTTCCCAACAAAGGTTGTTGATTTACCGGAGGCAAAAAACTACTTTCTTGCTGAAAATATTACTATCGGTGAGATTGCTTTAAGTATTGCTGATTTATTTGATGAATCTAATTATGAAACACTAAGCCATAATGGAGTTAAAAAAGTCCGTGTCATTAATTCCCATGATGTCGGTGTCACGATTATAACCAACACGTTAAAAAAAGATCCCAAAAATATCGCCACCCTGGAAGAAGCTGCAAGAAGAATTTATTCAACATTAAGGTCAATTCCACCACCAGCTCCAGAATATGCAGTAACATATGTAAATGATCTCCTTTTTGATCTTGCTCATTTTAATCTTGGAGAGGTTGGACGTTTTAAGTTGAATCACATGTTTAGCATAAAAAAAGACATAACTAATACTAAGTTTACGAAAGACGATTTGATTAGAGTCCTTCAAACATTATTGCGTTTTGCCAATGATGAATTTGAACCTGATGATATCGATCACCTTGGCAATAGGCGCGTTCGGCGCGTTGGCGAATTACTTGAAGCACAATTTAAATTGGCAATCACACAGCTTATTCAAAATATTAAAGAAAGGTCTTCACTTATGGATGAAACAGACCTTTCACCTCAAGACCTTATTAATCCTCATCTTGTTTCCAACATAATAATGAAATTCTTTACAACTTCTCAGTTATCTCAATTTATGGAACAGACAAATCCAATATCTGAAATGACACACAAACGTCGTATTTCGTCTTTAGGACTTGGAGGGTTAACCCGACAAACCGCAGGTTTTGAAGTTAGAGATGTTCACTATTCTCATTATGGACGTATCTGCCCCATTGAAACGCCTGAAGGACCCAATATCGGTTTAATTTCAAGTCTCTCAAGTTATGCCCGCATTGATGATTACGGTTTCATTGTATCGCCATACTGGGAAGTAAGGGAAGGAGCAGTTAAAAACAAATATACTTTTTTGCGGGCTGACGAAGAAGATCAGTATACAATTGCTCAGGCAAATACTCCGATTGACAAACAGGGCAGAATTACAACGGACCGGGTATTGTGCCGACGAAAAGGAGAGTTCCCATTAGTTATGCCAGATGAGGTAAATTTTATGGATGTCTCTCCGGAGCAAGTTTTCAGTCCAACTGCGGCACTCATTCCCTTTTTAGAACATGATGATGCCGACCGTGCTTTAATGGGTTCAAATATGCAGCGACAGGCAGTACCGTTAATAAATCCTGATATTCCACTTGTGCAAACTGGTATGGAAAAAAGAATTGCTTTTGATTCAGGCACATTATTAATTGCTGAAGAAGATGGCGTTGTAGAATGTGTTGACGCAAATAAAATCATGGTCAAAAACAATAAAGGCAAAAAGATAAAGTATCAACTTGCTAAATTTCTACGTTCCAATCAGAATACCTGTATCCATCAGCGCCCCCTAGTGAAAATCGGTGACCATGTAAAGAAAGGCGAAGTGCTGGCTGATGGCTATTCGACAAAAGAAGGTATCCTTGCCCTTGGTAAAAATGTGTTGGTAGCATTTTTACCCTATTTAGGTTACAATTTTGAAGACGCTATCGTCGTAAGTGAGAGATTGCTTAAAGATGATATTTTTACCTCAATTCACATCTTAGAATTTGATTGTGAAGTTAGAGAAACAAAACTTGGACCCGAAGAGATAACTCGGGATATTCCCGGGGTACCTGAATTTTTGTGTAAAGACCTGGATGAATTCGGGATTGTTCGTATTGGTGCCGAAGTCGGCTCTGATGACATCCTTGTCGGGAAAATTACACCTAAGGGCGAAACTGAATTGACACCCGAAGAGCGATTAATGAGGGCAATCTTTGTGGATAAGGCAACCAATGTTCGTGATACATCACTTCGTGTAGAACCAGGAGTGGAAGGCGTGGTAATAGATGTCCGAGTTCTTACTCGCCGAACCACAGACCCCCTTGCTAAAGTTGTTATGGAAGAACGTGAGAAAAAGATAAAGCAGGAGTTTGCACAATTACAAAACGAAACTATAGCAATGCGTAATGAATTATTGAAATCATGCCTGATGGGGTTAACCGCTACTTCTACTATTCGGGATGGTAAGGAGAGTGTAATTCTTAAGAAAAATCAAATATTTGATGAAAACTTTTTTAATAGTCTCACCACTGAAAAGATAACGGCTGACGAGCAATTTACCGACAATCAGAAAATCAATGAAAAAGTTATAAAATGTATTCAGGAATACGAAGAGCAGTTACAACATATTAAGGCTGATAAAAAGATGGAGGAAGATAAATTACTACGGGGCGATGAATTACCTTATGGGGTTCTCAAAGTAGTAAAAATTTATATCGCCCAGAAAAGAAAAATTGCTGTTGGTGATAAAATGGCTGGCCGTCATGGTAATAAAGGTGTAGTAGCAAAAATAGTGCCTGAAGAGGATATGCCTTATCTTGCCGATGGGACCCCCATTGATATTGTATTGAATCCTTTGGGGGTACCATCACGTATGAATGTAGGGCAGATCCTGGAAACCCATCTTGGTTGGACAGCGGAAAAATTGAAATTTTATGCACTTTCACCGGTGTTTAACGGTGCTACTGTAGCAGACATCAAAGACAAATTGAAAGAAGCAGGTTTGCCGGAAGATGGTCAGGTTACACTATATGATGGACGTACTGGTTCGTCATTTGATTCCAAGGTTACTGTTGGCAATATGTATATGCTCAAACTTATTCATATGGTTGACGAGAAGATGCATGCCCGTTCCAGTGGACCGTATTCACTCATCACCCAGCAACCATTGGGAGGCAAAGCACAATTCGGTGGACAAAGACTTGGAGAAATGGAGGTCTGGGCGCTGGAGGCATATGGAGCTGCATACACACTCCAGGAAATGCTTACCGTAAAATCAGATGATGTTGATGGTAGAGCGGCAATGTATGAGGCATTAATTCGTGGTAAAAATCCTCCAAGACCACGAGCCCCGGCATCCTTCAATGTATTATTAAAGGAATTGCAGGGACTGTGTCTTAATGTAAATTTCGAAAAAAAGGAGGAGTTTGATGAAACATAATTGGCAGAATTCAATTGATTTTTTAGATTTTACGGGTATAAAATTAAGCCTGGTTTCACCGGAAACAATTCAATCCTGGTCAAAAGGCGAAGTTACCAGAGCTGATACAATAAATTACCGCACACAGAGACCAGAAAAAGATGGCTTGTTCTGTGAAAAAATCTTTGGTCCGGTTAAAGATTATGAATGTGCCTGTGGGAAATATAAAAAGGCAAAATACCGAGGAACAATATGCGACCGATGCGGCGTTGAAGTTTTGCCAGCTTCAGTCCGGCGTGAACGGATGGGTCATATTGACCTCGCAGTGCCAGTTGCCCACATCTTCTTTTACAAAATTCCTCCCAGCAAAATTGGACTGTTATTAGATTTAACCATCAATTATTTAGAAGCGATCCTCAATTATGAAGCATATATTGTTGTCGAATCTGGTACCTCTCCTTATCCAAAGGGCAAAATACTTGAAGAGGAAGAATATCAAATTACCCGGGATAAAAATTATGAAGGGTTCCAGGCCGATACTGGTGGTCAACCAATTTATGATCTTTTGAAGGAAATTGATCTGGAAAATCTATCCTCGGATTTAAGGATAAGGTTAGAGAAAGAAACACTTGAGGCAAGAAGGATAAAATTACTCAATAAATTGAAACTTGTTGAAGCACTTAGACTTTCAGGGAATCGTCCAGAATGGATGATGTTAACGAGAATTCCGGTTATTCCACCGGACTTGAGACCACTTGTCGCCTTGGAAGGGGGAAGATACGCAACGAGCGATTTAAATGATCTCTATAAACGGGTGATCACTCGCAACAATCGTGTAAAACAGCTGATTTCAGGGATAAAAACTCCCGATGTAATAGTGCGGAATGAAAAAAGAATGCTCCAGGATGCAGTGGATGCACTTCTTGATAACTCAAGACGGACAAGACCTATCAAGGGAAGGGGAAATAGACCTTTGAAATCCCTCGCTGATGCATTAAAGGGAAAGCAAGGTCGTTTTCGCAGAAATCTCTTGGGTAAAAGAGTCGATTACTCTGGTCGTTCAGTAATTGTAGTTGACCCCACGCTAAAATTGTATGAATGCGGTATTCCAAAAGAGATGGCGCTGGAACTTTTTAAACCGATGATAATCCGAAAATTGGAAGAAAGAGGAGTGGTAGATTCAGAAAGGAGTGCTCGCCGACTTGTTCGCTCACGCTCGGCAGAAGTTTATGAAATTCTTGAGGAAGTCATAAAAGAACACCCTGTGCTTTTGAATCGTGCGCCCACACTGCACCGTGTTTCTATTCAGGCATTTTTGCCGGTTCTCAAAGAAGGACGCGCCATCGCCATCCATCCCCTTGTATGTGTTCCTTATAATGCAGATTTTGATGGTGATACGATGAGTGTTCACATTCCCCTTTCACCCGAAGCAATAATGGAATCCTATTTACTATTACTCTCCATTCATAATATTCGTAGCCCCGCAAACGGAAAGGCATTGATGACACCAACTCAGGATATTGTAATCGGTTTACATTTTCTGACAAAATTAAAAGAAAAAACTGGAAGTCTAAAAATATTTGATAATATTGATGAAATATATTTCGCTGTTGATAATCGTTGTATAACTCTACACGAACCCATTAAATTTAAATTTAAGGATAAACTAATAACAACCACAACTGGCAGGGTTATTTTCAATCAACTGTTGCCGGAAGAGATGCGGTTTAAAAATGTTACATTAACCAAAAAACAAATTGCTTCAATTGTTGATGAATGTCTTAATGCATTTGGGACGGCAAAAACCGTTGAACTTCTTGATAATTTAAAGAAAGCAGGTTTTGAATATGCTACTAAATCGGGCTTAACTATTGGCATTGATGATATGAAGAGCCCCAGGATTAAAGATAAAATATGGAATGAGGGATTAAAGGAAGTAATGGAAATAAATCGTGCTCATCGAACAGGATTAATTTCGGAGACCGAAAGATATAATAAGGTTATTGATACGTGGACAAAGGTTGCCATGGAAATTGAGGAAGAGCTGATAAATGAGTTGGGGCGAGACCAGAATAGATTTAATCCATTATATATGATGGTTGAATCTGGTGCTCGTGGTTCAAGAAATCAGGCGAATCAGATATGTGGATTACGCGGGTTGATGTCCAAACCCCAGCGCAAGGTCAGTGCGGTACAGATCATTGAAACACCAATAAAATCTTCGTGTAAAGAAGGATTATCAGTTCTCGAATATTTTATCTCCACGCATGGCGCCCGAAAAGGGCTGGCCGATACAGCTTTAAAAACCGCCGATGCCGGTTATCTTACAAGACGACTTGTAGATGTTGCTCAGAATGTAACAATCACAATAGAGGACTGTGCCACTATTATGGGACAAGAAATAAGCGCTTTGAAAGAAGGCGAAAAGATTGTTGAACCATTGAGTGAAAGAATTACTGGCCGTGTCGCTTTAATTGATATTGTTGATCCAATCACGAATGAGGTACTTATTCAAGCGGGTAACGAAATTACTGATGAAATTGCAAGAAAGATAGAAAAGAGTGGTGTTGAAAAAGTAAAGGTTCGTTCAATTCTAACTTGCGAAGCGCCCGCCGGGCTCTGTGCTAAATGTTATGGCAGAAATCTGGCTACCGGACGGATGGTAGAAATTGGTGAGGCCGTAGGAATCATGGCAGCACAATCAATCGGTGAACCCGGCACTCAGCTTACACTGAGAACATTCCATGGTGGTGGAGCAGCCTTAAGAATAGCAGAGAGTACAACAAGGCTTGCTGATTTTTTGGGAGAAATTATTTTTGAAAAAATTTCCTCTGTTGAAAAATCGGATGGAACACTTGTAAATCTTAATGACAAAGGACGTATTATTATTAAAGATAAAACCAGGAAGATTACTTACAATATTCCCATAGGTGCGACAATTTATGTTAAAGAAAAACAAAGTATACAGGAAGGTGATATATTGTTTGAGTGGGATCCCTATTCAATACCTATTGTTGCACAGGTTGGTGGTAAAGTTAAATATATGGATATAATTCTGGGAATAACTCTACAGGAAAATTGGGTTGATGAAAGGTCTGGTGGAAAACAATCAGTAATTGTTGAGGATCGTTTGCGCAAGCATCATCCTAAGGTAATTATCTGTGATTCTAAATCTGGCAAGGAACTTAAAGATTTTTCAATACCGGCTGGAGCCTATCTTCTTGTAAAAAATGGTGATGAAATAACTCCTGGCACACTGATTGCCCGAATTCCTAAAGAAATTGGAAAAAGTAAAGATATTACGGGTGGGCTTCCACGAGTGGAAGAGCTTTTTGAAGCAAAATATGTAAAGGATGCAGCCGTAGTTTCAGAGATAGATGGTGAGGTTGATATTGAAGAAGAAAAAGGTAACTGGATCGTAACAGTTACTCCTGAGGTTGGTGATAAAAAGATTTATAAAATTTCCACTTCAAGATATTTGAAGGTCCATTCTGGAGAACAAGTAAAAGCTGGAGACGCCTTGTGTGAAGGACCCATTGACCCCCACGACATTTTGCGTATAAAAGGGCCTATGGAAACCCAACGTTTTCTGGTAAATGAAATACTTGAAGTCTATAGAATTCAGGACGTTAAAATTGATGATAAACATATTGAAGTAATTGTGCGCCAGATGCTACAGAAGGTTAAAATTGAAGATCCTGGATCAACTCCATTTGTTAGTGGGGGAATTGTGGACAAACGTCGGGTTATAGAAGTAAATCAAAAAATAATGACTATTGCCGAGGATGAGCATGCAAAACCCGCCACCTATCGGCCGATTCTTTTGGGTATAACCCGGGCAGCACTTTCTAGTGAATCATTCTTCTCCGCTGCTTCATTCCAAGAAACGGCAAAGGTTCTTGCCGATGCAGCAGTTGAAGGCAAGATTGATAATCTTGAAGGATTAAAAGAAAATGTTATCGTAGGAAGAATAATTCCCGCGGGAACAGGATTCAAGAAATTTCAGAAAATAGATCTATTATCCGACAAAACGATTGAAGCAGATGTAGGTTAAAAAAATTTTTCTTATAAGTTGAGATTTAAAAAATAGTTTAAAAATTCGCGCAAGAAAATTATTACTGGTACTGCAAAAATTAATCCCCAGAATCCCGCGACTGCACTTCCTAAAACAAGAGCAAAAATAACTATTGCTGGATTCAATCGGGATGCCTTGCCAATGATAACTGGTCCCAGGAATAAATTTTCCAGCATCTGTTCGCCAATGTAAACTATGCCAATTTTAAAAATGGTGATCAGGGGTGGCGGTGTAAAGATCCCAATCAAAAGGGCGGGCACTAAACTTAATACAAAACCAACATTGGGAATCAAGTTACAAATAGCAGCTACAATTCCTAAAAATACATAGTATCTAATGCCTAAAAGCCAGAGCATAGAACCAATTATAAAACCGACCAAAATCATCAAGATAATCTGGCCCCGAAAGTATCGCGCGAAACTAATATTTATCCTTCCCATGAAATTACTGAAATTATCCCGCTCTCCTACAGGTAATAAATTCTTAATCCATACAGTAATTTTTTCACGGTCGGCAAGAAACAAATAGGCGATTATTGGAGTAAGAATAAAATTATAGATAAAGGATATTATCCCCCGGACCCCCTGTCCAACCTGTATAATGGTCTGGAGTAGACCACTTACAATGGATCCGAGATAATTGCTGACTGTGCTTATAATAATCTCCTGATTAACATAGACACCTATTGCATTCAACCTTTCAGTTACGGCGTCGATAAGCAATTTACTGCGGGCAATAAATTCCGGAATTTTTTCAATAAGGAATTTTAATTCATTAACAAGATTGATAGTCAGCAAAAATAATACTAATGGAATAATTGCAATTAAAGGCAAAAGAATAATTAATATTGCTAAGATTCTAGGTAGTCTCTTTTTTTCTAAAATATCAACAAGAGGACCGATAATATAAGCAATACTTACACCAATAATAAAAGGCATTAATATTGCAAAATAGCGAATGATAATATAAATACATAATAAAAGAATTGAAGCAAAAAAGAACGGACGAATATCCTTAGTTCTACGCTGTGGCCATAAAATAAAAATAATTAAGAGTAATAACCAAACCGGCGAAAAAATTTTTGAAACAAGGATAAAAACCAGCAGAATAATAATTGTTATATAATAAAATATCCGCTCCATTATTTAGTATATACAGTTATTATATAAAATCAAGGATAAAATTCTGGGTGCTAAATTAATAATTTCTGCATTAATTGTTCAAAAAATGGTAGGCATTAATTGCTGCTTGGGCGCCTTCGCTACAAGCCACGATTACTTGGCGAATTTTTTTTGCCCGGATATCACCTGCGGCGAAAATACCAGGAATAGAAGTCTCAAGATTTTCATCGGTAACAATGAATCCATTAATATCGGTCTTTAAAAAATCCCTAACAAACTGCGAGTTAGGCAATAGACCAACATATATAAATACCCCACTGACATTAATAGTTTTTTCTTCGCCACTCTTTCTATTCTTTATTTTAATTGATTCTACTATTGAGTGACCATTGATACTCAAGATTTCATAATTAAAAAGAAAATCCACCTTTTTTTCATTCGTAAAATAGTCGTACAGAATTTTATCTGCTGTTATATGAGGTAAGAATTCAATAAAGGTGATATTTTTAACAATATTCAGAAGAAATCTTCCTTCTTGAAGCCCCGAATTCCCACAGCCAATCACGGCGATTTTCTGATTTTTAAAAAGGGGACCATCACAGATGGCACAGTAACTAACGCCCCGCCCCAATAATTCATTTTCACCAGGGACATTTAACCGGCGGGGCGATGAGCCAGACGCAATAATCAAGGATCGTGATAAATAATCACTATTGTCAGCCTTTATGCGGAAAATTTCTTTTTCTTGCATTATGGTCTTTGCCTCACGATTAATTATCTCTACACCAAAACGAAGACATTGCTTTTTCATTAAGTCACTCAGTTGATTTCCGGCTATGCCCTCGGGAAATCCCGGATAATTTTCAATTAAATTGACCATTGTTATTGTTCCACCCGGAATTCCTTTTTCTAAGATTATAGTCTTTAAACCAGCCCGGGCACTATATATCCCCGCACTCAGTCCGGCCGGTCCCGCACCAATTATCAATAAATCATAAATGACTACACTCATAAAATTATCTTTTTGTTAAAACATTACATTAGATAATTTCCATTAAGCGTTAAGCTGTAATATGTTTAATCCACCTGCCTTCTTAAGAAAGTGGGTACTTCAAGATCATTAGAATTATAAATTTTTTCCTTCGTTTCTTTCTTTATCTCTTTCCTCTTAAACGTCGGAAACTCGTAATTCTCACTGCGCACAACCGCATCAATCTTTGCTTCAGGAACTTCTTCGGTTATACCAGTGGCAACAACCATTATTTGAACTTTATTACCTAAGGTTTCATCAATTACCAGTCCAATTTTGGCATTGGTATCGTCATTGTTCACCTCATTCATAATCATAGTTGCAGCCTCATTGACTTCTTTCATCTTCACATCCGAACCACTTATATTTATAAGAATACCCCGCGCACTTCTGATGGAAATATTATCAAGTAGTGGTGATGAAATTGCTGATTGCGCTGCTTGAACCGCACGGCTTTCGCCTTCGCTTATCCCGAGTCCTAAAATTGCCTTACCTCGTTCAGTCATTACTGCCCGAACATCAGCAAAATCAAGATTCATAATACCTGGTTTCGTGACCAATTCAGCAATACCTTTTATGGCATTAAAAAGCACAATATTTCCTGCCTTTAAGGCATCAACCATGGTTTGATCCTGGGGAAAAACCATTGAGATTTTATCATTTGGTATACAAATTAGTGTATCCACTGCCTCACCTAATTCTTCAATTCCCTTTTCCGCAATTCTTAATTTTTTGGGTGATTCATGACCCCAGGGTTTGGTTACAACAGCAACCACCAGTGCACCAGAATTTTTTGCCTCTTGGGCAATGGCCGGAGAAGCACCTGTGCCTGTGCCACCACCTTCGCCACAGGCAATAAAAATCATATCTGCATCCTTGACCACATTCTTTATTTCTTCTCGTGATTCTTCAGCTGCCTTACGACCGAGTTCTGGGTCTCCACCAGCACCAAGTCCTCGAGTAAGATTAATTCCAATTTGAATTTTCTCTGACGCCTGGCAGTAATATTGCAGATGCTGGGCATCGGTATTAACAGCAATTAATTCAACACCGTCAATGCCGAAGGCTTGAGCAAAACTTACTGTATTACAACCTGCACCACCAACACCAATGAGTTTTATTTTTGCACAAAATTTTGGTTCCTGGACCAATCCTAACATAATACCTCCTTTCAAAAATATTTACTGAAAAGTTCTTCGAACCGTTTTTTTAGTGAATCAATGATACTCATTCCCTTTTCTCGGGGAATGAGTGATACGTTTTTCTTTTCAAATCCATAAAGAATCAATCCCACACCTGTTGCATAAATCGGGTCAAGGACAATATCGGTAAGACCACCGATCTTTTTAGGAATGCCAAGTTTTACCGGTAAATTGAATATTTCTTCAGCAAAGCGGTCAAGATTAGTTAATCTTGCAGTTCCTCCAGTTATTACCACACCTGCGCCAAGCACATCAGAGTATCCACTCTTCTTTATTTCACGATTCGCAATCATTAATATTTCTTCAACCCTAGGACTAACAATATTATAAAGAGTTTCTTTGGTTATTACTCTATCCTCTCGGCCACCGATACCAGGCACCTTTATTTCTTCTTTTTTCTCTTCATCTTTTAAACTCAAGGTCGCATATTTCTTTTTGATTACCTCAGCTTGATTGTGAGGGGTCCTTATTCCGATAGCAATATCATTAGTAATATACTCACCACCCAGAGGTATTACCTGTGAATAACGTATTGAGCCATCATAAAAAATAGCAAGGTCTGTAGTTCCACCCCCAATATCAAGCAGGCATACACCCAGATCCAGTTCATCCGGTTGTAGAACTGCATATGAAGATGCAAGAGGTTGTAATACCAAATCTTTAACCTTTAACCCGGCGCGGTGCAAAGCACTATAAATATTCTGAGCCGAGGCGATAGCTGCGGTCACGATATGGACTTCGGCTTCTAATTTTACCCCGCTCATTCCAATAGGATCCTTTATTCCCCGTTCATTATTAACTATATATTCAATGGGGATGGCGTGAATAATCTCGCGGTCCATAGGCAGGATTATTGCCTTTGCCTGCTCAATGACCCGTTCAATATCACGCTTGGTTATTATTCCTCCGGTTCTTGAAGTGGCAATCATTGCGTGGGCATTAATGCTCTCAATATGTGAACCAGAAATGCCTGCGTAGCAGGAATCAACTTTCACACCAGCCATTTTGGAGGCTTCTTCTACTGCCCTCTTTATTGAAGTAATTGCCTTTTCCAGATTGACGATTACACCCCTTTTTAGACCATAGGAAGGTGTTGAACCCACGCCCACAATCTTTAATTCATTATCTTCTACTTCGGCAACGATTGCCGCAACTTTTGTTGTTCCTAAATCTATGCCAACGATTCTATCTTTTTTTGCCATGTACACCTCCCCTATTTAACAAAATAAATCCCAAGCACCGAACAAATTCCAAATTTAAATACCAATTCTTTAAATTTAATATTTGATCTGAATTTCGCATTTTGCGTTCCGAATATTTTTCTCTATTCATCTCTTTCTCACAATCACCTGACGATCGAATCGCAGGTCAATTTCTAAGTGCCCCGGTAATTTCAAAAGGTCCAACTTATATATTATTTCCTTCTTTCTCTTGAAATCATTCTGTCCTAAAATGAACTTTTTGCCTCCATACTCAATAATACCTTCAGATTCAGAAATGATCTGCGCTTCAGGAAGAACCTCTTTTAAAGTAATGCATTGTCCTTTATCTTTCATCGATGGCGAAAGTATAAACTGCACAATGAAAAGAATTAGTAGAAATAGAATTATAACCATTATAATATATTTCACTGTCACACAATCCTCACTTCTGGTTTTAGATTAATCCCCTTTATTTTTTTCACTCGCTCCTTAACAATTTTCATAAGCCTGATTACATCCCGTGCCTTCGCCCGCCCAAGATTAATAATGAAATTGGCGTGTTTTTCACTCACCGATGCATCACCAATCCTCATTCCCTTTAATCCACATTCTTCAATTAATTGACCGGCACTCAAAGGTAATGGATTCTTGAAAAAAGATCCCGCGGAAAATCCTTTGGGTTGTTTTTCCCAGCGGGTTTTTAAATAATTTTTTATCTTTTCTTCAATAACTTTCCTTGAATATCTTCTCATATTTAATTCAACCGCCATTATAATTGCCTTTTCAGGAATATTAGAATAACGATATTTAAAAAGAATTTTATCCCGTGGGATTATCCTTTTTACAAGTTTTGAATCAAGAATTATCACCTGTTCTACAATTTCTGAGATTGAATGGCCAAATGCACCAGCATTTCCTTTCACCGCTCCACCGATAGAACCCGGGATTCCGGCGAGAAACTCAGCACTACCATAACTTTCCTTCATCGTTTTATTCAAAAAATTTTTTATCGACACACCTGCACCGCACATAAATCTATTTTCACAATTTCTTATTCTTTTAAAATCACCCATCAATTTTATAACAATACCGTTAAATCCATGGTCATGGAAAAGAATATTCGTCCCTTCTCCAATAATCAAATATCTCAATTTATATCTTTTAATAACCTTCATCGTTTCTAAGAGTGCCTTCTGATTATATGTTTTGATAAAACAAAGGGCATTGCCACCTATTTTAAAAGAAGTATAGCTTTTCAACGGCTCATTTATCATAATCTTTATACCTTTTATCCCTTTAAAAATATTTCTCATTTCAATGCCTTGAACAATCGAGGAATAATACTATTGATATCACCAGCCCCCTGAACCATAATAATATCATCCGGTCGCACAGTTTTTTTCAAAAATTTAATGATTTCAGAAAAGGATTTAATAAAATAAATATTTTCCTGTTCCTTGCAAATTCTACGACTGAGTGCCTCACCATTTATGCCAGGAATTGGAATTTCATGGGCGGGATAGATTTCTGTGATAATAACTATATTCGCAAATATGAATGCCCGGCTGAATTGGTCAAAGAGATAATAGGTTCTTGTATAACGGTGAGGCTGGAATATAGAAATTATTCGTTTATCAGGAAAATACTCTTTAATTGTTTGTAGGGTAATACTGATTTCTGTAGGATGATGTCCGTAATCTTCAAAGACCATTATATTATTTAAACTTCCATGATATTCTATCCTGCGGTGGACACCTTTAAACATTTTCAAGGCTTCTCTAATCTGTTTTATGGAAATTTCCAATTCCAAGCCTACACCAATTGATGCCAGGCTATTTATCACATTGTGCCGTCCAGGGATATTTATCTCAAATCTGCTGAGTGTTTTATTATCCCAGGATACTTTGAAGATTGTACCAAAATTTTTCTGTTTTAAGTCATACGCCTTCAATTGTGCATGTTCGCTCAATCCGTACATTATTATTCTTCTTTTTATACGGTCTTTAATATTCAAATTACTCGGTGAATCAGCACCAAGGAATACACAACCCCAGAATGGAACATGATTTGCAAAATATAGAAAATTTTCCTCAATTTCTCTTAAATTTTTATAATATTCTAAGTGCTCTGGTTCAATATTAGTAATCACCGCATATGAGGGTAAAAGTCGCAAAAAAGATTTATCCGATTCATCTGCCTCACAAACTAAATAATCACCCCGACCATATCTCGCTTGATTCTTTCCCTTTACAATTCCACCAATAACCGTTGTTGGTTCCAACTCACCTCTTTGTAAAACTTCGCCTACCATTGAGGAAGTTGTAGTCTTACCATGCGTCCCTGAAATGCAAATTGAATTTTTTATGCGGGTCAATTCAGCAAGAAGTTCGCTTCTGTGAATAACTGGTATACCAAGTCTCTTTGCCTCAACGAGTTCACAATTGTCTTCTTTTACCGCAGTTGAGTAAACTACCACATCCACCCGTGCTACATTGTCTTTGCAATGTCCTAATTTGACTCTGATCCCTGCTTTTTTTAATTTATCAGTGACTGGTGAACGTTTGATATCGGAACCAGATATTTTAAAATCTAAGTTGTTCAAAATTAATGCCAGCCCACTCATACTGATACCACCAATACCAACAAAGTGGATATTACCAGTTCGCCCTAAAATTTTCTTCATTTCAGCTCCGCAATTATAGTTTCCACAATTATTTTTTCCGCATTAAGAATTAACTCTTGGTTTGAAATTTTATTTAACTCTTTAGCATTTGCTAACTCGATAATTATATTCAATAGAAGATTTCCATTTAAATTTTGCTCTAATGCCATTTTCACATTGGACATCTGTGCAAAATATTGTGCATTATAATACTGGTGATTATCCACGGCATATGGGAAAGGAATAAAAAGAACTGATTTTTTCATTATTATAAGTTCATAGCCACTGAGTGCTCCGGCACGGGATATAACAACATCGGCTTGGACAATAATCTTCCAGGGTTCGGTAGTGAAAGGTATAACCTTGGTACGAGTATCTTTCTGTCTATTTACCCATTCAAAATCCCGTTTGCCACTAATTATTATGATTTTATATTTCTGTGGTAAAATCTTCTGTAGTTCGATTGCAAGTTCATTCAATTTTTTGGCACCTTGACTTCCACCCAAAAAAAGCACTGTTTTTACATTACTTTTATATGCTGTAAATCTTTTAAATTCTTCTCTTATGGGAATGCCGGTTATCGTTAAATTACCCTTCATTTTTATTCCACAGGGCATACCGAGAAAAACCTTTCGGGCATAGGCAGCAAATAATCTTGTCGTTCTGCCGGGAATCCGATTGGGTTCAAAAAGATAATATGGGCGATGATTTATTATACAAGACACAATCAATGGGATTGAACCAAAGCCACCAAATGAAATACCAACACCATTTTTGATTATTTTGTTTAATCTAAAGACCGATTCAATAACCTTTAACAATGCAACAATTTTAGTAATCAATGATTTGCCATAATAAGGTCTGGGATTTATCCCAAAGGTTTTCAAATTGTATTCTTTTGCGAATTTCTCTTCAGGATATCCACGCCGCACCAGAAATATCGTGTTCCAATTGTATCTCGTAAATTCTTTCGCAACAACAACTGCTGGAAAATAATGACCCCCAGTACCGATTCCTGAGATTACTATCAGAAGTTTACCCATTTTCCTACCTCAACTTTGAAATCTGCAGTATTATTCCTGTAGCAAAGAGATTGGCACAAAGTGACCATCCGCCGTAAGATATAAATGGTAATGGAATTCCTGTAGGTGGTAGTAATCCGATACTTACACCAACATGGACTAAAAAAATAACAAATATTGTCATATTCAATCCTAAAACAGTTAAACGAGCAAATTCATCATTCACTGTTTGAGCAATGGATAATCCACGTAAGAAAATTTCCCAATACAATATAAAAATTATAAGACTTCCAATAAAGCCTGATTCTTCGGCAATATGAGCAAAAATAAAATCATTATGGATGCGAGGTAAAAATAAAAATTTCTGAATACCAGCACCAAGTCCTCTACCCAATGGGCCACCGCCACCAATTGCAATCAATGATTGCTGAACCTGATAGGTCGGATGGGTAATAAAACTGAACAGACGGATGCGCACATGAGGAAAAACAGCCACCGCAATTATAAAAAGTATTATTCCGACCATAAATATCGGCGTCAAAATCTTAGTCTTAACCTCACTATAAATCAACATACTTATTAGCACAACGAAAGAAATAATCGCGACCGAGATTGAAGGTTGCACAGCCACCAAGATGATTAATGAAAATGGCAGCAGGGTAGCAATAACGACACCCTTTTTATTACTGGCGGTATCTGGATGATTAATAAAGAAGTTAGCCAGGAAAAAAACAATCCAGATCCGTACAAATTCTGAAATCTGTACACCGAACGATGAAATCAATAAACTCCTTTTTGCACCATACTGCATTCTACCTATGAAAAGCGTAAAGATTAATATAACCAAAAGCAAAAAAAATGTTGGTAATATCAATTTTCTTATTTTCTCATAAGGTACAAAAAGACCGATAAAGAAAAAAATAATCGCAATTGAAATTCTCTTTATGTGGCCGAGTAGATAATATAGTGAATTTTCTCCTTCACGCATTGCCTGATAATAAGATGAAGAAAAGACAAAAACTGAGCCAAGTATCAGTAAAACGAAAACCGTTATTAGAAGTGTTCTGTCAATATTTAAGGACACCATTTTTAAATGCTTTTCCCCTTTCCTGGAAGTCCCGAAAATCACCGAATGAGGCAAACCCCGGATTTAACATAATGACATCACCTTTTTGAGCAAATCTTCTTGCTTTGGTTATTGCTTCATTCATATCGCGGACAATAATATAATTTTTGTACCGATTTTTCTTTAAGAATTGAGCGACCTGATTTGCATTCTCACCAAGAATCACAATCCCCTTTGCTTCTTTTATTAAAATTTTGAAATAATTCTTACAACTATCCCCTTTTTCCCGACCGCCAATAATGACAATTTTATTACCTGGCACAGCTTGGAATGATGCAATGGCTGATGCTTCATTTGTGCTCATAGAATTATTAATATAACGGATACCTTCAATCACACCAACCTCTTCAAGACGATGAGGTAAAGGATTTAAAGTTTTTATACCATTTTTTATATTATCGTTAGATATATTCAATATCTTGGCAACCGCAATTGCAGCAAGAGTATTTAATTGATTATGATTACCTAATAATGGTATTTCATCACCTGCGATTATCTCTTCAGTTTGAAAGTGTAACATTCCATTTAACCAGGCGCCGCTACGGCATTTTTTACCAAAATATATTATCCGGGTATTTATGTCCGCCATAATCAAACGAATATTTTTATCCTCAAAATTTATTACCGCATAATCTTCATTTGTTTGATTCATAAAAATTCTTTTTTTAGCTGCAATATATTCATTTAAATTACGATGCCAGTTTAAATGGTCAACACTAATGTTTGTTAAAATTGAAACTCGGGGATGAAAGTTTTTAATTCGGATCAACTGAAAAGAGGACATTTCAAGGATATAGTAGGCGTATGGTTCTTGGTACAAAACTGAAGAAAATGGTTGTCCTGGAGCGATATTGCCACCGAGGAAATTTTTTATACCCGCAGTGCTGAGAATATTACTGATAAGTGCCGCTGTGGTACTTTTGCCATTTGTCCCGGTTACAGCGATTATTTGTGGATTTTTTAAATTTGTATACGTGAATTCGGTTTCATCAATAAGTTCAATGCCGTGGTTGCGGATTCGTTCAATAATGAGTTTTGATTCAGGAAAACCCGGCGAGCAGACAGCCAGGTCATAATGCATATTCCTGTATTTTTTTATCTCTCCTTCCTTTATAAGTCTCTTCGCCGTATCACTAAGATCTATCATATTTTCTTCATAGAGGTAAATATCAATTCCTTTTTCTAAAAGATATCTTGCAACGAATAGATTTGCACGTCCCAATCCTAAAAGCAATACTTTCATCTTATCTTGAGTGTGGAAAGTGCAACCATTAAAAAGATTATTCCGATTATCCAGAAACGAACGACAATCTTCGGTTCTGATAAACCTTTTAATTCGTAATGATGGTGAAGTGGTGCCATTAAAAATAATCTTTTACCTTTGGTTCTACGAAAATAGATAATCTGCAAGGCAACAGATATTACTTCAATTACAAAAACCCCACCGATAAAGATAAGCAAAAATTCATGTTTAATCAAAATCGCCACGGTACCCAAAATGGCTCCTAAACTCAATGAACCAGTATCACCCATAAAAATCTGGGCCGGATAGGCATTGAACCATAAAAAGCCTAATCCTGCGCCAACAAGTGTTGCACAAAAAACAGTCACTTCACCACCATTCTTAATAAAAATTATATTTAGATAATGGCTAATTCCACTGTGGCCACTTGCATAAGATAGTGCTGCATATGCCAGGGCACTTATGCCCAGCAGTCCAATTGCCAAGCCATCAAGGCCATCCGTTAGATTAACTCCATTGGCTGCGCCAGCCATTACAAAAGCAACAAATAGCGGATATAGAATTCCGAAATCAATGATATAATTCTTTAAAAATATGAAATTTGTTTTTGTTGTATAACCTTCAGGACCATAAAAATAAAGATGGAAACCGAGTGCCAGACCGAAGATTACCTGAAACAATAGTTTAGTTTTTATTGATAATCCCCTGGGTTTATTTTTAAAAATCTTTATATAATCATCAATAAACCCAAGACTGCCAAACCATATTGTAGCAAGGATTAAAATAATTATGTTGGGGTTGGTTAAATCAGCAAAGAGTAATGTTGAAATCAAAAGCGCAATAAGAATCAATAAACCACCCATTGAAGGTGTTCCCTCTTTTATCTTGTGATATTTGGGAACTTCCTCTCTGATTTTCTGGGTGACAGCTTTCCGCTTTAAAAAATTTGTAAACCATTTACCAATTAAAAGAACAACCAATATCGCTAGCACTGTAGCATAAGCGGCACGGAAAGTAATATATCCAAATAATCGGAAAGGACCAAAAATATCTTTTAAAGGATATAAAAGCAAATATAACATCTATATTCTCCTCAATAATTTTTTAACAATTTCCTCAAACTTCATTGCTCTTGAAGCCTTTACAAGAATGACCTCATCATCTTTTAAAATTTTGCGCAAATAACTTACCAGTTTATCCTTATCATCAAAATGTACACCGCCATATAATTCTGCTTCCTGACCAAATGTGATTAACAATTCACAATGTTTCCGGACATATTCACCAATCTCCCGATGGTATTTTTCAGATTCTTCACCTAATTCTAACATATCACCCAAAACCAAAATTCTCTTACGATTCAGACTAAATACAAAATCTATCGCCGACCTCATAGACACTGGATTTGCATTATAGGTATCATTGATTATAAGCAATCCATTATATCTTATTGGTTCTAATCGTCCGGGTTCAGGGTTAACCATTTTTAGCACATATTGTTGATGTTTTACATCAATCCCGAGTTTATCCGTAATCACAAGTGCAATCAAACAATTATATACATTATCTATACCGAGCAGAGGGGTAAAAAATTCATTACCATGATAAATAAAAAATGAGCCGTTTTCATCAATTTTAATATTCTCCGCATTATTTATGGAAAATCGGAAAATATTCTTCTTATTTATTCCATTGACATTTGCACCAATGATACCGAAGCCGTTGTCCGGTAACGATTCTATTAATGCTATCTTCTCTTTTTTAATCCCCTCTATTGAACCAAGTCCCTTGATATGACCAGGACCAATATTAGTAATAATACCAATAAAGGGCTTGGCAATATCACATAGCCTTTTTATTTCACCGGGATTGCTTGTTCCCATTTCCAGAATAACATAATCCTCATCCCCGGATATTTTAAAAATTGTAAGGGGTAGTCCAATTAAAGAATTAAAACTCTTTTTTGTAAAAAGAATATAATATTTTGTTTTTAGAATTGCAGCAATTAAGTTCTTTACGGTAGTCTTGCCATTCGTGCCCGTAATTGCGATGATGCGGGCATCAAAATTATTGCGATAATACCGTGCGAGTTCACCCAGCGCAAAAAGTGTATCATCTACTAATATCTCATCAGAACTATCTGTCTTATGTTGGACAACCACGCCGATTGCTCCCCTGTTTAACGCTTCCTGGATATACTTATGTCCATCAGTGTTCTCACCTTTTAATGCGAAAAATAACTGTCCGGGATTCAAGGTTCTTGTATCAATGCTAACACCTCTTATCAATTCATTACTTATAGTATATGATTTGCCGTTTATGACTTTTATCGCTTTATTCAACATCATCTCCTGATACATAATATTTATTTACCCAGTATTTTCCGCACAATCATTGCATCATCAAAAGGAATTATCTTATCACCAATGTTTTGGTATTCTTCATGCCCTTTGCCGGCAATCAATAGAATATCATCGGAATTTCTGATGCGAATACCGTATTCAATTGCTTTATCACGCTCAGTAATTATTTTAAAGTTATTATTTTTAATTCCCGCAGTGATATCTTTAATAATATTTTCGGGATTTTCGGTACGGGGATTATCTGAAGTTATAATTACAACATCTGCATTTTCGCTCGCAATCCTGCCCATCTGAGGTCGTTTTTCTCGGTCGCGGTCACCGCCACAACCAAACACAACAATCAATTTACCCGTGGTATATCTACGAAGCGAAGATAAAACATTTAATAATGCCCCTGGGGAATGTGCAAAATCAACAAAGATGTTTGGATAAACCCGCTCCATTCTCCCTCTAACTCCTTTAAGAGATTCTATACCCTCTTTAATCACTGCATATTCTAAGTCCAGGGCAACACCTACTGCATAACCGGCGAGGATATTGTAGCAATTGAATTCTCCGATCAATTTAGAATGGATATCATATTTCTGATCTTTATAATAAATATTTATTTTTAATCCTGAACTTGTATTACTTTCTACTCCTCCTTGTACAGATGCATTGGTACCCAATCCAAAACTTAAGATATTTTTTATATTAAGTCGCTTTATTTCTTCACTCACGGGGTCATCCTGATTAAAAATCGCAAACCCGTCTCTATTTAAAAGTTCAAATAGATGGAGCTTGGCTAATTTATATTTGTTGAGCGTCCTATGAAAATCAAGGTGATCCTGGGAAAGATTAGTAAAAACTGCAATTTGGAAAGTTAATTCCTCAACCCTTTTTAACGCTAAAGCATGGGATGAAACTTCCATTACGATGCTTTTTATTCCATCGTTATGAAATGTATTTAGCAACTCGAAGATATCGAGGCTCTCTGGTGTTGTCCGCTCAGCCTTAATTTTATCTTTGCCAGCATAATACACCGTCCCGATTAATCCGGGATTATATCCTGCCCTCTGCAGTATTGAATGTATCAAAAATGCTGTTGTTGTCTTTCCATTGGTGCCAGTTATACCTATGATTTTTATATCCGGGAAATTACCATAAAAATTTTTTGCCAGTTTACCTAAAATTTCTCGTGTATTATCAAAAAGAACTTGAGGAAGTGCACTATCTACTTTCTCCTGAATTACAATAGCCGATGCTCCCTGGTTTTCTGCCTGTTTAATAAAGTTATGACCATCGTATTTTGTTCCCTTCAATGCAATAAAAAGGGTACCTGGTTTTACCTTCCTTGAATCAAACGCCAAAGATTCAATGTGTACATCTCTAAAATTATAAACGCGGCAATTTAATCCTGCTATTAATTCACTTAATCGCATATTGTAAATTGGTTGCCTGACAGACACTCTGGGTAATTTTTTTAAATAATGGCGCAACTATATTACTCGCCCACCGACCTTTCTTGGGTTCATCGACAAGAAGGGCAATAAGATATTCAGGATCTTCAGCTGGAAAATAACCAATAAATGTAGTAATGATTGCCAAATTTGAATACCTTCCATCAATAACTTTCTGGGCGGTGCCGGTTTTACCAGCAACTCTCATACCTTCGATCTGTGCCTCAACACCACTACCTTCTTCAATAACACTGCAGAGTATATTCGTTGTCCGATGTGCGATATCATCATCGACCACCCGGCGAATCCTCAATGGTCTTCCTTGATAAACCATACGATTTTTAGTCATAACCTTCAGAACAATAACCGGTTTATTCAAAATTCCATTATTGGCAATTATCTGATAGGCAAATGCTAACTGAAGAAAATTACAGGTAATACCCTGGCCAAAAAGTAGAGTGGCAAATTCAATGCTATTAAGATCTTTTTCTCTCATTAGTCTACCACGTACCTCACCAGGTAACTCAATTCCTGTCGGTTGAGTAAATCCGAAGTCCTTCATAAATAATAAAAAATTGCTTACATTAAATCTTTTTGAAAGTTCTGCCATGACAACATTGCTTGAATGAGCGATCGCCTGGCGTAAAGTTATTGTCCCATAATTTTTATTATCATTGATGGTGTAGCCATTAATTTTTATTTTACCCCCATACGTATCAAATTTTTCATTCTCTTTTATGCCGTTTTGAAGGGCATAAACAAGTCCAAGTAATTTAAATGTAGAGCCCGGCTCAAATTCATCACAGACAATCAAATTGCGTTGTCTATTATCTGCCGAAATATTTACAAGAGCCAGAATTTCGCCAGTCCTGGGGTTAATAATCAAACCTGCAGCCCCCTGGGCATTTTCCCGATTCATGCATTCAGCAAGATTTGAGTAAAGAATAGTTTGTAATTGAAGGTCAATGGTTAGATACAAATCCTGTCCTGGCACCGGCTCTTTTTCTGGGTATTTGTAGTAAGGAAAAATATCGCCGTTAGGTTCTTTCTGGTACACAATAAAACCTGATTTGCCGGTGAGGATATCATCAAATAACAATTCTAACCCTTCCAAGCCACGATTATCAATGCTACATTTACCAATCAGACTACCAAAGATCTCGGGCATTGTGTATATTCTATTTAAATCATGAGTAAAACCGATGCTCGGGTCATTCAGTTTTAAATATTCGTCCTTTTTCCGAGCAGCTACTTTTTTTTCAACCCAGAAAAACCTATTTTTTCCAACCAAATTTTTTATTTCACTCAAGGGTTTCTCTGAAATCTCCGCGATAACACGTGCTAATTTTATCTTATTGGTTGAATAAACCGGGGTACAAAAGATAGAATAGCATGGTTCAGATAGTGCCAGGGGTAGTCCATTACGGTCGTAAATATTCCCCCTTGTGCCGCAGAGAATTATCTTTTTTTGATGTTCCTGCCGGGAGATATCCTGATAATGTTTGAATTTGATGCACTGGATGAAAAATATGTAACCAAAGAAAATAAATGAGATAACAAAAAGAAAACCATTGAACAGTCTCACCCGTTTCATCTTATTACCCCTAAGATATCTTCTTTTTCAGGGAATATAAAACCGCGCTTTTTTGCCTCAGTTTCAATCCTTGCTAGATTTGATAGATTGGTGATTTGTGCCTGGAAATTTGCTTTTTCATTTTTTAATTCCTGAACTTGATTTTTTAAATAGTCTTTCCTGATGTTGGTCTTCACAAGCTCGCTTTCAATATATACAATACTAAAAAGATATATTAAGACGGCGAAAAAGAATATCAGAATGCGCATCTTTCTCCTACACGCATACGGGCACTTCTTGCTGCAGGATTTAAATCAACCTCAGTCGGCAGTGGTCTAATCACCTTTTTGTTTAACCTTTTAATCTGTTTATTTTCTTCAAAATTGCGCAGCATATTTTTTACAATCCGATCTTCGCCAGAGTGATAGGCAATCACAATGAGCCGACCATAAGGAACAAGATGGGCAATTGCTCTAATTAGGCCCTGCTGAAGATTATTCAATTCGTCATTTACCCAGATACGGAGAGCTTGAAAAACCCTGTGGAGATTCTTTTTCAAAAATCGTCCGGAACATTTTTTCTCCACAAGTCGGCGTAAATCAAATGTTGTTTTAAGATGCTGGCGATTTTCAAAGATAAACTGAGCTATGCTCCGTGCCTTAGGTACATCTCCGTATTCTTTTAAAACTTCATAGATTTTTGTATTGTCTGCATGCATTAATTTTTTATATAGAGGAATTACCTCCGGCGACATCTGCATCAATAACCTTCCATCCTGATTGAAACTAAAGCCCCGCTCTGGTGTTTTCAGTTGATGCAATGAGGCGCCAAGATCAAATAACACACCATTGAGATGTTCAATTCCTATATGATCAAGGATTAAATCTAATTTTGCAAAATTTTCTTCACATAGTATCACTCTATCTCTGAAATTGCCTAATTTCGTTTGCACATAATCTAATGCTTCAGGGTCCCAATCAATGCCAATAAATCGAGCCTTGTTTATTTTTTTCAGCATCATGAGAAGATGTCCTCCACCACCCAAGGTGCAATCGCAATAAATTCCATCATCCTGTAAATTCATCCAGTACACAACCTCATTGGCTAAAACCGACTCGTGAAATTTATTCAAATTTACATCACTGGAAACTTTTTAATGCAGCACGACGCGAGGGATAGATTTCAAAAGGATAGAACCCATAGAGCCTTAAGATATTGTAGAGATATGGTGAAACGTTTACCAGTTTAATGTCACCACCGTATTCTTTGAATTTTTTCTGAAATTCAATTAGGTCGCCAACTATTTTATAATTAATATGGGTTACCCTTGAGAGGTCAATAATAATATTAAATTCACCAGCTTCAAGCATCCCTCTCAATTTTTCTGCCATGGTCTCAAATTCTCCCTCGTTGATTTCACCACTTGGAAGAAAGAATGAGACCCTTTTATTTTTTATTGCTTCAACGACCTGAATTTTCATGATACCTCCTTAGTTGTTCAATTGTTTCTGCATCTTCTAAATAATGTTTACCGATCTGTTCTTTTAATCTCTGATAATGTTCCAGTGCCCAGAGACTGAAATAGTCAATCTCACCCACAACGATCACATCTTTAGAGATGCCTGAATATTCAAGAAGAAAGTCAGGGATTAAAATTCTACCCTGGGCATCAAGATGATCTTCTTTAATTCCGAATGTAAAATGTCTGCGGTATCTTCTTGATTGAACACGGTCCATTGATAATGAGAGTAATTCTTTGTTTTCAAACTCCTGCCAGGTCCTAAGGGCATAAACCGCTATCTCATTGTCATAACCTGGTGTCATTACCACCCTGCCTTCGGATTCAGCTAAAAGAACAGTTCGGAATTGACTTGGTATAGCAAGCCGTTTCCGATTATCAAGGATATGCTGAAAAAAACCCCTGAATCTAACATTCCCCATTTTTCCCCATTTCACCCCATTTTACATATTATTTGCAATTTGTCAAGGGGGAAAATGCACTGTATATAGTAAAAAAGCAATGAAATTTCGGAGGTTTTTCTGTATATATATTTAGTATTTGTAAATTTTGGCAATTTCTATCAAAAATTGATAGAAGAACTCCAATTTTATCTCTCCTAATAGATTTTTCTTTAAGTTATTTCCTTATGTGTTTGTAATGTATATAGATAAGAAATTAGATGTTTTTATAAAGATATTTATATTTTATTTATCACTAAAAATCTCAACAAATGTACGTGCCTCTATCTCTTCAATGTAGTTGCTATATAAATTCTGTAGTTCCTGCCAGTAAAGATATTGATATATTTGGTCCCGCATCTCTTCAAAACTTAAGAATTTTTCCGGTATCTTTTCGCGTGCATATAATAGATGATAACCTTCAGGCGTTAAAATTGGTTCACTCACATCACCGGGTTCTAAATTTTTTATTATCCCATCATAAGGTGGTGTAAATTGTTTGATAAAGAATTCTCCTATGTCAACTTCAGGAACAACAGAATAGAGTTTAGCAAGACTATCAAAATTCGCTCCCTGTTTTACAAAATTACGTATCTTTTCTCCAAGTTTTTCATACTTTAAGGAATCAGATTTTACAGGCAGGACTTTTATTAAAATCTGCCGGGCAAGCACCCAATCACTGCCTTTATTCAAAACCTCAACAATATGGTAACCAAGACGGCTTGGAAATGGCTGTGAGATTATTCCTGGTTTAAGCGCAAATATTGCCCTTTCAAATTCTTCAAGGGTTTCGCCTTTTTTTACCCGTCCTAACATGCCGCCGTTTTTCCGTGAGTTTTCATCCTCGGAAAATTCTCGCGCAACCGTTGCAAAATCTGCACCGGTCATCAGTAGTTGATAGATCTCCACTGCCCGTTCAAAACCTTTTTTTAAAGAGTCCTCACTGGGTCTGATTGCAAGAAGTAAATGAGCAAGTTTAATTCTTCCCGGCACGATTGCTATGGAATCCCTGTTCTCTTCGTAAAATTTTTTTACCATAATCGGTGAAATCATTATCTTTGCCGCGAGTTTTTTCTGAACAATCTGTTGCATAATCAATTCCGTCTTGATACTGTCTTCAGAATCTTTTTTAAACTCATCAATGGTTAGATTCTGCTCCTCAAGATACTTATAAAAATCAGCTTCAGAAGGGAATCGTCGTTTTATACGTTCCAATCGTTCTTGGGCACGTTTTACAACTTCTTCCCGTGAAATTGAAATTGATTCCTTCTCTGCCTGAGCGAGTAAAAGTCGCCTTGAGATCAAACCCGATATTACATTATTGCGTAATTCTTCATAACTAGAAAAGTTCTTCTGGACATTTGGGTCGGAAGAGATAAATGATACATATTCATTTACCTCGGTCTCTAAGATTATCTCATCACCGACTACGGCTGCAATTTTATCGGCAAGAGTAGAGAAAATAAGAATTAAAACTAAATTCACTTTTTCAAAAGCTCTAAATCAGTGGTCACCCGATAGGTTGTCTTGAGGCTATCCAAAAATTTTTGGAAAAATTCTTGATACTTTTTTGAAATTAAGTAATTATAAATCTGCCCCTTTAATTCATCAGTTAAATCAATCTTAGAAATAATTTTTTTCTTATCAATCAGTTTTACTATCAGATATGTTCCCTGAATGTAGGGAATTGGCTCAGAGACTTCATTCATCCTAAGATTAAAGATAATCTCTTCAGTAGCAAAATCACCAATCTTGCCCCGGGGTAGATATTCTGTGATTATCCTGGGATTTTCAGGATTTTCAATCCGGGTCAGGGAACGCTCCTGCGCAAGTTTCATAAAATCAGCACCCGCTTGTATTTCATTATAAACAACCATCGCCGCCTCATAACTGGGAAGAACAATCTGAGCAAGTTTTACTGCATACATAAATTCTTCCTGATGGGTTGTATAATAGTTCGTTATTTCCACATCACTAACCGTTGTTGATCCAAACGAACGTCTAATCAATGCCATCGCCATCAAATTCTTTGTATACTGTTCAATAAGCAATCTGACCGAATCCTCTTTATCAATGCCTTTTTTCTTTGCCTCAAGATAAAGTATCTCCTGGTTTGCCCAATTATTTAAAATTTCAATTATTGTCTGTTCAGGAAGATTTTTATATTCAGATTCCGGAATATATTTCTGAAATTCTTCAAGAGTCAAAGAAGAACCATCTACCCGAACCAAAACATTTTTTTCTTTTTTAGCACAGGCAGCATTAAAAATTACAACGCAGAGTAAGACCATCACAAAAATTATTACTACTATTTTATGATTATCTTTAATCTCAGATAGAACCTTCATTTTGCCTCCTCTTTTAATAATTTCGCAACCACATTTTGATTTATCTGAGGCTGATATTTTCCCCTTAATTTATTAAACAGATTATCCTTTAATTGGTTGGTTTGCCCATCACGCAATTTAATGAAGATTTGATTATACACATCACTGAGTTTTTTATCCGGATAATCTGACTTATGCTGTTTGAAGTAATCGACGACAATCTGGGAATCAACCTGAATTTTTTCCAGCACATTATCTGAATAGAATTTTTGATAAATGAGTGAATTCAATGTCTTTTTTAAATTCTTCTTTATCTCTGGATAATTTTCTGCCTTTACTTTCATTGCCAGATCATATACCAAATCCGGGATTAATTCCCTTTCAATCAAGAATTTTGGGTCAATTAAGGGCGCTCTTTTTAATTGATTCTGCACCGCATTTATTACAGTCTTGACCCGCACAAAATTTGTATCATATTTCTTAACGACCCAGGTATCAAGGTCTTTCTCCGTAAGTGTGGATTCAGGTTTCAAAAGTATATTAAGTCCTTCCTGATTGTATTCTATCTTTGCTTGCTTTAACAACTGGTCAATAAATTTCTCGCCTTCAGTCATTGCTTGCTCACGCATAAGATTATTTTTTATATTCTCTTTAACTTCCTCATATTTCGGAGAATCCGATTTTTTACGTTCAATTACTTTAAGGAAATAAGTAAAATCGCCGAGTTTTGTCGCTTCGGTAACCTGACCCGGCGTTGTCCTTTTCAAAACCTTCAATATCTCAGGTGGTATAGAAAGCTCAGAAAAAGTGCCAATATCGCCACCCGAGCTTATGGTATCAAGTGAATAAACAAGGAGGGATTCAAAAGGGACACCTCTTTTTAATTCTTTTTCAATAATATCAGCAACGGAATCACTGGATACCACAATCTGGGCAAGGTGATATTGATTTATAAGTTGATTATACAGTTTTCTAAGTTCACTCTCTTTTATTTTTATTTTATCAAGGACCTTCATCTGATAATAACCACGGGTAATAATATCCTTGCGATTTGCCGCCATTGATGCCTTGACCACTGGATCCTCGGCATAACCAAGAGAGTTTGCCTCTTTTATTGCCAATTCTCGATTAATAAAATCATCAATTATCTTTACCCTGCGCAAAGAATCATCACTGGGCAAAAATCGGTAGAATTCATTAAAATCATTAACCCCAATTTTTTCACTACCGATTGTTACCAGAATCTCATCAGTACCACAGGCTATAATAAAAAAAATAGCCAAAACCAACCATAAAATTTTTCTCATTTTACCTCCACCATAATATTATATGCAGAAAACCCAGTAAGTCAATAGAAATAAAAAAGGGGCAGGAAATTTTCCTGCCCCGGTCATTACTATTCTGTTTACTTCACCAGAATTATTTTCTGAACCACTGGCCGCGAAACCCCATCAGATTACTTCACCAGAATTATCTTCTGAACCACTGGCCGCGAAACCCCATCAGAATCAATATGCACAAAATAAACACCATTGGCAAGTTTAGAAAGATCTATTTTAACAAGACCTTCACCCGTAAGA
>Ga0172365_10000281_pt1 | contig 33006 bp, 33 predicted proteins | sample LakKivSesite48cm_FD_114535 | JGI IMG/M metagenome (GOLD analysis project Ga0172365, IMG submission 114535) | Sediment microbial communities from Lake Kivu, Rwanda - Sediment site 48cm | ecosystem: Environmental > Aquatic > Freshwater > Lake > Sediment | place: Rwanda: Western Province, Lake...
AAAATTCTCTATGAAATAGATTGCAAGGGTGATTACAAGAGAGAGAACCTGCTCCGTGCCTTTGAACTCTCCAGGGATAAATACTGCTCAGTCTTAGCAACCCTTAAAAACCCTCCAGACTTTGAATTTAATATAATATAATATAATATTACAAATACTACATCTCGCGGTAGCTACAAAAAAAATTCAGAGGTAGCATACTTGAAAGAATTCGAATCGATTTTGTTAATGGGCTCGGTGGTTGGAATTCCCCCCGATCCCCCTTCTGCCCGCCTTGCTTTTAAGCGGAAGCAGAAATGACGATTTCACGGTTTTCGTCCCGTTTGCAGCGGGATTCAGTGCTTCGCTCGGTTTGGCGGCAATTACCTTTCTCATTTTAAGTTTACTAGAAAATCAATTAACAAAAATGCTCGAATCAAATAGTCTTTTCTACCATAATTTACCTTTTCTCCGTGCATGATTTTGTGTCTATTGAAATTGAAGGGAGTCTTCAATGGCTTCCCTTTTTGTGAATGCTGAAAAAGTATGTTTAAGAAAATATCAATAGTAAGGTCATCGAGATTTGATGCAAGAGTTTTGGAGATATATCTCCTAAATTGCGATTTTCTACCAACTTTCTTAACCCTTCTTGTGTTTCGGTCTTTGTAATCATCGTAGGCACAACCATAGAATATGCCTTTTGAATCTAAATAATCGGTCAAGAAACCATCAATTTGAGCTATCGCCGAAGGCAAAATCACATTTACTGCATTAGTGTGCTTGTTCGCATTTTTGAGTGTTTCTATGCAATCTTGAATTATCCTGATTCGTTTTCTGAAAAGCGCATTTTTCCCCCAATTTTCTGTAAGTGCCTCTAAGTTCTGCCAATTGTTATGCGAGAAGTAATCAACAAACAGCTCATTCATCGCTTTATCCTGTCTGCCTGTTTTCTGTCCTAATTGTACTATTTCAAACACAAAATCAATTGGTATGCTTGGCGAAATAAACCACTTGTATTTTTGCAACACCATCACAGCTTTTTCCTCGGTAATTTTGAATTCCTTCTGAAATACAGCCAAATGTTTGCTGATATTATCAAACACTGATTTGTTTTGCTCTGCCCACCTTTGCCAGATATCAATTTGCGGCTTCATAGATTCGGCAAGTATACGAGCAGTCGCATTGTATTGTTCAATATTTGACTTCATGGATTCAATGATCTGCAATTGCGCGTTTCTGAACTGTTCAGCTACAGATGAAAATTGCCGAATCGTATCTTGAATATAAGATCCGGCGCCAAGCGCCGGCTGAATAATGGAAGCATAATTTTTGTGGAAAGATGTGAATATTTCTTGCGTAGACCTGATGATCGGTTCAAACGTTTTTCTCAGTTCTTCAATCTGCTTTTCATCCTGCGCTTGAATAGCTTGCCGAAAATCTTTGAAAAAATCGCCAGTATCCTGAAAGTAAGTAAACAAATATACTTCTTTTTTAACAAAAGCCCTGCCAATCTTTTCAAGTGACTTGTCGGTTAGGCTTTGGAATTTATGAAATTTTATTTTAGGCTTAACAAGCTGATGAAATAAGACTTTTACCGCAAAATCCCGATCGGTCATTTTTTGTACAATAAACTTGGCGATATCTCGTGTATCGCCATACGATAAATACTTGAGCTCAACTTCACCAAGAGAACTTATTCTTGTCCTAGTACTATTTTTGTGCTCGTTCAAAATAAAATCCTTATTCTTCAGATGTATCTTTTCTTTTGCATTACCACCATTATTAACAAATCCTTTTTTTCTTTCTGACTAAGACCAAAATATGTTTCCTCTTGCGAACCTGAGAATGGAATTGAATACATATTCTTATTTAATTTATGCTTATTGTTCCCAATAAGTATATTTTGAGAAATCATACCCATCCTTATAGTAAACTCTACGGAAGCCAAGATTGTATATTTCCTGAAACATTGGGCTTTTCTCGAAATTGTGAATAAATACATCTCCCATGAGAACGTATGTAAGAGTAATATACTTATTTTTGGGACCATGGACATAGACCTTTACATCCATTCCTTGATCCAAGAAAGCTTCTCGCGCTAGTTTTGCATAGGCTTGACGGGCTGCAATTTCACGTTTCTCTTTTTCGACCTCTTGTTGAGCAATGATTTTTTTGTTCGTTTTTTCTAACCAAATTTGAGCATCTTTGTATCCCTTATTGATTGCAGCTATAAATTTATCTTTAGCAGTATTATAGTTTTTTGAATTGTAAGCATTTCGACCTTCTTGATAGAATTTCTTTGCAATCAACTCTCTTTGCTTTATGCAGCTATCACTACAGATTGTATCTCTATATTCAGTTATATATTTACGTCCTCCAACTTGATTAGAAGGCATTGAAACAACAGTGGTTTCAGCAGAAAAAATCGTTTCGCATTCAGAACACTGTGCACCTATTATTTTCTGCACTTCTATTGTTTTTACTCTCGGGGGTCTATTTGTTATAGCTTTTATCGCGATGAAAAGAATAATAATCAACACTATAGCAGCAAGACAACCGCCACACCCATATTCTTTTGTTAAAATAGATGATTTCTGCAATTCTTTGCCACAATGTGGACAAATTTTGGCATCAGAACTAATTTCTTTGCCACATTCTTTACATTTTATTAACGCCATTATATCCTCCCTTTATTTTAATATTTGTACTAATTTTATTTCTTTGTCCAACTTATCTTTAAAGCAACTTACGAGTTCTAATGGCATATTAAATTTATGCGCAATTTCATTTGTAGGTAGATTTCCGATCTCATATTTTACTGTCTAATTTTTGCTTCTTGTTTGTCCACGAGCCTATTTGAGTAAATCATCTAAACTAATGTTTAGCGCTTTGGCGATTTTTGTCACGACAAACACTGATGGTTTCTTGATTACGCCAGTTTCAATCATAGTCAGCTTCATATAAGGGACATCTGCCCTTCTTGCGAATTCGTCTTGCGAAAGCTTCAATTTTAGGCGCAAAACCTTCGTCTTTCCAAGTAATTTATTCTCTCGATTGCTTTCCATATTTCAATATCATATTGTTGACAAACCTTACCTTTTTGATCATACTAACAAATATGATAAAGTCAAGAGCATTTCATAACTTCAAAACGAGGAAAAACCCGCTTCTGGCATTCTGCGTCGCAGAATAAAGACAAAAAGTTCAACTGTGCGTTGAAAATAGGCTGGCGAGCCCTTGCACAGGGCTCGCCAGCTTCCTCTTTTTCTAACTAGCTGGGGGACAGGGATTCGAACCCCGATCAATTGGTCCAGAGCCAATCGTCCTGCCATTAGACGATCCCCCAGGAAAAGATAATTAACTGTTATACGATTATGAAGTACTTATCGTAAATTGGTTTTTCGTTTATGGTTAATTTTTATCAAACAAACTATTATAACTAAAAATTCATAAGCGTCAACAGACAGGTAAGACTGTAATGGTTATCTTACGATTATAATCTTCTTCTGATGGAATTGATTATCCTTTTTGTATATCAAAAAATAAATTCCAGAAGAAACACTTGTTTCTTTATTAATTATTCTACCATTGATATCGTATAAACGGGCATCATTATTTTTAAACAGGTCGTTAAATTCCTTAACAATATTTCCAAAGCTATGCGCAGAAAGAATGTAAGAGGAATTCTCTGCAACATACGGACCAGGGATTGTAACCATCATACTATCTTTTGTTGTATTACCCGCAGCATCAGATGCAGTAACAACAATCCAGTAATTACCTGGTGGAAAAGTAGTTGTATTCCAAGAATAATTAGCATCAGATGCCTCGATCAGACTATCACCATCAGTATTGGTAACGATGAAGTAATAATCCCGATAATCATAGTCCCCGCGTGAATTACAGATTGCATCATCTTTGTAAACAACCGTGATATTGGCTGTGTAGTATAAATAACCTCTAAAAACAAATGATAAAGTAAGAGGAACATTTTGGGGACCATGAATTTCATAACTTATGCGCAGGGGTATCATCTCTTCCCAAACTGGATTCTGTGATAGAGGGAGTCCGGTTTTATCATATATTTTAGCAATAATGTCCACACTTCCTGAAACGGTAGTCGGCGGATTTAAATAGGTACTGGTATTATTTTGACAGATGGCGAATTTGTAACCACCATAGGCATTTTCAAACACCGGCTTTGCAGTATCAGCATAAGGTGTTATAATTGCCAATGGATTCTGGATAAATGCCCAATCAGCAGTATTCCAGACCGCACCAATATCTTTTATCCGGGCAAAATGACAATGGTCAAAACCAGTAACCGGCCATTGCACAAGATAGCCAATCAGGTCTCCAGCATTTACCACGTCACCAACATTCTTGTGGGTTTGATTCGGGTCAATATGGGCATAGAGCCATGCCTCTACAGAATCGGTTGAGATATTTGTATCAGCGATTGCCAGACGCCAGTGGTATTCAGCTGAGGTTGTGAGCCATGCCTTTACAATGCCCCGCTGAACTGCATAGACCGGGCGACCCACTGTTAAACCCATAACATCAATACCCGGATGCATATATGGGCTTCCTCCATAATCCTGAAATTCTCCCCAGTTATTGCCCAACGGATGGGTCTGATTCTGGGGTGAAAGAGGCCAGCCGATGCAAATAACAAAGAATATAATCATCAGTCCTCCTTGATATTTGCAGGAATTTTAATCAATTCTACAGTATCGGGAAGTTCCAGATATACTGTTTTCTCATCTTCAGAAAAATAGACTTTGCGCACAAATGGACTCAAGAGTATTCTCTGGAATTTTAGAATTCCCTTTTCATAATAGAATAATGTGTCAGTGGAAACAATAGCTACTTTCTTTGCCTGATCAGTACTTGCAAATAATCTTCCTGATTTGAATTGATGAATAAGTTCTCCCGATATTGAATAAACATAGATTCCATCACGGTCTGAAGCAAAAAACAGGTTATTATCCGGAGAAAATCCAAAGCCATTGGGATAATTCAATCTTCTGAGCGGAATTATATTTCCATTCAATTCATAGAGGTACAACATCTGTTCATTTGTCGCAAAGACCTGCCCTGAATTGCTGATGAAGAATGAAAATGCCTCAGGGCTTATAATATGATAAAGCATATTACCCTTATCGTCATAGAGTTTGAATGAAGCAGCAATGAGTTCAGTGCCTCCTGTATAGACCACATCACCGACATACGCTCCATTGGCAGAACCAATTGTGAGCGTAAAGATTATAAAACTCAGCACATTTGTAATCATAAATAAATTTTACATATTCTAAAAAAAAAATCAAGAGGCAATTATCTAACCAGAAATTAATGGGTTGAAATAGGGATGGGGCAAACAACATAACGGCATTACGACAATTGTCGTAATGCCGTATGATACAAATCAAGAAATAATTCCTAAGAATTTTAATTCTGATCCACGATTCGGAATAAACGCGGCAGGAATGAATATATTCCATTGAGTGGAAAATTGCTAACTAATTTAACGATTTAACCTTTGAACCACCAGTTTAATTAAAACCTTGGGACTTAACATCAGAATTTATATTCTGCAGTCTATTTTTTGATTTTTTTCAAGAACTTCTGCCGGGCATAAACATAACTCAATTCTGCACCGAATAAGAAAATATATGCAGAATAATAAAGCCACAATAATAATAAAATGATCGCGGATAAAGAACCAAATATCTTTGAGTAATCAACGACCTTGGTTACATAAAAGGAAAAAAGAATTTTTGCCAGTTCCCAGAATATTGCGGTAAATAGGGCACCAAAATATGCCTCTTTTAATTTTACCTTGCGATTTGGGAAAAACCAGTAGATAAATCCGAAGACAAAGATACTTATTATGACATTTAATAAAGGCAGAAATTTAACGATACCCTTGAGACCAATTGCACTTGCCCAGAGTGTAATACCCACTGAACCAATCAATAAAATCCAAACCAGAAATGCCCATGCCATTGTAATCAAACTCTTTTTCAAAAATGGTCTGTCCTTTTTTGCCTTCCATATAAGATTTAAACTTGATTCAATTGCATTGAAGATACTTGATGAACCCCATAAAAATCCGAACATACCAATAACTGCAATGACAATGGAAGTCTGTTTTATTGCTTTGATATTCTTTACAATTTCTTCAAGACCTATTGGCACAATCTGTTTTAATATCGGTAGAATCTTTTCAATCAAACCCTGGGATGAACCGAGAATGAAAAACGAAAACGAGAGGATACCTAAAATCAAAGGGAAAAGACCAAAGATTGCAGAATTTACCAAGGCTGAAGCAAGTAATGAACAGCGATCTGCATTAAATTTATTGTATGCTTTAGTAAAAAACCAGAGGAAATTTTTCATTTTCTATTTTTCTATATCCGATGAATCGGCAGACTACAATTTATAACTGGTCATAACAAATTAGTTGACTTATCGGTCTTGGGGACGATTCTTCCATTTACAAAAACCATTAATATCTTTAATCCATCATAATTTTTTTTGATCAATGGATTTTTATTCAGAACCACAATATCAGCAAGTTTTCCATCCTCAATCTTGCCCTTTTTATCCTCATCAAATGTAGCATATGGAGCAGTTTCAGTATACAATCTAATTGCCTCAGCAGGCGTTAGCCTAACTGTACCAAAAGAATTGTTGATTGTAAGATTTATTCCATATAATGGTCCAAGGGGCATACAATCTGAACCAAATATTAACCTTATTCCGGCATCTTTTACTTTTTTAAAACAGTTCATTTCTTTATATCTTAAGCCAAGATTTTTTTCGTACATATTACCAGCAGATTGCCAGCGCAGAAAATTTGGTTGCATTGAAGCAATAAGATTTAACCGGGCTATATCTTTTATTTGTTTTGTATTTAACATCTCAAGGTGTTCAAGGCGATGTCTCAGTCTATTTGTCCCTATACCAGCATCATTGAATGCCTTTAAGACAATATCGGTTGCGCGGTCGCCGATAGAATGTATCATTAACTGGATTGAAAGCATTTCTGCCGTTTTAACAATATTACGTAGACTTCTTTCGTAAATAAGAAGCTTACCCCTATTTTTAGACTGCTCATATGGGTTTTTCACTGCCGCGGTTCGGGCACCGATTGAACCATCCATAAATAATTTTACACCCACAAATTTCAAAAGCTCATCTCCAAAATTTGATTGCAGACCCATAGCCATTGCTAAAAATAAGCCACACTGTAGATATAATGCGACGCGCAAATTTAATCTATTTTTTAATGTTTGATAAATTTTAAAACCTGTAATGTCGGTTATTTCATTGATTGAGGTTATACCCAGAGAGAGCGCTTCTTTAGTTGCCAATTCAAGTCCCTTTTTATACATTACAAAAGATGGTTTGAAAATCTGATTTAAATAAAGTGCAGGATCTTCGTAGAGGTAACCATTTTTTCTATCCACTATCTTCCATTTATCAGAAAAGTATTTTAATGCTTCACTATTGCAAACGGCAAAATGGCCACAGACACGACGCATAATCACCGGTTTATTTTTTGAAATTTTATCAAGTATCCTTCGATTTAAATCCTCTTTTCTCCCTCTGGTCCAACAAGATTCATCCCAGTTAACACCAAAGATAACATCTTTATTTTTTTGGATATTCAATTTTTCCAGGCATTCGTCAAGGGAATGACATTTACTTAGGTCAATGCGCTGGCGTTCAATACCATGCGCAAGGAGATGGGTGTGGGAATCAGTAAAACCAGGAATAATATAACCACCTTCAAGATTAAAAATCTGAAAATCAAAGAAATTGTTATGCAGATAATTAACTACCTGCTTTTCTTCTGAATGGTTTGATATTATCTTAAAAATTTTATCATTTTCAATCAGAATACTACATTTCTTGGATCTGTTCTTTTTAGACTGAACTAAATTGAGGTTGTGTAAAAATGTGAAGGGCATTCACCCTTTTATTAACCTGTCTAAGTGCTCCTGTGCTGCCTTAAATTTGGGATCCAGAGATAATGCCTGCCTGAATGAATTTAATGCCTTATCCCGATCATTTAGTGCTTCATAAGCAATTCCAAGGTTATAATACAATTTTGGCTCACGATTATTCAGTTTCTGAGCCTTTTTCAATATCTTTATTGCCTCTTCATATTTCTGGCTCAAGATATAAAATTCAGAAAGTTCTAATAGATCTGTATAATCGCTGTTCATAATTTTTCAATCTTATTTAAATCTTTATATTTTCCCAAGAGCACAAGAACATCACCCTGTAGTATTTCATCTACGCCACCAGGGCCAATAATAATCTCTTCCTTAAAATCAGGTGAGCCATCTGCCTTTGTATAAGGCATCTTCCTTTTGATTGCCATAACACTGACCCCGAATTTTTCCCGAAGTTTTAGTTCACTCAAGGTCTTATCACAAAACTTTTTTGGTGCAACTATTTCAAGAATACCGTATTCTGTAGAAAGTTCAATATAATCAAATATCTTAGGGCTGGCAAGACTTTCAGCAAGCTTTTCGCCCATTTCTTTCTCAGGGAAAACAATTCTGTCTGCACCCACTTTTTGCAAAATCTTGGCGTGCAGTTCATTGTGTGCCTTAACAATCACCTGTTTTACACCAAGCTCTTTTAAAAGTAAGGTTACCATTATGCTATCCTCAATATTCTCTCCAATGCTGACGATCGCAGTATCAAATTCCTTAATACCCAATTCTTTTAATGTCCGTTCATCTGTTGCATCAACGACGACTGCCTGCGATACAATACCTTCAATCTCTTTTACCTTTTCTTCGCTCCGGTCCATTGCCAGAACCTCAAAATTTTTCTCAGTGAGTGCCCGGGCGATGCTTGAGCCAAACCTACCTAAACCAATTACCACAAATTGTCTCATATCTCTCTCTATTTGGAAATTAACAAAGGGTCAAATAACCGATGCTTATTAATAAAAAATAACCCCTGATTTAAAAACATTACATTTTGCTGAGTTATCATAGTATATTATATATATTTGTCAGGAAATGTCAATAACCGTACATAATCGCAAAATTATGAACATCTGAATTAACCAACAATAATAGAATCCTCTGGATAAGTAAATTCAGGAATATGCGGTTTTATTAAGGCACTGCCCAGAGTTAGAGTACCAACCCTACCAATCAGCATCACTAAGATCATCAATAATTTGCCAAGAACAGAAAATTCACTTACATAATTACAAGTAGGATTAATATTTGAACCCAAGGATAGGCCTACAGTTCCAAGGGCAGAAAAAATTTCGAATAATAATTTAAATGGTTTTGGCTGGTTAATCAGCATTATAAGAAAGAATGAGATTAAAATTAAACATATAGATAAAAATATTAATAAAAATGAACGCATTGCCTGCTCCACGGGAATTCTTCTTTTCAAAGTTGTTATATCACTTCTGTATCTTCCTAATAATAACTCTTTTACCCAGATTAATAATAGAGCAAATGTAGAGGTCTTGACACCGCCACCAGTTCCGCCCGGCGAAGCACCAATAAACATAAATAGTATAATCACAATTATTGTTAAGGGTGAAAATAATGAAATATTAACTGTATTGAATCCCGCGGTCCTTGGGGTAATTGCCTGGAAAAAAGAATGAATAATTTTTAGATGCAGAGGATAATGGGCAAGGCTTCTCGGCCCTTCATATAGGAAGATGAATATGGTGCCAAAGAGAATTAAAATAATTGTAGTTTTTAAAACAATTTTGCTATGGAGCGCCAAATCTCTTTTTGCCTTTTTTATAACGACAGAGTAAACATCAGAGATTACAATAAAACCAATTCCACCAGAAATAATTAATACTCCCGCAATCAGGGGCACTGCCCAGGAATTTCTGAAGAGCGATAAATTTTCTGAAAATGTTGAAAACCCAGCATTACAGAATGCCGAAACCGAATGAAATATTGCCTGGCCCGCAGCAACCGTGGTTGGGAATTTTTTTATAAAACAGAAATAAAATAATATCGCGCCAATTATTTCAACGACAATTGTTATTCTGAAAATTCGCCAGGCAAAACGCATCAAATTATCATAACTGAGAATATTTACTGATTCTTTAAATAACATCCGTTCGCGCAGAGAAATCTTTTTGCCTAAGAAGAAGAAGAATGAAGTAGAAAGGGTCATATAACCCAGACCGCCAATTTGGATTAATAACAGAATTATTAATTTCCCAAAAACAGTAAAATCAGTTGCCGTATCTTTTATAATCAAGCCGGTTACACAAACCGCGGAAGTTGCGGTAAATAAAGCATCTGCTGGTGAGATTCCTGTTGTCGTTGCAAATGGCAATGATAGCAATAAAGCGCCAATGGTGATTATACCTATATAACCTGTTATTAGTAATCGTGCAGGGTTTATTTCTTTCGTATACTTCATATTTCAACCAACAAATATCGATTCCTCGCTATATCTATACTTGGGACCCCTTGGTTTGCCAACCAATGAAAAGCCAATTGCCAGAGGCCCTACGCGGCCTATGAACATTGTAATAAACAAAACTAATTTTCCAATAAATGTAAGATTTGAAGTTATTCCTGTTGATAGACCGACATTGCCAAAAGCAGAGGCAACCTCAAAAACGATTTGAATAAATGAAGCCCTTTCAGTAAAAGTTAATATTAATACATCCAGAACTACCAAGAAACTCGCAGTAAGACCGATTACCAGAGCCTTGGTTAAAGTTTCGACAGGAATCCTTCTTTTAAAAATGTGTATCTCATTACCGCCAGACAGCGTGGCTTTGATTGACAACAGTAGTATGCAGAAAGTTGTTGTCTTAATCCCCCCACCTGTGCTTCCTGGTGAAGCACCGATGAACATCAGTATGACTAAAACCAATAAACCCGTGATACTCATCCTACCGATATCAATTGTGTTGTAACCCGTTGTTGTTGATGCAGAAATTGTCTGAAAAAATGAATTCAATAATCGCTGGGCAATTGACAATGTCGGTTGCCCTTTTTCAGTGATAAAAATAACCAATGCACCAATACCCATTAACGATAGTGATGTTGTTAGTGCAACCTTGCTGTGCAATGAAAGTCTCAATAATTTATTTTCTTTTATCTTCTGTTGGCTGGTACTATATAAATTATATAAGACAAAGAATCCTATAGCCCCCGCGAAACAGGTTATATCAATGACAATATTAGCAAAGAAACTGTCTGCTACCGAGACCATACTATTTGAAAAGAGTCCAAATCCTGCTGTGCAGAAACCGGATATCGCGTGAAAAATCCCCAGATAGACTGCCCGGGACAAAGGATATTTGTGTGTCCAGTAAACTGTTAATATTAAGGCGCACAAAAATTCAAATAAAAATGTGAAGGCGATCACTATAAAACTCATCTTTTTTATATCTGATAAAGAAATCCCGGCAAGAGACTCACGAAAAGCAACTCTTGTATATAAGGTAGGTTTATGGCCAAGGATAAGTGCAATTAAGAGAATAAAGACCATATATCCCAGTCCACCAATCTGGATAAGTACCAAAAGTGTTATTTGACCGAATAGAGAATAATAACTACCTATGTCAACAGGTGTGAGTCCTGTTGTGCTAATTCCGGAGGCAGCAACAAAAAGGGCGTCAATGAATGGTCGAGACGTACCTTTCGCTGATGCGATGGGCAAGATGAATATAAGCGTAAAAAGCATAGTAATAAATATAAATCCTATCACTAATGATTGTATGGGTGTTAACCTATGCCAGATTCTGGGAAAAGTATTCATTGGGCAATGTGGTAAATTTTGTTCCAGGGTTTGTCTCTTGCACCAAAAGGTTTTCTGATTTCATATTATTAATTACTGTTGGTTCAATGACTTGGCAGCAACTTTATGTGACTTTGATGCCTTTTGCGCCAGTCGGTTTGCCAGTTTATTCTCTTTGCGCGGCTTAAATTGTAAGTCAACCTCTTTGAATTGATTTAATAAAGTTCTTACCCGGTTTACAAGAGTTTGTATATGCGGAGTTTTTATCCGATAATCTCCCATAAGCTGTTTATAGACAAGTTCTGAATCCAGATATATTTCTGCGGTGAAAAATTGATTACTGAGCAACCATTTTAGTGCATAAATAAGGGCTTCGTATTCTGCTACATTATTCGTGGTAATGCCTATATAACGAGAGAGTTGCTCAATAGATTCTTTTAAATTGTTATTATTAAATATAACCACACCAATACCCGAAGGCCCTGGATTCCCCCGTGATGAACCGTCAACAAAAACAACTACACCTTCAGACTCCATAGATGAGAATCCGACCACAGGAATCGCACACCAAGATCTTATCTTTCTTTTTTAATTCATTGAGTGCTTGGGGTGTGATATTTGAAAAACATCCTGTGCATATGCCATTGTCAGAAACAATACAGATTGCCCGGTCCCGCGCCTTTTTTACTCTTTCATAGATTTTTCTTACATCTTCGGGCAATTTTTTAATTTCATCTTGGAACATAAATTTCTTCTTATCCTGGTCATCAACAAGCTGCGTTTTTTGTTGTTCTGAATCATTAATATTTCGGGTCTTTTTTTCAACAAATTCTTTTGTATCTTTTTCCAGACCACCAATAGAATTCTTTAATTTTTCTTCTTCTTCAAGCAGGTTGAGCATTTCTTCTTCTACGCCCAGGCGCGAATTTTTTAAAAATTCAATTTCTTTTAAGATAGCCCGGTATTCTTCGTTTGTTTTAACTGAATGAATCTGTTGATTCAATTTATTCACCTTTGATTCATTATCCGCAATATCCCCTTCTTTTATTTTATATAATTTTTTTATCTCAGCGAGACGATTCTTTGCCTGATTTAATTGACTATTCTTTTTTTCTATATCTTTCTTTAAATTGTTAATCTTTTCTGGAATGTTTTTTAAAAGTTGTTCGTTCTTTTTTATCTCTTCGTCAAGGTCCTTTATCTTAATCAACCTTTCCAGGACCTCTTCCATTAACTCAACCCCGTCTTTTGTCGGTTGGAATTTATATTAAGGATGGGCGGTACCCGACTTGAACGGGTGGCCTCCTGCATGTCAAGCAGACGCTCTAACCAAGACTGAGCTAACCGCCCGTATTTTTGCATAGTCTATTTTATAGAAATGGGAAGAAAAGTCAATAACCAATATCAGCAGTTGGTCTTAAATTTTTGGGCATAGTATATGGTTAAAATAATTTAACCAATTACCACTTGACTATACAGGTAATACGCATTCAAACTATAAAAATAATACTCAAATTCAAACGATAGTCTTCACTTTTACTATTTCATTATCACCAATATGGCATAAAAATACTGTGGTTCTCTTTCGGGTTGAGAAGTCTTCAAAGATCTGTTTCTCAAAACTAAAGACCTCACGCCATACACCATCCACCATCACCCGTTTTGGGCCAGTTTTATTATTCCTTCCTGAATACCACTCTACATCTTTTTCTTCCAAAATCTTCATTTTTTACCTTCTACTTACTACATACTATTCTTTTAATCCGCTTCTTGCATAAGATTCCATAATCTGACCCTGGACAAAGAAGTAAAGAATTATCAATGGTAAGATTGTGAATGTGGATGCAGCACAGAGTAGGGGATAATTAGTTGACTCAGCCTGGGCAAAATAGGCAAGCCCAGTCTGGATTGTGCGCATTGAATCTGAATGGGTTACAATCAAGGGCCATAAAAATGAATTCCAATTGGTAATAATCTCAAAGATCCCAATAGTTACAATAATCGGTTTTGATAGTGGGATAACAATATATCTGATTATCTGCCAGTGATTCAATCCATCTATTTTTGCTGCATCAAAGAGTTCCTGCGGTAATGTTTTGAAGTGCTGTCTTAATAAAAAGATTGCAAAGATATTCACACCCCAGGGTACTATTAAAGCAAAGAATGTATCAATAAACCTGAATTTGCTCAAAATTACATAAGATGGTGCGAGGTACACAGGCATAGGTATCATCATCATTGCAAGAAAAAGGGTAAAGAGGGATTCCCGACCAGGAAATTTTAATCGGGCAAATGCATATGCAGAAAGAGTAGTAGTAAAATATACAAGCAGAACCGCACCCGTCGTCATAATAATGGAATTGATAAAGTATCTTGTAAAATCAACCTGTTTAAATGCCTCAAGAAAATTGCTGAAGACAAGGTTTTTAGGGATAATCGTAGGAGGGAATTTTAATGCCTCGTCCTGGGTTTTGAGCGATGTTGATGCCATCCAGAAAAAGGGTAGAGCCATCCAGATGGCACCGAAAATCAAAATTATATGAACTGTTTTCTTATTCATAATAAATCCTCTGTTCTAAAAATCCTTGCTGGAATTTGGTCAGGGTAAAGATTATAACAAAGACAATAAAGGCAATGGCATTTGCATAACCAAGATTCCATAAACGAAAAGATTGTTCATAAAGATAATAGACCAGCAAACTCGTTGTCCCCAAAGGACCTCCTGGCGGCTGGGTCATTACATAAACCGGAGTAAATGTATTGAAGGCAATTATTGATTGAGTTATCAGAAGATAGAAGATTGTGGGTGAGAGAATCGGGATTGTAATATTCCAGAATAATTGCCAGCCTTTTGCACCATCAATCCTTGCTGCCTCATAATATTGGGCAGGAATATTCTGCAGACCCGCAAGGCAGATGATAATACAATAGCCAAGATTATACCAGACAGCCATTATCATTAAACAACAAAGGGCAATGGATGGGCCAGCAAAGAATCCTGATAATTCGGTATTAAATAACAATTCAAAAACACCCCTTGAATCATTGAGCCATTTTAATCCTTCCATCCCGAACAAGTTAAAGATTGCATTGAAAATTCCCCGGTCTGGATTGAATATCCATCTCCAGACTACACTGATGGCGACGATTGAGGTGACAACAGGCAGATAATAGATTGTTCGGTATATTCCCTGACCTTTGATCTTCTGATTTAGAAAATAGGCAATTACAATGGAGAGGATAATGCTCAGGGGTACAACACCGAGGACATACCAGAATGTATTTAATAGTGACTGATAAAATTTAGGGTCAATAAAAAGCCGGTAATAATTTTTAAACCAGATAAATTTTAATGGTCCGGCAATAGACCAATTATAAAAACTCATTCCAATCGCCTGGATAATGGGATAAAATCTGAAGATTAAGATTATTATCAATGCGGGCAAAAGAAACAGATAGGCGACATTGTCGTATCTTTTATGCACAAATAATGATACTCCAATATAAGATGTTGTCAATTATTACCTTAATATTCAATCAAATTTAATGCGATAATAAATTATTGTTAGAAAACACTTGAAATTTAGCAAGAAATTTCTATAATTTTATATGCCCGTAGTTTTAAATTCAAATAACCCAGGGATTCCTGCGAATGCTGAATTACTCAAGATAGATAACAAGCCGATTACAGATGTTTTTGATTACCAGTTTTATAATGATTGTTCAAAACCTCGCAGGTTTTTGATATCAATCAAAAAAAAGAAAAAGACAATTTATTTGAACCCGGGTGAAGATATCCGCCTGATCCTTGAAGAACCGCGATATAAAGGTTGTGAGAATGATTGTGATTACTGTTTTATCAAAGGCTTGCCACGAGGATTGAGAAGAGAATTATATTTCAAGGATGATGATTACCGGCTCTCTTTTTTATTTGGAAATTTTTTAAGCCTTACCAACCTGACTGATAAAGATATAAAACGTATTAAACAACTTAAGCTATCTCCTTTATATATCTCTGTTCATTCTACTGACCCTGACCTGCGCGCAAGGTTATTTAAGAATGAAAGGGCGCGGTTGATAATAGAACAATTAAAAAAACTTGCAGAAGGCAATATCCAGACCCATTGCCAGATTGTTATTATTCCAGACCTTACTGATGGTGAAAATCTCATCCGAACCATAAGTGATTTAGCGAGATTATATCCGGGTGTGTGCTCAATCGGCATTGTGCCTGTAGGCAGAACAAAATTTTTAGCCCGGATATCTTCTATAAATAAAAAGATTGCCTTGAAGATTGTTAAAGAGGTAATACAGATGCACAAAAATTTTAAAAAGAGATTTAAAAAAAATTTTGTCTATCTTGCCGATGAATTTTTTATCAGGTCAGGTCTGTCCATACCAGAAAGGGATTACTACGATGACTACTGCCAGTATGAAAATGGAATTGGTATGGTCAGACAATTGATCGATGAGATTGATTCATTAAGTCATACGAATAAAATATCAGGGAGATTTCTTTTTGTTACAGGCAAACTTGCCTTTCCGTATATTGAATATTTAAAGGAAAAACTGATAAGTAAAAGAGCTGATATTGATGTAATCTCCATAGAGAACAGGTTTTTTGGAAATTCTGTTACGGTCTCTGGATTGCTTGCGGGTAATGATATTTATAAAGCGGTCAAAGATCTTAAAAAGAAATATGACCGCGTGATCCTACCGCCTAATTGTATAAATGACAAGGGAAGATTTCTTGACGACTACAGATTAAACAAAATAAAGTACTTTATTTCACCTTATTCGATCAGGGAATTGCTCTTATGGCTACAGTAGCAATTGTCGGTAGAAAGAACGTAGGTAAGTCATCAATCTTTAATCGACTTGTGGGAAAAAGGCTCAGTATTGTGCACAAGACTCCAGGGATAACCAGGGACAGAATCTATGGTGAGGCAAACTGGCGGGGCAGGTTATTCAACCTGATTGATACCGGTGGTTTTTTTCCAGAAGAGGATAATATCCTTGCAGGCAAGATTATGTATCAGATTGAACTTGCATTAAAGCAGGCAGATGTGATATACCTTGTTGTTGATGCCAGGGCTGGATTAATGGCTTCAGACCAGGATATCGCCGATATCCTTCGGGGACTGAATAAACCGGTTTTACTACTTGTAAACAAAATTGACAATAAAAAACAGGAATCCTCGACTTTTGACTTTTACAAATTGGGATTTAAAAAAATCTTTGCAGTTTCAGCTGAGGCAGGCATTGGTTTTGGCGAGGTGCTTGACCAGACAATAAAATATCTTCCAGAAATAAATTTGCAAAAGGGAACCAAGGCTATAAAGATTGCAATTTTAGGCAGACCCAATGTAGGTAAATCAACACTGCTAAATGCAATTATAAATGAAGAACGGGCAGTGGTTGATGAAAAACCAGGAACGACAAGAGACCTTGTCAATGCAAAATTCTTGTACAAAGATGAAACAATTGAAATCATTGATACCTATGGTTTAAAAAAACGTTCCCGTATAAAAGAACCGGTTGAATTCTATTCAATGATGAGGGTGATGCATATTATTGATAAAATTGATATCGGCATTGTTCTTTTTGATGCAACAGTGGGGGTAGTTCATGAAGACTGCCACATTGCATCTTTATTATTGTCAAAGGCAAGGGGGATTATCATTTCACCGAATAAGATTGATTTAATTAAGAAAAAGGATTATAATCGGGTGGTGAATTCTACCAGGGAATCGTTTAGGTTTGTGGATTTTGCGCCGGTAATTCCAATTTCCGCAAAATATAATACGGCAATACCTGAATTATTGCAGGGCATTTTTGATGTCTATTCAGAGCTTAATAAAAGGGCTGACCCAAATATTTTAAGGAATTTACCATCAATAATTAAGCCGCCGCCAGATGGAGAAATTTTAAAGATAAATCAATCAGGAACAAAACCCCCATTATTCCACGTGCTTGCTACAGTGCCTCTAAAAGAGAATTATATACAATTCCTGCGTAATTCTTTACGAAACTATTTTGGATTTTCAGGCGCGCCCATACTAATAAAAACAAAATTTTCTAAATCACGAAGAAAATGAATATAACAAATTTTTTACTCTCTTTTGCCATTGGTCTAATATTTGGAATAATGCCCTTTTCATATCTATTAGGGATTTTAAAGGGTGTGGACCTAAAAAGAACTGGAAGTGGCAATATCGGCGCAACAAATCTTGGTCGTTCTTTAGGCTTAACTTTTTTTATAATTGGATTTTTACTTGATGGATTAAAAGGACTTTTGCCAGTCCTGATTGCTCAATACTACAATTTTACTCCAGCCCTTGCAGGTGCTGGTGCGATCCTCGGACATATCTTTAATCCTTTTTTCAATTTTAAGGGTGGAAAAGGAGTGTCTACAGCCATTGGTGTTATATTAGGAATTGCGCCAAAACAATTTTTAATCTCTATCGGTGTCTGGCTAGTTATTTATCTGAGTACATTTATTGTATCACTGGCATCAATAAGTATCGCAATTGTTTTACCGATTACTACATTTCTTATGAACAATACCTGTTCAGGTGAGGAAATCTTTATAATTATAATAAGCATTCTTATCATTATTGCTCATCGTTCAAACATTAAAAGACTACTTAACAAAACTGAACCCAAGACAATTTTCTGGAGGAAAAAATGAATATTGCAATCCTGGGATGTGGAAACTGGGGTTCGGTTTTCGGAATTATCCAGGAAAAGAATGGCCATAGAATAAAGATCTGGGAATTTGACAAAAACCGAGCAGTATATGTGCAGAAGGCAAGGGATAACAGGCCATTTCTTTTTAAATATAAAATACCAGATTCAATTCTTGTTGACTGGCAACTAGAAAATGTATTACAAAATAGTGAACTTGTAGTATTTGCTGTACCCTGTCAGACATTGAGTTCGGTATTAAAGGAAGTAAAAAAATATAATATAAAAAAGAAGATTTTTTTGAGTCTTATCAAAGGGATAGAAATAAAAAACCTGCAATTACCTTCAGTCGTTATTGAAAAAAAATTAAAGATAAATGATTGTTTTGTCCTTTCTGGTCCTTCAATTGCCAATGAAATAATCAGGGGTGAACCCACGGCAGTTGTGCTTGCTGGTAAAAATATAAAAGAGGCGAGGGGACTCCAGCAAAAACTTGCTACAAAAAATTTGCGGATTTATTTATCTGATGATATAATCGGCGTGGAAATTGGCGGTGCTGTAAAAAATGTCCTTGCGCTTGCCTGTGGGATGAGTGATGGCCTGGGATTTGGTGCTAATGCCAAGGGTGCACTCATTTCCCGGGGGATTGTTGAAATTCAACGCCTGGGGATAAAAATGGGTGCTAATCCAAAGACATTTTATGGACTTTCGGGACTGGGGGACCTGATAACTACCTCATTCAGTGAAGAATCCAGAAATTATAAATTTGGCAAGATGCTTGGTCAGGGTAAAAGTCTTAAAGAAATAAAGAAAAAATTTGTCATGGTTGCTGAGGGTGTATCTACGGTAAAGGCGGTTATGAAACTCGCAAAAAAGTTCAATGTTGACATGCCCATATCCTGGGTTGTATACGATATTCTGTACAATAAAAAATCTCCAGCACAGGGACTAAAAATTTTAATGATAAGGCCATTAAAAGATGAATAGTAATTTTTTATAAATAATAAAAATAAATAAGGAGGAAAGATGGATGAGAAGGAATTTTATTCTATAAAAGAGGTAGCAGAAATGTTGGGGATACCTGCCTATGTATTGCGTTATTGGGAAAAGGAATTTCCAATGTTAAGACCACACAGAAATAGATTGGGTAGACGCTTTTACTCAAAAAAGGATATTGAAATTGCAAGAATGATAAAAGTAATTCTTTATGAGCAGGGTTATACGATTGCGGGTGCCAAGAAAAAATTGGCAACAATCACCGAAGGTCCAGAGCAACTTTCACTACCATTAAAAGATACAATGAAGATTGTAAAGGAGGTAAAAGAGGAGTTAAGGGAAATTCGCTCAAAACTTAAATAAAATAGAGAAAAAAGGAATTATATTTGCAATATTCTCATGATTTTTTATAGTTATCGATATAGGTACGTATTCAAATGTGTACAATAGTGCAATTATGATTATTTAAATTTCTTTTTTTACTTTATCATTAAATGCTTATATAAAAGTATTTAGAAAAAATTGAAAAATGAATAACCAAATTTTTCAATATTTAGCTCTCCTGCCATTCATTGAGAATATTGATCATTTCTGCCACAAATATATCAATTGCCTGGTTAACCTCGGAAGAGATATCGTTTCTAAAATTTAAGTTTTTTGGTTCAATTGCGAGGATAATCACCTTTGTTGGAATTGTTTCTTCCAAAAATTTTACAAGCATTGATAAGGGCATCCTATGGGTTGAAACATCATTGGTTTGAATCTTTTCTGAATCAGCAATATATATTGTCCCTGGTTTCTTGCCACTGATACAACTATCAATAATAATTGTGAGTGTAGGCTGGAATTTTCTTATATTACCGGTAAAGTTTTCTGGTATTTCAGCACCATTGATGAATATAAGGTTTTTACATTTACGCCTTTTTAATCTAAACATAATCATCATCGTGGTTAATGGACCAACTACATCATCCCCATTTTCAGTATTGCCCACACCTATAATGCATATCTTTTCAGCCTTTTCAATTTCTTTTTTTATAAAACTTAACCACTTTTTTGTCATTATGGACTATAATAATAGAAAATAGAATTGAAGTCAATAAACAAATGTGAAAGATGATTTTATGACGAGGGAGCAGTGAACTGTAGTGGCAGAGCAAACTGTAGCGTCTTTATCAGACGAAAAATCTAAAAAATCCCCCTTCGTCCCCCTTTAAAAAAGGGGGAAATAGGGGGATTTAATTTTTAATATTCTCAGGGGAAAAGGATAAAGGTGAGGGGATAAATCTTCGCTTGACAAATGCAAATATATGATTATAATAATAGGATTATGAAACGGGATTTTACTATAATTTTTATTGGACGGAATAATTTTTTAAAGAGCATATCTGTTTCCACTCGTACCTTGTTATCTGTTTTGATATTTTTTGTTTTAATAACTATTAGTGCCCTGATTCTCTTTATCCACAATACAAATGTCTCAATTACTGACATAAAACAGAATATTGCTGAGGAACAACACCAGGATTATTTAAAGAGAATTGTTCAGTTGAAATCTTGGATAGCAGACTTAAAACAACGTTTAAATAACCAGATTGCTATTGACAATAAACAGCGCAACTTCCTTCAAATTGCATCAATCCATCCTGATATCTGGTTAATGGGCATTGGTGGAAGCAAGGGTTCAACCCGACCAAATAATTTTTCTGTTTATAATTCAAAAATCCTTGAGGAATTATACGAAACCATTGATATTTTAAAGGGACAGGCAAAATTACGATCAATGAGTGTTCGGGAACTGGAAGGTAAAATCTCACAAAATTTTGCCCTCTGGAAACATATTCCTTCAATAAATCCAGTGCCCGGGTCTGAAGTAAGTTCAGGCTTTGGTTATCGGATCGATCCATTTGATAAAACCGTTCGTATGCATGAGGGAGTGGATTTGAGCGCCTCACGGGGTACATCAGTGTATGCTTCTGGGGATGGGATTGTGGTTTACGCTGATTGGAATATGGGCTATGGTTATGTGATTGATATTGACCATGGCTATGGCTTTACAACCCGCTATGCCCACCTCTCAAAAATCTCAGTGCAAAACGGTGAGTTGATAAAACGTGGGCAGATGATAGGCAGGGTTGGTGGTACAGGTCGGGCAATTTGCCCTCATCTCCACTATGAAGTTCATGTTGCAGGTATTAAAGTTAATCCTGTAAATTATATTGATTTCAAAAATGTAGTCTTTGATTAAAATAAAATTATTTTCTGTTCTAACCTATCTATAACCAATCTTAAATTACTATGAATGAAATTGTAGGAATGATTCTTGCTGGTGGACGGGTTGATGAATTACTTACCCTGACTGAAAAAAGACCAAAAGCCGCAGTACCCATCTTTGGAATATATCGGTTCATTGATTTTGTTCTTAGCAATATGATGCGCTCCAGGATTGATAATATTGGTGTTCTTTCCCAGTTTAGACCATACAGTCTAATGCGCCATATTGGAACTGGTGAGCACTGGGATTTTATTGGTAGAAAGCGTGGGATAAGGATGTTGCCACCTTATAAAGGTTTGAAAGAATCTGATTGGTATCGGGGAACTGCTGATGCGGTTTATCAAAATATATCGTATATAGAAGAATTCAAACCTCAATATGTTATTATTGCAGCGGCAGACCATATCTATCAGATGGACTACCAAAATGTTTTTGAATTCCATAAAAAGAAACGCGCTGATGTGACAGTTTGTTTTACAAGATCTAAGATTAAAAAACCCTGGTTTGGATATGGTATTATTGAAAAAAATGGCAGGCTTGTCACATACCAGGAAAAACCTGAAAAACCCTTATCAGATTGGATTTCTATGACGATTTATATCTTTCGCACTGATATTCTTTTTGATCTATTAAAGGAAAATACACAAACTGATTCCCATGAATTTGGTCGGGATATTATTTCCCAATTGCCAGGACAATGTGCCATTTATGGTTATAAATTCTGTGATTACTGGTCGTATGCCAGGACAATAGATTTGTATTATGAAACAAATATGGAATTTCTAAAGGGGAAAATTAATTTAAATACCTGGCAGGTGTGTACTAATCTTATTGAAGGCTGTGCTTTAAGAGACCGTTTACCTGCCCGCATTGAGGGGAACGCTACAAATTCATATATCAGTGATGGTTGTATAGTAAAAGGAACGGTTGTAAATTCTATTCTTTCACCCGGGATAATTGTAGAAAAAGGGGCAGCGGTAATTGATTCTGTTATTTTTCACAATACTGTTATAAAAGGCAATGCCCGATTAAAACGAGTTATATGCGATAAAATTTGCGAGATTGGCGAGAATGCCGAAATCGGGACTTATGGAGCAAAGACTCCATCAATAGAATTTAAAAATCTTCTCAACACAGGTATTACAATTCTCGGTAAAGAGACAAAAATTGCTCCAGGTGTAAAAATTGGTGCTAATACTGTTGTATATTCAGGAATACATGTGATTGATAAAGAGATTAAACCAGGAAGCACGATAAGATGAAGAAAGAGATTATTGCATTACTTCTTGCCGGTGGTGTTGGTTCTCGTTTAAGTATTCTTGCAAAATTGCGTGCGAAACCAGCAATACCATTTGGCGGAATTTATCGGATCATTGATTTTACAATGAGCAATATTGCTAATTCTAAGGTTGATGTGGTCGGTGTGCTGACCCAGTATAAACCGCTTTCTTTAATGGAACACATTGATAATGGTAGACCCTGGGATTTGTTTGGAAAGACAAGGCTTGTGGAGATATTACCACCCAAGACCGGCGAAGAAATTTCTGATTGGTACAAAGGTACATCAGATGCAGTATATCAAAATATTGGTTTTATTGAAGACTTTTCACCAGAAATGGTATTGATTGTTTCAGGAGACCATATCTATTATATGGATTATAACGCATTAAGGAGATATCACAAAAATAAAAAAGCAGATGCTACAATAGGATTGATTCGTATTCCTGAAGAACAAGCACACCATTTTGGCATTGCGGATATTGACAGAAATGGTAGAATCACTGATTGGCAGGAAAAACCCAAAAAACCAAAGTCAAATCTTGCCTCAATGGGAATTTATATATTTAACACTGAAATACTCAAAACGGCTCTAAGGGAATCAGCTCAAAAAGGTGGGGTGGATTTTGCCAAAGATATAATCCCATTGTTATTAAAAAAAAGAAAAAGGATTTTTGGTTATAAATTCACTGATTACTGGCGAGATGTGGGCACGATCGATGCCTACTGGGATTGTAATATGGACCTATTAAAAACTGATTCAGGATTGCATATTGAAAACTGGAATATAAGAACCAATCTCTTCATTCATGGTGAAGTGGGTTTACGGCCATCTGCCTATGTTGGCAAAAATGCCCGCGTGAAAAACTCCCTTACATCATCAGGTTGTATAATTGAGGGAACTGTTGAAAATTCTATAATCTCGCCGGGCGTAATTGTCGATAAGGGTGCCCGGGTCATTGATTCTATAATCTTTCATAATACCGTTATTAAGACAAATGCTTTTTTATCAAAAGTTATCATTGACAAAAATGTAAGAATAGGTGCGGGAGTAAAAATTGGTGCAGGAAATTCTAAACCAAATAAAACCCTAGGTATGAACTTATCCACAGGGATCACAGTTATTGGTAAGAATGCAATTATTCCTGACAGAATGATAATTGGTAAAAACTGTATAATATCTTCAGGAATAGCTTTAAATAAGTATAGGTTAAAAAAAATAAATTCAGGATTGACTTTATAATTAATCTATCCGCAAATTTTGATAAATTTTGTCATATTGAATCTATCTTAAATAACTGCCCGCATTTATGTCTATTGTACAACCAGTTGCGTGGTCCATAAGTCCGCTTGCAAGAAATAAAATGGTTGGTGCAACATCCTGGGGTGTGGTAAGTGCGGGTAGGGCAAGGTGGTCGATAATATCCTTGGTGCCAAATTTTTTTATATAATCGTCAATCATCCTCGTTTTTACAAAACCTGGGGCAACAACAAAACATTTAATATTATTTTTACCATATTCTTTGGCAATTGTGCGACTCAAGGTAACCACACCGCCTTTTGCTGCACCATAAGCCCAGTGGTCTTTATCTTCACCACGGAATGCTGCACGTGAGGCGATATTTATTATCCGACCACTGCCGGATTTCTGGAAATATCTGACTGCCTCACGACAGAGTATCGCAACTGATACCAGGTTTATGTTCATAATCCGATTCCAATCTTTTAACCATCGATCAATTTTTTTATTAATGGGTGAAGATTCATAGATGCCTGCATTGTTTATCAATGTATGAATCCTGCCATAGGTATTTAGAACTTTTTTAAAGAGTTCTATGCATTTTCCTGGGTGGGAAAGGTCAGCATAAAATATCTTTGAATTGTTGCCTGCCCTTTGTGCCAATATCTGTGCCTGTTTTCTATCTTTATGATAATGGATTGCAATGTTTGCACCATATTCGGCAAGTATCTCGACTATTGCTGAACCAATTCCACCGGTGGCGCCGGTAATTAAGATTACATTATCTTTGAGCTCAATTACCATCTGCATTAAATATAATGAAAAGTAGATAGAAATCAAGACTTAAGTTTACATAATATTTAATTGATGTGGTTGACAATTTTTATATTCTGATTATACTTATGTGAGGAAAAATGATAATTAATGCCCCTTACATTTTGTGTAGTATATTATTTTTTGCAATAGATATGCAGACTACATTGTATCAATTTGATGAAGGTTATTGTGAATTCTGGTATCAGATTCCTGTCTCCCATATCTTTTCAATAGAAGAAATTTCTTCATCACAAGACTCAATTGTGAAGAAATATACTTATAAAATTATTATTTACACAAATTACAGAGATTCTACAACACGAGAAGGCATAAAGGTTGGAATTGTAAAAAATTCACAAAAGAATTATATAATTGACTTTTTCTCCCTATATTTACCTGCAGGTAAATTCCCTTTTTATTTTGAAGTTATATCTGGTAGTGAGAAAGCAGTAAAAAAGGGCACAATTGAAATAAAACCAGATACATTTTCTTTTTATTGTAGTGATATAGTATTATCAGGAAAAATGCGCAGGAATGCGGAGTTTATGCGTTGTGGTTTAGAATTATTACCTTTGATTAAACCCGAGTATTCAAACAGGGATACTCTTTTCTCATACGTTGAAATTTATGGATTTGTGCCAGATAGTTTATTTTATACAATTCATTATCAGATTAAAAATAATAAATCTCAGGTAGTTTATGATAGTTATTTGAACCGATTTAAATATGAAGATATTCAATTTGATACATTATCAATTTATCTTGGTTTCTATTCATCCGGTGATTATACGCTTTTTGTAGAGATAACAGACCCGGCTTTGGACTTAAGCATTCAAAACAAGTGTAGTTTTAAGGTAAAAGAATTACTTCCTGATATCGCGGATGAACCATTTGCCTGGGAGATCAAGTATCTTGTTTCAGAAAAGGAATATAAAAAATTTTTGAGGAAGGAACATACTCAGCAGATTGAATACCTTAAAAGATTCTGGGCAAAGAGAAATTATGACGAATTTGACAAGAAACTCACTGAGGCGGATGAAAAATTTTCCACTTCTAATTTAAGGGGTTGTGATACAAACCAGGGGAAATTTTACATTCAAAATGGTCCTCCTGATGAAATTGAATATAGACCGATGGAAACAACTGGATATCCTGCACAGGTATGGTACTACGAATCACGGGGTTTACGTTTACTCTGGTGTGATTCAAATGGTGATGGTGATTATGAATTAGTAGGAAATTTAGATTTTGAAGATGATTGGACAAAAGATATTCCAATCAGATGGACCAAATAATGAAGTTTAAACCAAAAAAATTTATATTACTTTTATTACTTTCGTTCGTTACCTGTGCAATCAATGTCCTCGGCGCCAGGTATTATCGTCTCTTCGATAAGGAGCGAAAACTATATTTAGGGTTACGGAGTATTGATGCGGTTGCGGCAGATAAATATCTCAATTTATCCTCAGCAACGGAAAGAAGATACTACTATGATCAGTACTGGCAGGGAAGAGATGAAGAAAGAGCGAAATTTGAAGAGCGGGTTGAATATGCTTTTAAAGAATTTGGTAAATATGCACCATTGTCTGACGAGCGGATACCTATTTATGTAAAATATGGAAATCCTATTAAACGGTATATTATTACGCCCGAGAAAAAGGTTGGTGTTATGACTAAAGAATATATCCGGCCCGCCGAAATATGGACCTACAAAAATGAAGGCATTGAATTTGATTTTATTAGATTAACACGTGCCTATAAGATTATTGCGACAAGCCAGTTTGGCGACAAGGTTATTGCACCCTTTTTAAAGGATGACACAACAAGTATGGAGATATTGGATATAATCCCTTCTGGTAAATTAAATTTTGATGTTGCATTTGGTCGCTTCAGACAACGCAGGGATCTGGTCAGGCTGGAGATATACTCACGCCTAGTGATTGATGATACAGTTAACTGTAAAATTTTACGGAAAGTAAAAATTTATAATCAATCCGATAGTGTAATAACAGAAAAAAACATTATTTTGATACCAACCTGTGAAGGCAAAGACTCTTTTTATGATGAAGTAAATGTATGGCTGCCGCCCCAGAAATATCAGGTAGTTATTGAATATATCAACCTAAAAACCAAATACGCAGGCAAAAAAGATTTTTCTGTGGATCTTCTTGACTACAAGGATGATGCCAAAAAGATCAGTGACCTTGTTTTTGCCCAGTTAATTGATGAATCTTCGGCTGATGAGAAATTTTACAAACCGGCAGGAAGAGTTATACCCCTTGTTCAATCAACCATGTTTGTTTCTACCCCATTTTATATTTATCACGAGGTTTACAATCTGACCACTCAACAAGGTCAGCATCTTTTGAAGATAGATTACGAGATATATAATAAAGAAAAAATGCGTAAAGAAATAGTGGATATTATGACCCAGACTGAAAGCAGTGAAGGCGATATCGCCTATATTGCTGCAAAATACCATCCCATGGACCTGCCTCCGGGTCAGTATATAATCGTGGCACGAAATACCGACCTTTTGAGTGGTGAACAATTTACCGCTGTTAGTGAGTTTGAATTAGAAAAAATTAAATGAAAAATTTTGGAGGGAATTTAAATAGCAGACAATGGATAAAAACAAATAATAAAACCCCCCTTGCAAAAGGAGATGTGAGGGGGGTTTTTGATTTTCTTAAAATTATTCTTCTCATTGAAGGTCTATCTATTGTCATTATGTTTATTAACTGTAGTATAAAATATGTCAGCTTGGCATATCCTAAAACAGAGAAAATTCCAGTTTTCGATACCCTTTATGGTAATATTATTGTTGATGAATATCGCTGGTTGGAAAATTTCAACGACGAAAAAGTTCAAAAATGGGTTGATGAGCAGAATAGCCTTTCAAATGCATGCCTTGATAAATTACCCCAGCGAGAATGGCTGAGAAAAAGATTTACTGAACTCAGGCGTTACGACGATGAATCTGCACCCCATAAGGTTCTTATCGGTGACCGCATATTTTATTCTGCAATAAAAAAAGACTGGGAACGCTGGGCATATTACACAAAAGAAAACGAAAATGCACAACCTGTACTTCTACTTGACCCGAATCAATGGGGTCTTAAGACGCTGGGCGGTGTATACCCATCTTGTGATGGCAAGTATATTGCCTATGGAGTTGAGGATGCAGGCAAAGAAAATCCGATAATAAAGATTATGGAAGTTGAGACGGGAACAACACTTTCTGACTCGCTGCAGGGCTGGCGCCAGGGCAGTATTGCCTGGTTACCAGACAATGCAGGATTTTACTATACAACAAATCCTTTGAAAGGGACTGTACCTGAAGGTGAAGAAAATTACTGGGATGCAGTGTATTTTCACGAAATCGGCACACCCTGCACAGAAGATATAAAGATATTTTATCATCCAAAAGTAAAAGAATATTTTCATTATTCAGATATCAGTGAAGATGGAAAATATGTCCTGTTTTATCGCTCAATGTTCTATAAAAATGAAGTATATCTACAAATTTTAGGTTCACAAGAACCAATGATACCAATTGTTTCGGGTTTTGATGCTGAATATAGTATAACACCAGAAGATGGACATCTAATCATTAAAACCAATCTTGATGCACCAAAAGGAAAGGTATTTGTAACTACAATCAATAAACTTAATAAAGAAGACTGGATTGAAATTATTCCTGAAACTGAAGACAATCTTGAATATATATCAGCGATTGGTGGTCATATATATGCGGTTTATACACATAATGCATACAAGGTCATAAAAATTTATACAATTGATGGCAAATATATTAGGACCTTGCCTTTACCAACCTTAGGAAATGCCTGGATCTGGGACTACTGGTCAAAGTCTGATGTCTGGGTTTATTTTACTTCATTTACATATCCACCCACAATATTTAAATATGACTTTGAGAAAGACACACTGATTTTATATCACAAACCACCAATTGATATAGATTTATCTGATTTTGTTGTTGAACAGGTCTGGTATAATTCAAAGGATGGAACTAAAATCCCGATGTTTTTTGTGTATCATCGAGGGATTAAAAAAGATGGTAATAATCCAGTGTATCTTACTGGATATGGTGGGTTTAAAGCCTCTATGGGTCCTTATTTTTCGACAAACTATGCGGTCTGGTTTGAGTGCGGTGGCGCAATAGCAATCCCAAATTTGCGCGGTGGTGGCGAATTTGGTGACCAGTGGCATAAGGCAGGAATGCTTGAGAATAAACAGAATGTATTTGATGATTTCATCTATGCGGCAAAATGGCTTATAGCAAATAAATATACAAATCCACAGAAATTTGGAATCGGCGGGGCAAGCAATGGTGGATTACTTACCGGTGCGGTTTTGGTTCAGGCGCCAGAGTTATTCAAGGTCGTTTATGTGGGCGTGCCGTTACTCGATATGCTTAGATACCATAAATTCAGTTATGCAAATATCTGGTCAGAAGAATATGGAAGCGCAGAAAATCCAGAGCAATTCAGATATCTGATAAAATATTCACCTTATCATAATATCAGAAAAAATTATAGGTACCCTGCGGTTCTTTTTGAAACGAGCGACAATGACCCGCGTTGCCATCCGATGCATGCAATGAAGATGACCGCAAGAATGCAAGAAAATCAGTTTGGCAAGGAACCAATACTACTCGTTGTGCGAAGATATGCAGGTCATGGTGGAGGTACTACATTATCAGAGAATATAGATGAAGATGTTGATATGTGGTCATTTATAATGGAAAATCTGGGTTTGAAAGTACCGATAACCAATAAATAGAATATCAGTTTTGCTTTGAAAATTTATGAATGGCAAGTCCAATAAAAAATACTACAATCTCAAAAACTGTTATCCAGACCCTGCTCAAAAAACTTATGGCAATTGCCAGAGGTGAAGGGATAAAAGAAGAAAGCAATAATGACATCACACCTTCTCGGACACCCAGGCCACCCGGTGCGAATATTACGACAAAACCACTCATCCAGGACAGGGTATATGCCGCTGCAAGATGAGAAACTTTACTGATGTTAATAGGATATATTGAATTTATTAAAAAATAAAATCCGACAATTTGAGCAATCCAAAGTCCCAAAAAATAGACTGAAAGCTGTAAAAGTTGTAAATAGGTTATACGCAGATTCACCAATGGTCTTTTTAGTATCACTAAAGCAAAATTTATTAATTTATTGAGTAGGGGTGGATACAAAACAATTATGAAAAAAATAAATGCCGGAACAATATATAAAAAGTTATTTATATTTGCATATCTGCTAAAGTAAATTGATAATATAAAGAGCAAGATACCTACCAAAAAAGTAAGTCCGGTTTCAATAATTACACTTATACCAATTGTTTCAGCCCTTAATTTATCACCCTTACCAAGGTGAATGCGGCCAAGGGCGAACCATATTCCTCCAGGTATATATTTTGCGGTCTGTGATGCAGACATAACCCAGAAGGCGTTAGTAAAACTTATAAAATCACCCATTTTATAGATTATTCTACGCCATGCCTCAACAAATACAACAAAATTAATAAATAAAAAAATAAAGGAAATAAATAGATTGAAAACATTAAAATTCAGATTATTAAAAGGTATCTTATGCCAATTTTTTATAAGATTTGATAGCAAAAAATAGAAAATTATCAGAATAATTACTAATGTGATAAACTTCCGCAACCACTTCACATAACAAGTATATGTATCCTTATTTGATTGTCAATCCTTGGCAATATTGACTTTATCTATAATCTATTTATAATAAAAAAATGGTAGATCTAATTACAGATATATGGAAAGAACTTCAGAAATTGGTGTCAGCCGAAGAACTTACTTTTCTTAAAAAATGCTTCCGCGCATATTCATCAAAGGCACATCTTGCAAATGTAATGGAAGATATTAAAATTTTTATGAGAATTTCTCCACCTCCTCAAAAAATACTGGACTTTGGTTGTGGTATAGGACTCCAATCCTATTTACTTGCGAAAAATGGTTATGAAGTATATGGTTTGGAAACTGTGGAGGATAAATCACTTGATGGATTTTTAAAGGGCAAGGCAGATGAACACAAACGAACCCGCGATGAGAGTATGAAAAATGTCTGGAAATTAATCAAGAATAAAGTCAATGTAAAATTTCAATTCTATGATGGTACGCATATACCTTTTGCCGATGAATACTTTGATGTTGTATTTACCTATGCAGTCATTGAACATATACCACCTGAAGAGGCAAATAATATATTAAAAGAGATAAGAAGGATTTCTAAGAAAAATGGTTTTTTCTATATTTTTCAATTGCCCCAGCGAACATCGTATACTGAATTTATTGCAAGAAAATTGGGTATGGAATCGCATGAATATTTATGGGATTATAAACAGATAAAAAAATTACTTAATAAAATAAAATTTCACATTATCTTCTATGAAAGAGCCGATATGTTAATCAACCATCCCTATAAAATAATAAATCCTTTGTTCCCCACCCTAAGACTGATAAATAAATTTTTGTTACATACACCACTCTCTAAATTTGCTCATCATCTAACGGTAATTTCTAAAAAAATTTAGGGCAACATTATTCTTGACATTCAAGATTTATTAATTATAATTATTTAAAGGGGAAATATGATTAAGAGGAGATTTTTTATTCCCGTACTATGTGTGGTGTTTGTCCAGCTTAATGCAGATATATGGACAGAAACTACTCAACAAGATTTTGCGGATGGGATCTATGAAAAAAATATCTATGTATCAAATCAATACAACGGAACCGTAGAATTTGTTCCGCGGACTGACTTAAACAGAGATGGCTTTATTGATTTGTTTACTGCTGACAGAGATGGTCCTTACATCAGAATCTACTGGGGTAGTGACAGTGGGTATTTTCCCAGCGATAGCATGCTATTTACGACATCTGGTGGCGGTAATTGTGATGCTGCAGATTTAAACAACGACGGCTATGCTGATTTTATTGCTACGCACAGGTATGCAAATATTAAAATTTATTGGGGTTCATCCACTGGTCCAAATCCAGGAAACTATTTTCAAATTGCGCCATTAAATTCCGAATCCTGCTATCCTGCTGATTTTAACAAAGATGGTTATTTAGATATTGCAGTAGGATTAGTTACATCAGGCTATGGAACAATTTTCTGGGGTAGTGCGGCAGGCTATAACTATAGTAACCGAACAGACTTACCGAGTTATAGTGGCGAGCATAATATTGAGGTAGCTGATTTCAATAAGGATAATTGGCTTGATGTACTTTTTGTATATACCACAGATGAATGTAGAATTTACTGGGGAAGCAATACAGGGTTTTCTCCTTCAAACTTTACTCAATTATCTGGGCTTACTGGTTGTCACGGTACTACTGTTGCGGATTTAGATAAAAATGGGTTTCTTGATTTAATTTTTACTTTTTGGTATGAACCACAGTCTTATATTTACTGGGGTAGCGCTTCAGGTTATTCTCCAGGCAACATGCAGGTATTAAATCCTGGATATTGTTATGGTGGAAGTTCTGTAGCAGATATAAACAATGATGGTTTTTTAGATATAGTATATCACCGGGGTGGTTATGGTTCACATCTACAAGAGATTTACTGGGGTGGTTCTTCAGGTTATTCTGATAATGATACTAGCTGGTTCGGTATTGCAATAGAGACATCGGGTGGAACAATCGGTGATTATAATTTTGATGGTTATTTTGATGTTTTCAGTAATACAATTACTCCTGGTAGCGCAAGTTATATCTTCTGGGGTCCATCGTTTACAACGAATACTGCGCTGCCGGTTAGCTACGACCATCATGCAATGTTTAGGGAGATTGGAAATGTATACAATCGTAAGTATTACGAAGATTATATCTCGTCAGTTTTTGATGCGGGTGAAGAAGTGGCATGGGGCATTGTTGATTGGGATGATAGTCTACCCC
>Ga0172365_10000282_pt1 | contig 32994 bp, 34 predicted proteins | sample LakKivSesite48cm_FD_114535 | JGI IMG/M metagenome (GOLD analysis project Ga0172365, IMG submission 114535) | Sediment microbial communities from Lake Kivu, Rwanda - Sediment site 48cm | ecosystem: Environmental > Aquatic > Freshwater > Lake > Sediment | place: Rwanda: Western Province, Lake...
CGGGATAGAAGTAATCTGAATCGAGCCAGCCGTTGTGACGATGCTGGTGAAGGTCTTGCCGAGTCCTCGAACGACTCGAGGTCGTCCAGGAACCGGCGGACCGCGTTATGCGTGAGCCGCTTGTGACCCGAGCCGACGAAGGCGGTGACTTTCTTCATGGGCGGGCCTCCGAGGAGTCGTTGTTGGCTCCATTTTCGCGTTCTGTCCGCGCCGAGTCAAGACTGAGCCTTGACTTCCCTCTGCCGGATGAGGTCGCATGTCCGTTTTTTATGCCGAGAACGCCATCGTTATGTCACCCAACACGCCGGCCAGAAGAACGAGGGAAGCAACGCGAAAATTAAGCGGGGTATTGGACGCGGCGAGAGGGGAAGAGGTCGCGGGCCGAATGGCGATGGATTCGGCACCATTGACGCCGTCCCGGCGCGTATGTATCCTAACTTCGTCAGGGGACAGTTGGCCGAGCGACTCGAATTCTCCGATGAAGCCATTGACCGATTAGAGAACCCCGAAGCGTGGAGGGTAACAAATGAAATACACCGCCATTCAACAACGGGGGTTGTGGTCGAAGATCTTAGGTGCAGTCGCTTTGCCGCTCATGGTCGTGGGCTTCGGATTGATCATGGGCGGGGGCCGCAGGCTAGAATATGGTGGCCTTGTGGTTTTAGGGATCATGCTCGCCGCCGCCGGTGCGATCATGAGCGAGAGTTCGAGTCGGAAACTCGTCCTGTGGGGAGTCGGCGGGACGGCAGCCGCCATGGCTCCAGGGTTGATTTCGGGCCTGATGCTCGGATTGAAGGGAGTGAGGGTCGAGACATTCGATCCGCATCCCATCATTATTGTTATCATCATAATAGTTGGCTTACTCAGTCAGATCGCCATTATCGTTGGCACATTCGGCATTCTCCTCGAAGGGAAGCGACCAGGATCGCCTCCAATGGGCGGCGGAACAGGAGAGGACCCTGCGGGAACGACTCCGGCAGATCCTGTAAGCCTCCATTCTGCCGCGGAGATCAAAAGAATTCGCCGGAAGAAGGGCCTGGTCTGGGGAGGCGCGGTGGTAGCGGTATTACTTCTCGTCGCAGGCATCTATCTATTGACAAGGGGTGGGGAGAAGACCGACGAACTTCAAGAACCCTATGCTCGGGGTCAATATCTTGCCGTGGGTTCAACGCGAGAGGAGGTCCTAAGAATTCAGGGGCCTCCGACGTACAAGCTTGAAGCGGTCTGGTTCTATGGGGATTCTCAGGTTCAATTTGATAGCGACGGCAAGGTCACCAGCATATGGAACATTTCTAAGAACCTGAAGATTAAGCCTGAGAAGCTACCTTAAGCCGTTCACCCATCTTCATCGCTCAGGCCCTTATCCCGTCGTTTTAATTCTGGCTGGGGGGTTAGTGTGGGGTGAGTGAGGGGACGACGACCCCCCCCGTGAAAATCGGTTCATGTATAATGAGAAGCAACCTGAGAGAGGATAATAACTGAGCTATGAAGATCCTGCTGATCTCGCCGTGCGAGGATCCCAACATCAAGCAGCAGAAGAGCGTGATGTTCCCGCAACTGGCCCTCGATCTGCTGGCCGGCCTGACCCCTCCAGGACATGAGGTATCTATCATCGAGGAAGAGGTCGAAGAGATCCCTCTGGACGCCAATTATGATCTGGTCGGCTTGAGCTGCATGACCTCGAATGCCCCACGGGCCTATTGGCTGGCCGGGGAATTTAAAAAAAGGGGGAAAACGGTCGTGATGGGAGGCGTCCATCCGACGATCTTGCCGGACGAGGCCCTTCGTTACGCCGACTCCGTCGTCATCGGGGAGGCCGAAGGGGTCTGGGCGCGTCTTCTGGAAGACTTTCAAAACGGCCGGCTTCAACGAACGTATCACGACCCCTGCCCCTCCTTGGATCGATACGTATCTGTGAAGCCCCGGACGGGATTGAAAAAGGGGATCTTCCACGTCGTGCCGGTGATGACCACGCGCGGCTGTCCCTACAACTGTGATTTCTGCTGCGTGCATGACATTTATGGCGCTGCGGTCCGTCATGTCCCGGTGACGAACGTCGTCCGCCACATGGTCGATTCGGGTGGCAGAATCTTCATGTTCCTGGACGACAACATCGTCGGGGATCGTCGGTACGCGGAGGAGTTGTTCGAGGCGATCAGTCCGCTCAAGATCAAGTGGGTAGGCCAGGCCTCCTTATCTTTCGTCCATGATATGGAATTGCTGAAGCTGGCCCGGAAAAGCGGCTGCGGCGCCCTGTTCATCGGGCTAGAGAGCGTCTCGGAAGTCCGGCTGGGAAAAATGCGCAAATCGATCCATAAGATCGAGCGGGTCGGCGAAGCCATCCAGAAACTTCATAGGGCCGGAATATACTGCTTCGCTTCGGTGGTCTTCGGTTTTGACGAGGACACGACGCGGACGTTCGCCGAAACCCTTGGATTCCTGAACAGGAACCATGTCGGCTCGGCAAGCATGAATGTCCTGACGCCTTATCCGGGGACCAAGATCTACCAGCAATTCAGGGACGAGGGCCGGATATTCACGGATGACTGGAAATACTACAATCACAATACGGCCGTTTTCAAACCGAAAAATATCTCGCCGCTTGAGCTGATTGCGGGCCGGATCTGGGCCCGGGCGGAATTCACGAAGATCTCAGGCGTCATGAAGAGATTCGCGGCCAATCGGGCCCATCCCTTATTGCACTTCGCCATCAATTGGGCTTCCAGGCGAAGTTCTCTGGACCAGATCAGGGATTTCCCGAGAATTGCCGCCGAAATCGCCAAGCTAGAAGGCCGATCGCCTGCAGAACGACGCTCACCGGACGGATATCGGTACGAAGACTTCATACCGATTTGACCTCGTTCTCGATCTTCTGTCGTATCGCAGGAGCCAGTCGTAGATCTCTTGGCCCGGATAGACCTGCCAGTGGATCCAGTGGCCGACCTCGGGTTCGGCAGAGAATCTCAGGTTCCGGTTCTTCCCCTCCAGCCTCCTGACAATCCGCTCCGTTTCTTCGAAAGGCACGACCGTGTCCAGCTTACCGTGGAAGGCCCAGACAGGCATGTCGACGAGCTTGTCGACGTTCTTGTCGATAAAATCGAGATGGCTAGTGAATCCGCTGATCGGCGCGATGGCCGCGAACGTCTCGGGATACCGGACCGCGAGGTACCAGGTGCCCGAACCGCCCAGGCTCGGCCCGGTCAGATAGACCCGATCGGTGTCGATCCTGTACAGGGCGGTCACTTCCTTGTAGAAGCTCTCGAACCAGTCGTCGGTCGACCACCTGAGATGCTCGGGACACTGCGGGGCGAGCATGATGAACGGGAACTCCCGCCCCCTGTAGACCTGATCGGGGATCCCGGATGAATACAGCTTCTTCAGATCGGTCCCTCGATCCGAACCTCCGTGAAGGTAGATGACGAGGGGCCACTTCCTGACGGTGTCCGCCTCGTAGTCCTTCGGAAGGCACGTGAGGTATCGATAGCGGACGTTCCTGCGATGCTGGTTCAGACCGTGCTCGAACGTCGAATCGAACTGCAGGTCGCCTTTCTCGGACCAGTATCGGACCCGGCCATGCAACTGTCCGTTGAGCCAGTTCTGCTCCGCTTCCTTCTGCCCGCTCTCGTACCAGTCGGTGCTTGCGCCGTTCAGCCGGCCCCGCGTGAAATGGCCTTTGAATCTCACGCGCCCGTTCCTGTGCCATTCCGTGTATGGTCCTTCCTTGGTGTTCGAACGGTAGTTGCATTGATAGTCCTCCTTCACCCGTTTGTCGAAGGAGGAGTAGAAGGCGTCCATCTGGATCTGGCCGTTCTCGTAGTAGTCCCGGACGTGGAACCGGTGCTTCCGGTCGTCGAAGCGTATGACACGCTTGTAGACGATCGTTTGGCGATTCGAGACGGCCTGCTGCAATACGTAAGTTTCGGTTTCCTGGGCTTGCACCCGTCCCAGGCAGAACAGGATCGAAAGAACGGCGGCAGGTCGTTTCATGTCGAGCCGGTGAACCCCATGATTATGCAGCAAGAGGATGAGATGAGCAACTTGGCCACACATTAGGGGACGTGCCCCTGTTGTCTACGTGCGGTTCGTTTAATAAGCCGGCGACGATTAGATAACGTAAGCTTGAGATAGATATGGAAAGGGTTAGGTGAGGGCTGACCTTAAAACTCTATTCAAGCACCTAGATATCTCGCGGACACGGAGGTCGTTGATTGCCTTTGCCCAACCAGCCCAAGTTGCCCCGTTGTGGGTCCGCTTTTACCTGCTTAAGGTTAGACCGGGGTAGGGGAGTGATGTAAGGATGGTGGCACGCGGTGGGGCGAGCTAATCCGTCTATTTTGCCGGTTCCAGAACCACGATCAAGAACGTTGCGATAGGTCCAAGAAAAAGAGAAATAACCCACCAGAGAAGGCCGCTCCTGTTCTTGCTTTGTGCTAGCCCAGCATTAATTAACGATAGAGTTCCCCATCCGGCGACAAACTGGGTTGGTGCGTTCATTATGTTGCCTCCCCTGGACGGCAATGATGGAACCACTCTTAGCCTGGTTCCCATTAGGTCATCCGTGGCCAGCGGAATGCTAGCACACAGCAGGGAAGTGGTGCAAGGCCGGTGGCAGGGGGGGGGAGACTGGTCCGTCATGTTACGACCACTCTGCATAGGATGTTGACTATTATCGACACTTTGACCTACGCTCTTATCAAGGACGTCCAATTCAATATGAAGTACCTGCGAACAACTCGAGGGATTGTGATTGGGTTGGCGTTTCTCCTTGCAGAAGGTCTTTTTGCCAGCCTCGTACACGCCCAAGAGAGCAAGCAAGTTGAAATCGATATCGCTCAAATCACAAAAGCGTTTGATGCGTATTTTTCTTCCCCTACAGAGAAAAATGCGGAGAGAGCATTGTCCGCCTTGCCATATAGAATTGATGATCAGATAGCAAATCCTAATCGGGCGAAGATAAATATCGGCTTGATTTTTACCGATCATATTGAAGACTTTAGTTCCTTGATAAGAAAAGGCGACAGGCTTGCTTTGCGGATTGCGTTTCACTTACACAACTACTGCGATGGCCTGGGTGCGGAGATGAACTCAGCAGTCATAGGAGAATCGATTGTTGTAATGCCTGGCATATTCCTGGAGGAGACCCTGTTATTCAGAAAAGGTAACCCTCGTATCATCCAAGGACTTAGGAATTTTCCGGACTATCAGGATCTCCAGGGGATACTTTGGGGATACATAGACTTCGACACCTTCAGGCCAGAAATAGTGAGAAAAGAAGTCAGTGCAAGGATCAAAGCCCTCGAATCAGTTGACCGGAATGACCTGCTTAAGTTCAGGGATGAGTGCCTGGTCCGGCTCAGGAGTATTTTGGAGACACTGCGCCAGCAGAAGCCGAATTGCCCACAGCCATAGATCTCAGTTCCGCACATCAAGGACTCGCACTTCAATGAACATACCTGTCCGCAGTGTAAAAACTGCGTAACAGAAATTGCCTAATCTCGCCATTCCGGCGTACTGGTGTCTACAAAGGAGTAAGGTACAACTTGCTCATTTATATGGGGAAAGCAAGGAAAACAGATGGGGTCAGTTAGTAAACGAATACATAACCTTTTTGCGACATTCTAACCTGGGTGCAATGCTTAAGACCCTACGGGGGCACCCTGCCACCTTGGCCCGGACGATAAAAAAGTTGTCCATCGAGAGGAATACCCGATGTGGGTGAGCTTGAGGCCGGCCGCGGCGGCGCCCCTCTCAACACTGTCGCCGCTGACGACATTGAAATAACAGGGATAGATGCCAAGCTGAACGGTGGGATATTGATTTAGTCTTCCCTCTCTGAGAGGTCTAGTTCGGCCGCGATCCCTGCCGCCCCAGGTTACAGGCAAGGGACGAGGCAGAATCCTTTGACTATTGATTCATCTCTTTGTCGTACATAGCTTCGGAGCCCAGGCGCGGCTTCGAGGTTGGGGGATGGGCGAAAAGTGGTGAGAAAGACAGAATCTTGCCTCCGGATCCGTGTTCCGTTAGAATCGGCCTAGAAAGGGAGGCCTGAATTGGGAAAGCCAATTTATTGCTATCTTCTTTGCGGGAGCCACGTCCGGCGGATGGATGGATTCTCAATAATTGAGACGCCTGGCGCCTCAAGGAATATCTATATAGACTGTCCCCAGTGCGGCGAGTATGTCATAACGGACTTCGTCCAAACCTTCTTCCGTTTCCCGGATGGTCCAAACGACCTGCTCGATAGCGATGAGAAAAAGAAGATATCAGCATATGTAATGAAGAAATACAGAGGGCGGAAGGACAAGCCCGTACTAATCGACATGAATACTGTTAAGTATATAATCGGAAAAAAATCTGCGGGTTATCTGTAATAACAAGAAGGGGCGACATCAGTCTTGTCCGGAAAGAAAAGGTGTGGTGATGAATAATAGGGATATTTTAGTGTTGTCAGTAGAGGAACTGCCAAATTTTCCCTTTCCAAGTTTTGCTAAGTATAGTGAAGCGAATGCTTCTGGTGATGCGTGGCTTTCGGCCGATAGAGCCTTCGCCCTGAGATGGACACAGGCCGGTGGTTATGCCCCTCGGTCTACCCAGATATTGACGTCCATATTTACATGGCTGCCGATATTCGGTGCGCTGAGCTACTTTATATGGATCATCGGATCGAAGAGTTGGATTATGTTGGTAACGCTCCCTCTCCTGCTAGTTGGATATGCTGTTTATCATCCTGGCCTTGGTTCCCTACTAGGGCCAATAAGGACGCTTCTAATTGGCTTGACCTTTGTGGGCCTATTCTATGGATTGTTAGCTAATAAGCCTCATGTGCTGGCTTTATGTGCGGCGCTGAGTCTAGTTTGGTATGGAATAAGGCAATCCTATACCTTATCGATAAGGTGTCTGACACGGGCTGCAAGCCTAAACGAGAAGATGTTCTGCGCTCTGTGGCAGGATGAGAAGCTAAGTGTTGTGATGCGTAATGGCGACCAGTATTGGAAAAGCTTCAAGGTCGTTGGAGGGGGAGCAAATCCCTAATGATTTAGAGGGGCATCCTGGAGCCGGAGGCCACTAAGGGCACGGCATCCCCAGAGGTTTTAAGGACGCCTTTTTGGCGAGTATCGCGCCTCGTTAAATAATGACGCTTGGCTCGGTCGAGGATTCTCAGACATTGGGCTTTATTTATTGCCCTCCACTGTCGGAGCCTTATCCTCTGGCGGTACGAGACTGCCGGTGCCGCTGACCTTTGAATGCATGACTATGGGCTCGGTGTGGGCTGTAATATTAAGCCCAACGGGATTGCCCTGCTTGTCGCGGTTGAATGTGATGTCCTGGCCCTTGATAGTGCCCTCAAGGTATCCCGCTAGAACGCGTGTGGTGAGTTTCATCTGACGAGTTGCGGGGATTGAAAACAGCCAGGATGCGATAATAGTGACGGCGCAGCCGATAATGACGTTCCACATTTATGCCCTACCTTCAGCTCTTTGAGCGGCCCTGTTTATCAGCCCAAGCCTTCAGCAGGTTGGGAATAGCATACATGACCTCAGCGAACTTACCCATTACCCCGGCCACCGCCAGGAATAACAACGCCAGCTCCTGCCACCCGAGGTGGTGGCGGGCGAAGCGGTGAAAAAATAGCCCAAGCCCGATGCAACCGGCGAACCCGCCGATGAAATTGAATATAAACTGATAGATGGGGATGACAATAGAGTTGGCGACGGCCTTTCGTCGTCCCCACTTGCAGCATGATGTGTTGATGAGGTCTTGCGGTTCATCATCCTCTGGTTTCTTGAGGTGGCGGTGTTTCTTCCACCAGGGCAACGGATGCGGCGTCCAACGAATGAATGCGTACACCCCCCACCAAAGCCCGACCACCACGCCCAGTGCCGTCCAGTCAACCCTTGTGAAGTCCATCGGGCTCCTCCGCGGGCAGCATCATCTCGCCACGCGGCGAGAGGTGTCGCGTCCTGGCCGACCACACAAGCATCATAACCAGCAAAGCGGGTATGATGAGTTGTTCCCAGTCGTTCACACGCGCTGCCACTGCCAAGGCTATAAATGTTATGAATGCCAGCCCTCGTGCCATCCCCATGACGGTGGCGCGGTGGTAGGAGACGATGAAAATAGAAAAGAAGAATGTGAATTGGACGATGATTAATACCCATATCAACCAAAGCGCTGCCGTGGTACGTATGGAGTTCAGCCAGAGCGTAATGCCCCAATACCCAACACCACTCAGTAGCAGCCGAAAGGCAAATCCTCGCCGCTCCATCTGAAGCACCTGCTGTCGGATGAAATCCATCGGTACTATCCCACTGGCACCAGGAAGACCTGGTCATTGTTCGTCTGCCGTATCATCTGCCCTGTCACTGGGCAGCGCGTCCAATTGCCTATCATCATCATGACCTGGGACGGGAGGTCGCGACCTGCGTAGGCGTCGCCCAGTGAGGCACGAGCGGCAGGTCCATCGGCCAATTCAACAGACACGCCCATAGGGTGGGTGTTGCCACAAGCGTCACAAAAGATATGGACTGAGTATTGAGCCATCGTCCCTCCTGACGTCGGGAATCATAACACTTTTGTTGGAAATGAAACAGGGAGTGAGATCGTGGGATGAGCGGCATATAGCCGCCTGACACGAAAAATTACCGAGCTGGGTCACCATGTGGAGATACTCCACACAGACCGTCGCACTGGCGTGTTCACGGTGGATGAATACGTCCGCTTCGGCGATAAGGTGAAGGCTGAGATTGCCGAGTATCAACGGCGACTGGTCGAGCTGGATGTGCGCAACGCCGAGTATCAGTCACAGGCAGCCGAGCTGGTGAAACTGCTGAGGGACTTTCCCAGCATCTATGCTGCGCAGGACTACGCAGGCCGCGCCAAACTGCTTAGGGCCATCGTCCAGCGTGTGACTCTCCGGGCAGGGGAGGCCGAGGTTACTTTCCAGCCGCCATTTGACGTTCTGGCCGAGGCGGGACGGGTGTTATATAATGAAAGCAGGTGGGGTGAGTACAGGGCCAGCCTTAAAACTCTACTCAGGCACCTAGATATCTCGCCCGCAATTAAAGTGCTTCGGTCGTTCCAGGCCGGGGCATGCCCAGGCCTATGGCACGAATCAGAGGGCCGCTGCCGATGAGAGATGAGCATGACCAATGGACATAATCTTCTCAGGCGCGAATGTCGACTGCACATGGGCGGCGTCCATGCTGGATGAATAACCGGCTCGGCTCTGAGGGAAGACTCATCGTCTGCGTAGGTCTATCATCTGTCGCAATATAAGGAGGCAGTTAATGGCTACTATACTTGAATTCGTCCTCTTTGGGATGCTACATTGACCTAAAGTGGAGAAGAGTCATGTTAAGTGTAGACCAGTTGGTTAGTCTGGCTGCCTGCCTCGCCGCATTCGTTGCCGCTTTTGCTACATTTTGGACCGTCCGTGAGATGGCAAGGCAACGGCGGGCTAGCTTTATGCCCGAGCTAGTGATTAATGGAAGAATGTTTACGTTACATACTAAATTCGATACCCAAGAGGGCCGTTATTATTTTCCCGCTGATTTTGGTTTTCTGGTCGGGAATGACAAGAAGATACCTGACCAGTGGCAGAGCATAAAGATAATGAATATCGGCCTGGGTTCAGCTAAGAGAATCAGAGCAGAATGGATTATCGATGCTGACAAACTAGCTAGGGGTATAAATGAGGTCGCCGAAAGAGCTTCTTTAGATACGAGACTCAAGTACGTTGCGGGCCCAGTAGCCCTGGAGTTCGAGGGAAAGGACTGGAACAAACGTTATCACTTCGCAGGAAATCAGATTGTCGGCCATTGGAATTATCTTATGCCTGCTTCTTTCGGTGAAAAAGGGATAGACCTTGTGATACCTCCCTTTTTTATTGAAGCATGCTTATTCGGTTTGACTGCGAATAGTAAGTGCGCTTTTGCTGATGAAGTTTGGCAGCGGCTCGAAAACTTATTTAAAGTCGACCTTGTTCTCAGCTATCTAGACATCCAAAACAATGCTTTTAAGAAGTCATTCAAGTTCGACCTCCAATTGATGTATAGCGAAACGAGACCAGCAAATGAAACGGATAAGGACGAAACTTCTATATTCATGTTATCGTTCAAGGAAACTGGAACCATATTGCCCTTGCAAGGGACAGAGTGAATCTTTTAGCTAGGCCAGCTGGACCGGGCGGTGCCAGAGAATTAGCGCTTGAGGAACTAGAAGTCCAGAATTGAGATACTGAAACTCACTTTCGCTCACGAGAAGCAATAATCTGCTGCAGGACAGCATATCGACCGAGAGGGAGTTTTTCGCTAATGCTCGACTCGTCAGTAATCACCACGAAGCCGAGGTTTGAGAGGGGCCCCAGAGGGCTATGTTCCATAATCATGTCATAAAGATGGAGCATTCCATTTTTATCCTCAAGGTCGCTAAGGGCTCGCTTCATACTGTTTGCGATTACATCTGCGAGTCGCAAGCCCCAGTTTTTGCATGAATCGTCGAAATGGATATTCTTGACTAGTCTTTTCCCATTAATCTTGTCTTTCGTTACGAAGTTCTTAACAAATGGATGCTGGTCACTATGAATCCATTCCAACAACTCTATTGGCTCTCTCTTGGTGAAGTGGTGCAAGGCCCAGCCCAGTGATTCCCGAAAAACTGACTCTTCGCGAGAGAGGGGCTTTTTAGAGGACCTATCGACCCAATAATGTATATCAGTCCAACATGCACTATACTGACCGTGGGACAAGAAGAGTAGAGCTTTCCGGATTGATTCGATCATGCAGTGCGTCAAAGTAAAGAACTTTAATATCTGCTCTTCAGAAAGGTTGCCAATCCTTCTTCCATGAAGCTGGACCTGTTCTCGCTCAGCTGCCGACGCGAGATGAGCGGAATTCGCATAAGCAAGCTCTCTCAGGAAGATATTTATACCCGCTGGCGATAACCGATGTTGCGTCTGAAGATCTACAATTGCTGGCTGAATCAGGATGTCTCTGTCATCATGAAGGTAGGCAAAGAGCATTTCTCTGCTGAAGAGGTCAAGTTCGCTCCCCTTAATTTCTTTATGGCACGAGCCTTTGCTGCAGACTTCTTTCTCCCAAGTCAGGTATTTCTTGCTTACGCTCTTCTTACATGTCTCGGGGATAACTATGCCAACCCATAAAGAAACCTCTTCTTCGTCTTCTTTGGGAAGAGAGAAATCCCCCGAGTCATCGAAATAAAATTCCATTTGTTAATAATATCCGATCCTGCTGCCTTCGACAATTCGCCGAGGTCACGTCTTAAGAATAGAGACGATTGAGTCAGACCTGAATCCTCCCTGCCCTTGCGGACGCTTATACTCTTATCCCTCTGCTTCCTTCCCCTGCGTCACCGCGGCCTCGCTCGACGTCTGCATCTGGAAGGCTACGGGGCGAGGCCGCCGACTTTGATTGGCATGAGCCGGTTGGTACTCTGTTCTCGATAGGGGAGCTGGTTTTAAGAAATCAGGAGTGGGGTGAGTGAGGGGAATCGAACCCCCAACCTTCGGATCCACAGTCCGATGCTCTAACCGTTGAGCTACACTCACCGTCCGGTTGGCAAGAGATTATCGCATGGGGGGAATTGCGAGTCAAATTCCGGTAAGCCACGAAAAACGGTGACACGATCCCATTTCCAGAGAAATGGGTCATGTCACCGTTTTTCTAGCCCTTTTGGCCTTCGATGAGGTCGAGGACGTCCTCGGAGTCGCGCCAGCCCTCGCGGACCCGCACCTGGAGGTCGAGGAAGACCTTGTGGCCGATGTACTCCTCGATCTCGCGGCGGGCCTCGATGCCGACCTGCTTGACGCGCGAGCCGTGCCGACCGATGACGATCTTGCGGTGGTTGTCCTTCTCGACGAAGATCGAGGCCCGGATGTAGGTTAACTGCTCTTTCTTCTCGATGGCCTCGATGTAGACCGCGGTGACGAACGGCAGTTCCTCGGTCACGTACTGGAGGATCTTCTCGCGGACGATCTCGGCGAAGAGGAAGCGCTCCGACTGGTCGGTGATCTCCTCCTCCGAATAGACCTTGGGGGCGTCGGGCAGGGCGTCGAAGATGAGCTTCTCGACGGTGTCGAGGTTGATCCCCGTCAGGGCCGAGATCGGCACGATCTCCCGGAAGGGAAAAAGGTCTTTGTAATGTTCGATGACGGGCAGGACCCTGTCCTTGCGGACGATGTCGACTTTGTTGATGAGCAGGAAGACGGGCGTCTTGACCTTGCGGAGGATCTCGAGGACATACTCGTCGCCGTGACCGAATTTTTCGGTCGCGTCGATGAGCAGGCAAACGACGTCCGCGGTCTCGAGCGCCGAATAGACGAAATTCATCATCCTCTTGTTCAGGGTGTGGAGGGGCTTGTGGATGCCGGGATTGTCGACGAAAATGATCTGGCCCCGCTCGGTCGTCTTGATGCCCAGGATGCTGATCCGGGTCGTCTGGGGCTTGTCGGAGACGATGGCCACTTTTTGCCCGATCAGGCTGTTGAGGAGGGTCGATTTGCCGGTGTTGGGGCGCCCGATAAGGGCGACGTAACCCGTCCGGAAAGCCGGCTTCTTGGGCTCGGCCTTCTTCCGGGCCGGGGCCCGCTTCTTGGCCGGCGCTTTCGAGGCGGCTTTATCAGTCGACTCGACCGTCTTGGCTTCGGCGGTCTTCGGTTTCGGCGCTTTCGGCATTTTGTCCTCTCGCTTCGCGGCCCCATGCCCCGGACGTCGGGCGTCAGGGCTTGCGGACGCGGACCTTCTTGACCTTCTTCTGGTCGACGTCGAGGACCTCGAAGGCGAGGCCTTGGACGCTCAGGGCCTCGCCCTTGTGCGGCAGTCGGCCCAGGTTGCGGGTGACGAGGCCGCCGACGGTGATGAAGTCGTCGTCCGCGAGCTCGACGTCGAAGAGCTCCTCGAGCTCCTCGACCTCGGTCGCTCCGGACACGGTGTAGTCGAGCGGACCGTTCTGGGCGATCTGGGACTCCTCGGTGTCGTACTCGTCCTGGATCTCGCCGACGATCTCCTCGACGACGTCCTCCATGGTCACGAGGCCGGAGACGCCGCCGTGCTCGTCGACGACGATGGCCATCTTCTGCTTGGTCTTCTGGAACTCGCGCAGCAGATCGGCGACGGGCATGGACTCGGGGACGAAGGCGACCGGCCGGATCAGGGCCTCGATCGGCTGGGCCCTGTGCTTCTCGTCGGCGTACTCGAGGATGTCCTTGGCCATGACGATCCCGTCCATGTTGTCGAGGCGGTCCTTGTAGACCGGGATCCGCGAGTACTTGTCCCTGATGATGAGGTCCTTGAGGTTGTCGATCGTGGCGTCCTTGCGGATGCAGACCATGGACGCGCGCGAGGTCATGACCTCCCGGACGACCGTGTCGCCGAACTCGACGACGCTCCGCAGGAGCTCGTCCTCGCCCTTGTCGATGATGCCCTCCTCGGTCGCCTCATCGATAAAGGTCTCGATCTCCTCCTCCGAGGCCTCGCGGTCATCCTCTTTCTCCTCGCGCTGCTCCTCGCGTTCGAGGAGACGGCGCGAGATGAGGAGAAGGGGACTGGCCACGATCCGCACGAGAGGGAAGGCCGGCAGGAACGTCTTGAGCAGGAAGGTCTTGGCCGTGACGACGACGAGCCGCGGCACGAGATCGAGCAGGAGGCCGTAGACGATGAGCGCGGCGAGAAAGAGCCAGATCGGCCGGGTGAAGGCATACCGGAAGACCGTGAAACCGTAAACGAGGAAGGCCAGGATGATGACGATCCGGAGGAACTCCACGGCCAGGCGGGTCTCCTCGAAGCCGGCCAGGACCCGGGCCCGCTCGGCCTTGTCCCGGGTCTCGAGCTCGCCGCTGAGCGAGATCTTCGAGTAGGAGCCGAGCAGGATATGGAAGAGCGAGAGCAGGAAGGCCGCGAGGAAGGCAAAGCTCAGGCCGATCCAGACGACGGTCGCCATGATCATGACAGGTAGCGGCGGCGGGCCCTTAGCTCCTCCTCCTCGATGCCGGCGAAGTGGTCGTAGCCGAGGAGGTGGAGGAAGCCGTGGATCGTGAGCAGCCGGAGCTCGTTCTCCAGGCTGCAGCCCTTGGCTCTGGCTTGGCGGGCGGCCACGGGCACCGCGATGACGATGTCGCCGAGGTAGAATTTGCCGTCGGGGGCTTTCTCGCCCAGGGGGAAGCTCAGGACGTCGGTCGGCCGGTCCTTCTTCATCCACTTCCGGTTGAGGGTTCGGATGGCCCGCTCCCCGACGAAGGCCAGGGTGACTTCGGGGCCACGGAGCCGGTAGCTCCGGACGAGGTCCGCGAGCAGGCGCTCAAACGCCTTCGCCCGGACCGGGTGTTTTGTCTGGCGGTTGATGATCGTGATCATGGTTCTTCTTTTTTCCGTTGCCGGGGGCCGGGGCTTTCTTGCCCGGCGGGGGGCTGTTGAAACCGAAGCCCGGATACTCGACCCGGGGGTGGTAGATCGCGTAGAGGACGGTCAGGAAGGCGGCGGCGACGGTGCGGAGCTCGCGGAGCGAGAAATCGCAGGCGTCGAGCTGGCCGTCCTGGAGCGTCGAGTTGATGATGTCGGTGATGACCCGCTTGATGTGGTCCTTGGTCGGGGACTTGAGGCTGCGCGAGGCGGCCTCGATGGCGTCGGCCAGCATGACCAAGCCGGCCTCCTTGGTCTGCGGCGCCGGCCCCGGATAGCGGAAGACCTCCTCGCCGACCGTCTGGTCCTCGGGGTCGTAGGTCTGCTTGGCCTTGGCGTAGAAAAAGCGGACGAGCGAGCTGCCGTGGTGCTGCTCGATGATCTCGCGGAGGGGCCGCGGCAGCTTGAGCTTGCGGGCCAGCTCCACGCCTTCCTTGACGTGGTTCTTGATGACCAGCGTGCTCATCGAGGGCGCCAAGTCCCTGTGCAGGTCGAACTCGCCGGTCCGGTTCTCGATGAAGTACTCGGGCATCTTGGTCTTGCCGATGTCGTGGTAGAGGGCCCCGGCCTTGGCCAGCTGGGCGTTGAGGCCGAGCTCGTCGGCCGCGCGCTCGGCCAGGGTGGCGACGACGAGCGAGTGATGGTAGGAGCCGGGCGCCTCCTCGGCCAGCTGGCGGAAGATCGGTAGGTCCGAGCTCGTCAGCTCGAGGAGCTTGGAGGGCGTGACGAACCCGAAGGCCGTTTCGACGAGCGGCAGCAGGATGAAGGCCAGGACGGCGCTGGCCGCCCCGCCGAAAAGGCCCATGGCGGCCTCGGCGATGAAAAACGTGAAGCCGGATTGCCGGCCGATCAGGCTGAAGATCAGGATGACGAAGGCGTTGACGGCGGGGAGGATGAGGAAGCCGGCCCGGAGGGTGGCCGCGCGGTAGCGGCGCCGGAAGAGCCTGACGCCGTAGATCGCGGCCAGGCCGCCGATGAACGAGAAGATGGTCAGCCCGAAATCGCCCCCGAGCAGGATCCCGGCCATCAGGCTGTTGAGGATGACATAGAGGAGGGTCATCAGGTCGGGGACGAGGAAGGCGAAGATGAGCGTCCCGGCCTGGAGAGGGAAGGCGTAATAAAAGGTCTCGACACGGGCGAGGGACGGGATGGCGACGGCGCCGCTGACCGTCCCCGCGAGCAGGAGGAAGGCCTTGTAGAGGGCCAGGCTGCCGATCAGGGCCACGGCCGTCATGCGGAACTGGCGCTCCGCCTGGGCCGGCTTGAAGGTCGAGCGGAGGTAGGTCCAGAGCGTCCCGAGGAGGACGAGGTAGAGGAAGAGGCTGCCGGCGAAGGTCGGGAGCCAGCGCGAGCGCCGGGCGATCCGCTGGTTGTACTGGTCGAGGATCTTGAGCGCCTCCGGCGTGACCTCGTCGCCCTTGCGCACGATGACCCGGTCTTTCTTGACGAGGAGGGTGACGGCGCCGACGGCGTCGCGGGCCAGGGCCTTCCGCCTCTCCGTCTCGATCTTGTTGTAGGTGACGTTGGAGGTCAGGAAGATCTGGCCCAAGTCGCCGAGCAGGGTCTTTTCGCGCGGCGAGATCTCGATCTTCTCGAGGTCGTCCGAGACGTGCTTCTCGCTTTCTCCGATGTCGAGAAGGTCGCCGACGCCGGCCGTGCGTTCGCCGCCCTGGAGGTCGAGGAGCGTCAGGCCGCGCTCGGCTTCGCCGTGGATGAAGAGGCTCTTCGACAGGATGATGCCGTGGCTGAAGGATTTAGCCAGGAGGGTGACCAGGGCCTCCTCGAGCTCGGCCGGGAATTTCAGCCGGATGAGGCTCGTGACGTCGGCCGGCTCGAGGTCGAGGCCGAGCTTGTCGAGGAAGACGGTCCGCAGCTCTGAGGCCCGGTGGTTCTCGGGAGAACGGGCGGCGAAGTCGCGGCCCAAGGCGAAGAGGGCCCGGACCTTGTCCTCGGTGTTGGCGAAGATGTTGGCGTCGTAGGTGTAGACGGGGAGGACGGCCGCGGCGGCCTCGTCCTTCTTTTGGGCCGTCGCCTCGGTGTCCTCGATGATGAGGTCGAACGGGGCGATGACGTCGGCGGGCGCGACGGCGCCGACCGCGAGCGACGACAGCCGCCGTGCCGGCGGGTTGGTCAGGCACGCGGCGATGATGACCGACGTGACGATGAGGACGAGCCAGGGCCCCTCGAGGAGCTTCTGGACGAGTGTCCGGGGCGTTTCGTCTTCCGGGGGCGGGGCCGAGTGGCCGGGCTGGATCTCGGCGCCCTTGAAGAGCTTGATCCGGTCGAAGAAGGAGGCGGGCATGGCTACCGCTCTTCCCTGGCCTCGGCCTTCTGGTAGGCCTTGATGATCTTCTGGACGAGCGGATGGCGGACGACGTCCCGGTCGTTGAAGCGGACGAAGGCGATCTCGGGGAGCGCCGCCAGGATCTTCATGGCGTGGATGACGCCGGACTTGCGGGGCTGGGGCAGGTCGATCTGGGTGATGTCGGCCGTGATGACCAGCTTGGAGTCGAAGCCGGCCCGGGTCAGGATCATCTTCATCTGCTCCCGGGTCGTGTTCTGGGCCTCGTCGAGGATGATGAAGGCGCTGTTGAGGGTCCGGCCGCGCATGAAGGCCAGGGGCGCGATCTCGATGACGCCGCGCTCGATCAGGCGGTTGGCCTGCTCGTACTGGGACAGGTCGAAAAGGGCGTCATAGAGGGGCCGCAGGTACGGATTGATCTTCTGGATGAGGTCGCCGGGGAGGAAGCCGAGCTTCTCGCCGGCTTCGACCGCGGGGCGGGTCAGGATGATCCGGTTGACCGCCTTGTTCTGGAGGAAGGCCAGGGCCATGGCCATGGCCAGGTAGGTCTTGCCGGTCCCGGCCGGGCCGATGCCGAAGACGAGGTCATGGGTCTTGATGGCCTGGAGATAAGCCTGTTGGTTGAGGCTCTTGGGGGAAACGGACTTGCGCGAGAGGTTCAGGGGCTCGGCGGGAGCGTAGTCGTCGACGGAGGGGCAGGTGCCTTCCTCGAGCATGTCCAGGGCGATGAGGAGGTCCTCCTCGCGGAGCATGTGGCCCTTTTCCCGGAGCTCCCGGAGCGTCTCGAAATAGTGCTTGGCGAAGGCGATCCTCTTGGGGTCGCCGTCGATCAGGAGCTGGTCGCCGCGCAGGGCCAGGGTGACGCCCAGGCGGGTCGAGAGCTTTTTGAGGTTCTTGTCCAGGACGCCGGACAGGGTGGATTCGTCCATCAGGGGTTGGGGTATCTTTTCCATGCTTCCTAGGGGCGGGGAGACGGAGGTTCTTCGTTTTCGGCCATTACCGGGGCAATTTAACCATGCCCCGGCGGCCTTGTCAAGCCGACGGCAGAGAGGGTCAAACCTACTTTTTTTCGAAAAAAGTAGGTTTGACCCTCTCTTGAGGTGGTTTGACCCCTTCCGAGGGGTTGAAAAACCAGCCCATATGGTATATAAATCGGACATGGAGAAAGAGTTCACGAACGTCGCCATACCGACTTCGCTTTATAAGAAGATCGAGGAGCATATCAAGGGGACGGAGATCCGCTCCGTCGCCAGTTATGCCGCCAAGGTCCTCCGGGAGAGTCTGACCAAGGCCGAGCCGGCGGCCGAAGTTTTCAGCAAGGACGAGGAAGAGAAGGTCAAGGAACGCCTGAAGGCTCTGGGATACATCGACTGACCCCCGGCCGCCCGTGCCGCCGGTCCCGCCTCGGCCCGTCAAGGAGAGAAACGCATGATCCAACCGCACGGCGGCAAGCTTGTCGACAGGGTCCTCAAAGGAAAGGCCAGGGAAGAAGCCCTGGCCAAGGCCTCGGGCCTGCCCAAGATCACGATCGACGCCGAGCTCGTCTCGGACGTCGAGAACATCGCCACCGGCGTCTACAGCCCCCTTGAGGGGTTCCTCGGCGAGGCCGACTTCCAGGGCGTCATCAAGTCGAGCCGGCTCCTTTCCGACATCGCTTGGACCATCCCCATCGTCCTCGACGCGGACAAGGCGACGGCCGACGGCTTTAAAACGGGCTCGGACGTCCTTCTCGCGGTCGAGGACGGCCGGCCCGTCGCCGTCCTCCATCTCCGGGAGAAATTCGGCTTCGACAAGGGCGAGACGGCCGAGCGCGTCTTCGGCACGCGCGACCCGGCCCATCCCGGTGTCGCCAAGGTCATGGCCATGAAGGATGTCCTCCTCTCCGGGCCGATCGACCTCATCGAAATGACGCCGACCCCCTTCGACCGCTGGAAGCTCACGCCCAAGGAGACGCGGGTCCTGTTCGAAGCCAAGGGCTGGCGGACGGTCGTCGGCTTCCAGACGCGCAACACCCCGCACATCGGCCACGAATACGTCCAGAAGGCCGCCCTGACCTTCGTCGACGGCCTGTTCATCAACCCGGTCATCGGGCGGAAGAAGAAGGGCGATTTCAAGGACGAGGTCATCCTGGCCTCCTACGAGGAAGCCATCCGCCTCTACTACATCAAGGAGCGGACGGTGATGGCCATCCTCCAGATGGAGATGCGCTACGCCGGGCCCAAGGAAGCCATCCACCACGCCATCATCCGCAAGAACTTCGGCTGCACCCACATCATCATCGGCCGCGACCACGCCGGGGTCGGCAGCTATTACCCTCCGTTCGCCGCGCAGGACATCTTCGAGGATTTCCCCGATCTCGGCATCGCGCCGATGTTCTTCCGCTCGTTCTCGCACTGCCGGAAGTGCGGCTCGGTCGTCAACGAGAAGATCTGCCCCCACCCGCCCTCCGACCACATCCAGTTCAGCGGCACCAAGATCCGCGACCTCCTGGTCAAGGGCGAATGCCCGCCGGCGGAGCTCATGCGGCCCGAGGTGGCCAAGGTCATCATGTCGTTCAAGGAACCATTCAATGAATGACCGGAAGGTCCTCGTCGTCGGGCTCGACTGCGCGCCGCCGGAGATCGTCTTCGACCGCCGCGACGAGCTCCCGGTCCTCAAGGGCCTGATGGAGAAGGGCCTCTGGGGCAAGCTCCGCTCGTCCGACCCGCCGATCACCATCCCGGCCTGGATGGTCATGGCCACGGGCCTCGACCCCGGGCGGCTGGGCCTCTACGGCTTCCGCCACCGCCGCGGCTATTCCTACGACGAGATGTGGATCGCCAACTCCAAGGCGGTCCGCGCGAAGAAGCTCTGGGATTACATCGGCGACGCGGGCGGCGCGTCGACCCTCGTCAGCGTCCCGCCGAGCTACCCGCCGTACCCCGTCGCCGGGAACCTCGTCTCGTGCTTCATCACCCCGCCCGGGCCGGGCAAGGAGACGACCTGGCCGCCGGAGCTCAAGGCCGAGATCGAGTCGCGCTTCGGGCCGTACATCTTCGACGTCGTTTTCCGGACCGAGGACCGCGACCAGATCCTGCGCGAGATCTACGCCATGACCGAGAAGCGGTTCGAGGTCATGGACTGGCTCGTCACGGCCAAGCCGTGGAACCTGTTCATGTTCGTCGAGATCGGCGTCGACCGGGTCCATCACGCCTTCTGGAAGTACATGGACCACGACCATCACCTCTACGAGCCGGGGAACAAGTACGAGAACGCGATCATCGATTACTACAAATACCTCGACGCCAAGATCGGCGCGCTCATGGCCAAGGCCGGGGAGGGGACGGCGGTCCTCGTCGTTTCGGACCACGGGGCGAAGCGGATGAAAGGCGCCTTCTGTGTCAACGAGTGGCTCATCGACAAGGGCTGGCTCGCGGTCAAGGAGCGGCCGACGAAGCCGACGAGCCTCGACGACCTGGCCGTCGACTGGGACAAGACCCGGGCCTGGGCCTGGGGCGGATATTACGCCCGCGTCTTCCTCAACGTGGAGGGCCGCGAGCCCAGGGGGATCATCGCCGCCGAGGACTACGAGAAGGTCCGCGACGAGCTCCTGGCCGAGATCCAGGGCGTGCGTGGCCCGGCCGGCGAGAGCTGGGCGACCAAGGTCATCAAGCCGCAGGAGCACTACGAGGAGCTCGAAGGCGAATATCCCGACCTGATGGTCTATTTCGACGACCTGTACTGGCGCTCGGCCGGGACGCTCGGGTACGGGACGATGTACCTGCCGGAGAACGACACCGGCCCGGACGATGCCGTCCACGCCCAGCACGGCATCTACATCCTGAGCGACCCCGGGCGGAGCGGCCTGAAGGGGAGGCGCGACGGCGACATCCTCGACATCGCCCCGACCGTCCTCGACCTGATGGCGATCGACGTGCCGAAGACCATGAAGGGCCGGGTCCTCCGTCCCTGAAAAGAAAGGATAGATCCCGAATGTGCGAAGAACGCGAAGGCTTCACGCTCTGGTTCACCGGGCTGCCGTGCTCGGGGAAATCCGCCGTCGGCGACAAGGTCGCCGAGATCCTCAAGGAGAAGGGGCACCGGGTCGAGCGGCTCGACGGCGACGTCGTCCGCAAGGACCTGACCCGCGACCTGGGCTTTTCGAAGAAGGACAGGGACGAGAACATCCGCCGGGTCACGTTCGTGGCCAAGCTCCTGTCGCGGAACGGCGTCGCCGTCCTGACCTCGTTCATCTCGCCCTACCGGGAGATGCGCGACCGGGCCCGCGCGGAGACGACCAACTTCGTCGAGGTCTACGCCAAGTGCCCCGTCGAGGTCTGCATCCGGCGGGACGTCAAGGGCATGTACCAGAAGGCCATCCGCGGCGAGATCAAGGAGTTCACGGGCGTCTCCGACCCCTACGAAGAACCGCTCAATGCGGAGATCGTCCTCGAGACGGACAAGGAGACGATCGACGAGAGCGTCCAGAAGGTCCTCCGCCGCCTCGGCGAACTGGGCCTTGTCTAGGTCCCCATTTTCAGCGGGCTTGACCGACTAAATGAACTCCGTATAATCAACGTTTTAGGAACCGATAAGATGGCGCGATACCTGGTCACCGGCGGGGCGGGCTTCATCGGCTCCCATATCGCCGAGGCCCTGGCCCGGAGAGGCGACGAGGTCCGCGTCCTCGACAACCTCTCGACCGGCAAGCTGGAGAACCTGGCCGGGATCGCCGGGCGCTTCGAGTTCGTCGAGGGCGACATCCGCGACCTCGAGACCTGCCGCCGGGCCGTCGACGGCGTCCGGGCCGTTTTCCACGAGGCGGCCCTGGCCTCGGTTGCACGCTCGGTGGAGGACCCGCTCCTGGCCAACGCCGTCAACGTCACCGGGACGCTCAACCTGCTCGTCGCGGCCCACGCCGCCCGCGTCCGGAGCTTCGTCCTGGCCTCGTCCTCGGCCGTCTACGGCGACGACATGGCGCTGCCCAAGGTCGAGGGCCGGGAGGGCCGGCCCGTCTCGCCTTACGGGGCCAACAAGCTCTTCGACGAAAAGTACGCCCAGACGTTCCACATCCTCCACGGGATGAACACGGTCTCGCTGCGCTACTTCAATGTCTACGGGCCGCGCCAGGACCCCTATTCCGAATATTCCGCCGTCATCCCGCTCTTCGCGACCAAGGCCCTGCGGGGCGAGCGCCCGACGATGTTCGGCGACGGCGAGCAGTCGCGCGACTTCATCTTCGTCGAGGACGTCGTCCGGGCCAACCTCCTCGCGGCCGATTCCAAGGACGCCGCCGGGGAGGCCATGAACGTCGCCTGCGGCGTCGGGACGACCGTCAATGGGCTGCTGGCCGCCGTCAACGAGGTCCTCGGGACGCGGATCGAGGCCCGCTACGTGCCGCCCCGACCGGGCGACATCCTCCACTCGACCGCCGCGATCACCAAGGCCGAGCGCCTGATCGGATTCACTCCGGGCCGCTCGTTCCTCGACGGGCTCCGGGCGACCATCGACTGGTACAAGAAAAGGAGTTGAACCACATGAACGCCGAAGCGACCAAGCTGCTGAAGAGGATCGAGTCGAAACAGGCCATCGTCGGGGTCATCGGCCTCGGCTACGTCGGGCTGCCGCTCGTCAAGACCTTCCTCAAAAAAGGCTTCCGGGTCAGGGGCTTCGACATCGACCCCAAGAAGGTCGAGATGCTCAACCGGGGCAAGAGCTACATCCGCCACATCTCGGCGGCCGAGCTCAAGGACTTCCTGGGCCGGAAGATGTTCAAGGCCTCGGCCGACTTCCGCGGCCTCCGCGGCGTCGACGCCATCCTCATCTGCGTCCCGACGCCCCTCGACGGCCACGGCGCCCCCGACCTGTCCTACGTCCTCAACTCGACGATCAGCGTCGCCGAGCACGTCCGCAAGGGCCATCTCGTCATCCTCGAGAGCACGACCTACCCGGGCACGACCGACGAGGAGATGCGCCCGATCCTCGAGGCGGGCGGGTTGAAGGCCGGCCGGGACTTCTTCCTGGCCTTCTCGCCCGAACGCGAGGACCCGGGCAACAAGAGCTTCTCGACGGCCACGACGCCCAAGGTCGTCGGCGGCCTGACCCCCGACTGCCTGCGCGTGGCCAAGGCGCTCTACGATCAGATCATCGTCAAGACGGTCCCCGTGTCCTCGACCCGGGCCGCCGAATCGACCAAGCTTCTCGAGAACATCTTCCGCTCGGTCAACATCGCTCTCGTCAACGAGCTGAAGATGATCTTCGACCGGATGGGCATCGACGTCTGGGAGGTCATCCGGGCGGCCTCGTCCAAGCCCTTCGGCTTCATGCCCTTCTATCCCGGGCCCGGCCTCGGCGGGCACTGCATCCCGATCGACCCGTTCTACTTGACCTGGAAGGCCAAGGAGGTCGACTACCAGACGAAGTTCATCGAGCTCGCCGGCGAGATCAACACGTTCATGCCCTACTACGTCCGGCAGAAGACGATCGAGGCCCTCAACGACAGGGGCAAGACGATCAAGGGCGCCAAGGTCCTCGTCCTTGGCCTCGCCTACAAGAAGGACATCGACGACTCGCGCGAGTCGCCCTCGCTCAAGATCATCACCCTGTTCCAGGAGAAGGGGGCCAAGGTCTCCTACAACGACCCGTACGTCCCCAAGGTCGTCGGCCACCGTGAGTACCCCGGCCTCGAGCTCGACTCGGTCGCGCTGACGCCGGCGCTGCTCCGGAAGTGCGACGCGGTCGTCATCTCGACGGACCACACGGCCTACGACTACGGGATGATCGTCAAGAACGCGCCGCTCGTCGTCGACACCCGCAACGCGGTCAAGACCCGCCGCAAGAACATCGTCAAGGCCTAAGAAAAAAAGAAGGGGTCAGACCCTAAATTATTCAATTTCCGGGCCCTGGAACGAGCGGCCCGGCAGAAATTGAAGAATTTAGGGTCTGACCCCTTCTTAACAGATGCGGGGGAGGAGCTCCGAGGTCAGGGGCTCGAGGAGGCGCAGGCCGCCGGCGGCCGTGCGGAGCAGGAGCTCTCCGGGGCGCCCGACGCGGTCCTGGACCTCGCCGATGACGGCGGCCCGGCGGCCGAGAGGATGGCGCCGGACGCGGGCGAGGATCCCCGCGGCCTTCGCGGCCGGAGCCACGATGACCGCTTTCCCCTCGCAAGCCATGTAGAGCGGATCGATCCCCAGAAGCTCTGACGCGGCCCGGACCGGCCGCGACAGCGGGACCGCATCTTCTTCGATCAGAACGGGATAGGGGAGCCGCTCGACGAGCTCCGAGAGGACCGTGGCCAGCCCGCCGCGGGTGACGTCGCGCATCCAGCGCGCCCCGGCCCGCCACAAAGGCAGCAGGAAGACGAGCGGCGCGCAGTCGCTGCGCACGCTCGAGCGCAGCCCGAAATCGCCCCTCGCCAGCATCACGGCCAGGCTGTGGTCGCCGAGCGTGCCGGTCAGGATGAGCTTGTCGCCCCGCCGGACCCTTTCCAGGCGCGGCCGCGCGACCGTCCGCCCGATCCCGGCCGTATTGATGAACACCTTGTCGCCCTGGCCGCGGCGGACGACCTTGGTGTCGCCCGTGACGATCCTGACCCGGGCCCTTTTCGCCGCCGTCCTGATCGAGCCGATGACCCTGTCGAGGACCTCCGCCTCGAGGCCCTCCTCGAGGATGAGGGCTAGCGACAGAAAGCGCGGCTCGGCCCCGGCCACGACGAGATCGTTGACGGTCCCGTTGACGGCCAGCGTGCCGATGTCGCCGCCCGGGAAAAAGAGCGGATCGACGACGTAACTGTCGGTCGTCAAGGCGATCCCGCCCGGCAGGTGCGTCGCGTCCGCCAGCTCGCCGAGCAGGGGATCGCGGAAAGCCGGGACGATCTTCGCCGCCAGAAAATCCCGCATCAGGCGGCCGCCGCTCCCGAGCTCCAGGCTGATCTTGGTCATGACCGGGCCCTCCTCACGGGTCCGTACTTGAAGTGGATGAGGCAGGCCCCTTCGAACGAGACCATGCAGGGCCCGAGCGGAGAGTCGGGCCGGCACCTCTTGCTGAAAAGCGGACAGCCCGCGGGCCTGATGACGCCGCGCAGGACCTCTCCGCAGCGGCAGCCGGCCAGGTCCGAGGCGTCCGCCATCTCCGCCGTCTCCGCCGCCATCCCCCAGCGCCGCCCGGCGTCGAGCCCGGCGTATTCGGCCCGGAACCGCAGGCCGCTGCCCGGGATCTTCCCCAGGCCCCTCCAGACGGCGTCGAACGGCTCGAAGACCTCGTCCATGAGCGCCCGGGCCACGGCGTTGCCCTCGCGTCCGATGGCCCGGCCGTATTCGAGAGCGACCTCGGCCCGGCCCGCGAGCGCCTGGTCCAGGACCGACCGGACGCCGAGCAGCATGTCGCCCGGCTCGAACCCGGCGATGGCCCCGGGGATGCCGTAGTCCCTGGCGACGAACTCGTAAGGCGCCGCCCCGATCACGGCGCTGACGTGACCCGGGTAGATGAAGCCGTCGACCGCGATCTCCCCGGCGTCGAGGATGGCCCTGAGGGCCGGCGGGATGAGCCACAGGGCGGGCAAGATCGAAAAATTCCTCAGCCCCTCCGCCGCGGCCCGCTTCGCCGTATACGCGATCCCCGGGATGGTCGTCTCGAACCCCGCCCCGAAGAAAACGACCTGGCGCCCGGGCTCCCGCCGCGCCTCGTCCAACGCCTCCTCAGGCGAGTAGACGATCCGCAGCCGCGAGCCCGCCGCCGGGACCGCCGCCTGCAGCGACCCCTTCCTTGTCGGGACCCGGGTCATGTCGCCGAACGCGGCCAGCGTCAGCCCCTCGGTCCGCGTCACCGCGGCGATGGCCGCCTCGTGAACGGCGTTGGGGGTGATGCAGACCGGGCAGCCCGGGCCCGAGACCATCTCCACCCCGGCCTCGGCGAGCATCGGCGTCAGCCCGTGCTTGAACAGGGTCATCGTGTGCGTGCCGCACACTTCCATCAGGCGCGGCGTCCGCCGGAGGAGCCCGGCCTTAGCCCCGATCTCGTCGAGGAGCCTCCGGAGGACGGCCGGGTCCCTGAGCTCCTTCATCGGCGGTCGGTCGCGGCCATCTCCTTGAACAGGCGGAGGGTCTCCCGGGCCTCCCTCGCGTCGACGATCGAGATGGCGAAGCCGGCGTGGATGATGACCCAGTCGCCGGGCCGGGCCCTCGGGACCAGGCTGAAATTGGCCCGGACCTCGCTGCCCATATAGCTCGCCGTCCCCTGGCCCGACTCCTCGAGCCGGACGATCTTCGCGGGCACGGCCAGACACATGGCGGGTCTCTCTCCTGGGCCACCACTTTAGCAGAAAGGCCCGGTCCGGTCCACCTTGTGTTATAATGGGGGGCCGATGGAGAAGCACCTCGAGGAATTCTTCCCCCCCACGAGCGAGGCCGGCCGCCTCCTTCTCCAAATCGACCTCGACCGCTTGCCCCGCCACGTCGCGGTCATCATGGACGGCAACGGGCGCTGGGCGACGGCCAAGGGCCTCGCCCGGGTCGAAGGCCACCGGGCCGGCGCCGCCTCGGTCCACGAGATCGTCGAGGCCTCGGCCCGCCTGGGCATCGGCGTCCTGACCCTGTTCGCCTTCTCCAGCGAGAACTGGAAGCGGCCCGCCCCGGAGGTCGCGCGCCTCTGGCGGCTCCTCCGGGAGAAGCTCACCAAGGAGGACGGCCTCCTCGTCAAGAACGACCTGCGCCTCAGGATCATCGGCCGCCGCGAGGGCATCCCCGCGCTCGTTCTCCGGGAGATCGACCGGGTCGAAAGGCTGACCCGCGACAACACCCGGATGACTGTCGTCGTCGCCCTCAACTACGGCGGCCGGGACGAGATCGTGGAGGCGGCCCGGCGGCTCCTCCGGGACGGCCCCTCCGATCCCGCCAAGGTCGACGAGAAGGCCTTCGCCGCCCGCCTCTCGACCGCCGGCCTGCCCGATCCCGACCTGCTCATCCGCACGAGCGGCGAGCTCCGGGTCTCCAATTTCCTTCTCTGGCAGATCGCCTACGCCGAGATCGTCGTCACCCCGGTCCTCTGGCCGGATTTCCGCCGGCAGCACCTCCTCGAGGCGGTCCTCGAATACCAGAAGAGGGACCGCCGCTTCGGCGACGTCCGTTCGGCCGGCGCCCGGCCCGGCCCAAGGAGCCGATCCTCATGAACCTGCTCAGGCGCACGCTCACCGCCGCGGTCCTCCTCGGGGCCCTCTTCGTCGTCGTCCAGTACGCCCCGGACTGGGTTCTCTTCGTCTTCGGCGAGATCTTCATCGTCGCCGCCCTGCTCGAGCTCTTCGCCCTGGCCGAACGGAAGGACCTTCATCCGAGCAAGCCGGTCGGCGTCGTGCTGACGCTTCTCGTCGGCGCGCCCTTCTTCTTCCGGGCCGTGCCGCTCGAGGCGGCGATCTTCGCCGGGCTTCTCGTCGCCGGCGTCTTCTTCCTCGTTTCGGTCGATTCCCCGGAGAAGCTGGGCCGGTTCCCGGCCGCCTTCCCCCTGACCGTGTTCGGGGCCATTTATCTGGGCTTCACCCTGAACTTCCTCTACCGGATCCGGTTCGAGTTCGGCCCGTTCCCGCTCTATTTTCTGTTCGCGGTCGTGTTCCTCGGCGACACCGGGGCGTATTTCATCGGCAAGCCGTTCGGCCGCCACAAGATGACCCCGATCGCCAGCCCGAACAAGAGCTGGGAGGGGAGCGCCGGCGGCATCCTCTTCGCCCTGGGCGGGGCCGCCCTGGCCCGCTTCGTCCTCAAGCTCGACGTCCCCCTCGGGACGGCCCTGCTCACCGCCGTCGTCGTCCACGCCGCGGCCCAGGCGAGCGACCCGCTCGAGTCCCTGTTCAAGCGGGCCGTCGGGGTCAAGGACTCGTCCAACGCCCTGCCCGGCCACGGCGGCTTCCTCGACCGGATCGACAGCCTCATCCTGGCCGGTCCGCTCTTCTACTTCATCGTCAGGTACATCTGGTAGGCGGCCTCCCCCGATGTCTCGCGCGCTGGCCATCCTCGGCTCGACGGGTTCCATCGGCCGGAACACGCTCGACGTCGTCGACCGGCTGGGCGGGGCCTTCCGCGTGGCCGCCCTCGCGGCCGGGTCGAACCTGGCCGTGCTGGCCCCCCAGATCGAGAAATACCGGCCGGACGTCGTCTCGGTCGGCTCCAGCCGGGACGCGGCGAAGATCCGCGCCCTGGCCCGCCGCTGCGGCGCGAAAGTCGTCTCCGGGCCCGAAGGGGCCGTCGAGGCCGCCCGGGCCGGGGGGGTCGACACCGTCGTCTCGGCCATCACCGGGATCTGCGGCTTCGCCCCGACGCTCGCGGCCGTCCGGGCCGGCCGCCGGGTGGCCCTGGCCAATAAGGAATCCATGGTCGTCGGCGGGGCCCTCCTCAAGGCCGAGGCGGCCCGGTCGGGCGCCCGGATCATCCCCGTCGACAGCGAGCACAGCGGCGTCTTCCAGTGCCTGGCCGGGGCGAAGCGGCGGCAGGTCCGCCGGGTCATCCTGACCGCCTCGGGCGGCCCCTTCCTGAGAACACCGCTCGCCGAGATGCGCCGGAAGACGCTCGACGAGGCCCTCCGCCATCCGCGCTGGGTCATGGGCCGGAAGGTGACCGTGGATTCGGCGACGATGATGAACAAGGGGCTCGAGCTCGTCGAGGCCCGCTGGCTCTTCGACCTCGACCCCTCGGAGCTCGAGGTCCTCATCCACCCGCAGAGCGCGGTCCACGCCCTCGTCGAGATGAACGACGGCTCGCTCCTGGCCCAGCTCGGCCCGGCCGACATGCGCCTGCCCATCCAGTACGCCCTGACCTGGCCCGAGCGGAGGGACTCGGGGCTGCCGCGGCTCGATCTCGAAGCGCTCGGGCGCCTCGAGTTCCTCGCCGTGGATGAGCGCCGCTACCCCCTGTTCGGCCTGGCCCGGCGGGTCCTCGCCGCCGGGAACAGCTTCCCCGTCGCCCTCAACGCCGCCAACGAGGTGGCCGTGGCCGCCTTCCTCGAGGGGCGCATCCTCTTCCCGGACCTGGCCGCCGTCGTCGCGGCGGTCGTCGAATCCCACCGGCCCCGGCCCGCCGACTCGGTCGAGGCGATCCGCGACATCGACACGGAGGCGCGCCGCGACGCCCGCCGCGCCCTCCCCCAGAGGTAGACCATGGGCACAGTGCTCGGCACGATCATCGTCTTCACCCTCGTCTTCGGACTGCTCGTCTTCGTCCACGAGTTCGGCCACTTCTTCATGGCCAAGCTGGCCGGCGTCCGGGTCGAGGTCTTCTCGTTCGGCTACGGCAAGCGGCTCTTCGGGGTCAAGCGGGGCGACACGGACTACCGCATCAGCCTCGTGCCGATGGGCGGCTACGTCAAGATGCTGGGAGAGGGCCTGTTCGAGAAGGGCCGGCCGCTCGCCCCGGACGACCTGATGGCCAAGACGCGCTTCCAGAGGCTCCTGATCATGGCCATGGGCCCGGTCATGAACGTCCTCATGGCCGTGGTCATCCTGACCTTCATGAACGTCGTCGGGACGAAGGTGGCCGAGTACCTCGACGAGAAGCCGGTCATCGGCTGGATCGAGACCGGCTCGCCGGCCGAGAACGCGGGGCTGCGGATCGACGACGAGATCGTCCGTGTCGCCGGGCGCGAGGTCCGGAACTGGAGCGACGTCCTCGTGGCCGTCGGGGCCGAGCCCGACCGGCTCATCCGCGTCGACATCCGCCGCGGCGGGGAGCCCCTCGGGATCGACCTCCAGACCGGATCCGTCACCAAGTACGACATGGGCTACGCCGGGTTCCAGGCCAAGATCCCGACCCAGGTCGAGATGGTCTTCGGCGGCTCGCCGGCGGAGAAGGCCGGGCTCGAGCGCGGGGACATCATCCGGGCCATCGACGGCCGGCCGATCTATTTCTACCAGTTCCTCGAGACGATCCAAAAGAGCCCGGGGAAGGAGCTCCTCTTCGAGATCGAGCGGGGCGGCCGGACGCTCACGGTGCCGGTCACGCCGCGCCTCGAGGGCGGGGTCGGGCGGATCGGCATCCAGCAGGCCGCCAAGTCGGTGGTCAAAAAGTACGGCTTCTTCACGGCTGTCGGCCGGTCGGTCGACGAGAACCTGAGCAACGTCTTCCTGGTCATCCGCTTCATCCGGGGGCTGTTCACGGGCGAGACCCCGACGAGCCAGCTCGGCGGTCCGCTGGCCATCGCCAACTTCTCCTACACGGCCTTCCGCATGGGCTGGCAGACGCTCCTCGGCTGGATCGCGGTCATCAGCCTCCAGCTCGGCGTCCTGAACCTGTTCCCGATCCCCGTCTTCGACGGCGGCCAGATCTTCGTCCTCATCGTCGAGGCCATCTTCCGCCGCGACCTCGGGCCCAAGGCCCGCCAGGTCTGGATATCGATCGGGTTCGTCATCTTCGCCTTTCTGATCGCCTTCGTCCTCGTCAACGACTTCGTCAAGATGCTGCCCAACGGCTGGCGCAGCCTGAGTCCGTTCTAGCCTGGGCTATTCATGAGAACGTTTGCGTGAATAATCCAGGCTGAGCGAGGGAGGACCGCATGCTGTTCCCGCGCCGCGTGACGCGTCCGATCGCCGTGGGGGGGGTGCCGGTCGGCGGCGGAGCGCCGATCGCCGTCCAGGCCATGACCAAGACCGACACCCGGGACGCCCGGGCGACCGCGGCCGAGGTCCGCCGGCTGGCCCGGGCCGGGGCGGAGATCGTCCGCCTGGCCGTGCCCGACGGGGCCGCGGCCTCGGCCCTGGCGCCCATCAGGCGCCGCTCCCCGGTGCCGCTCATCGCCGACATCCACTTCGACCATCGCCTGGCCCTGGCCGCGCTCGACGCCGGCGTCGACGGCCTGCGGCTCAACCCCGGCAACATCGGCGCTCCGGCCAAGGTCCGCGAGGTCGTCCGGGCCGCGGCGGCGGGGCGGGTGCCCATCCGCATCGGCGTCAATTCCGGGTCGCTCGAGAAGGACCTCCTGGCCCGGGCCGGCGGGGCCACGGCGGCAGCCATGGTCGAGAGCGCCCTCCGGCACGTCCGCCTCCTCGAGGGGCTCGATTTCCGGCTGATCAAGATCTCGCTCAAGGCCTCCGACGTCGCCCGGACGGTCGAGGCCTACCGGCTCCTGGCGGAGAAGGTCGATTACCCGTTCCACGCCGGGATCACCGAGGCCGGGCGGCTGCTCGCCGGGAGCGTCAAGTCCTCCGTCGGGCTCGGCGTCCTCCTGGCCGAGGGCCTGGCCGACACGATCCGGGTCTCCCTGACCGCCCCGGCCGAGCGCGAGGTCTTTGTGGCCTGGCAGATCCTCCAGGCCCTGGGGCTTCGGTCGCGGGGCGCGACGTTCGTCTCGTGCCCGACCTGCGGCCGGTGCGAGGTCGATCTCCCGCCGGTCGCCGCGCGGGTCGAGAAGGCGGTCCTGGGGCTGCGCGCGCCGCTGACGGTCGCCGTCATGGGCTGCACCGTCAACGGGCCTGGGGAAGCCAAGGAAGCGGACCTCGGCCTGGCCTGCGGCCGGGGGAGCGGGGTGATCTTCAAGGGGGGGAAGGTCCTGCGGAAGGTCGCTGCCTCGCGCATGGCCGACGAGCTCATCGCCGAGGTCCTCAAGCTCGCTTCCTCAAAATAAGAGGTTCTTCTCCCCATCCCGGGAAGTCCCTCTCTCCGGCTTTGCTCGGGATTTGCCTCTCACTCCCCGGACCCCCTGAGCACCAGTCCCGACGGTTCCCCCGCTCCGCGGGCCCCCCTCCGCTACGGGGATCTTCGAGGCAAATTCCATCACCGCCGCGAGAGCAAGTCCCGGGAAGGGGAGAAGAACCAACACGGCGCTGAGATGCGAGAAGTGCAAAAGGTAGGTATGACCCCATAAAAAAAGCGGGGGCGGGAAGCGATCGCTCGCTTTCCGCCCCCGCGTCCGTTCGCGTTCAGGTGCGAAGGTCGACGGAGCCTGAGCCGCGCGCTCAGTCGCCCTTTTCGGTCTTCTTCTCCGTGATGATGCCGACGATCTCGATGCCCGCCCCGCGGATGATGTCGATGAGGTCCACGATGTTGCCGTACTCGAGTTCCTGATCCGCCTTGAGGTAGAGCTTCTTGTCGGCCACGGTCAGAAAGGCCTCTTCGAGCGCGTTCTGCAAGGTCTCCATCGTCACCTTGTCCTGGTTGACGTAAAGGAGGAAACCCTTGGGGTCGCGCACGTCCTTCTTGATGGCCAGGACGACGTCCGGGTTCTCCGGCATGCTGACGGTGAACTGGGCGTTCGGCAGCTTGACATCGACGCCCTTCTGGATGAGGGGCGTGACGATCATGAAGATGATCAGAAGGACGAGCAGGACGTCACAAAGAGGGACGACATTGGGTTCGGACCTGACGGTCTCTTTGCCGCCCGTCGAAACTGAGAATCCCATAATAAGCCTCTCTCTCAATCCGGCCCTGCGGACGGGCCGGACACGCTGTCCTTAGCGGGATTCGCCGGTCTTCAGGAAGAAGTCGACGACCTGAGAATTGGTGTTGTCCATCTCGGCGTCGAAGACCTCGATCCGGCTGTTCAGCGTGTTGAAGACCCAGAGGGCCAGGACCGCGACGCCGATGCCGACGGCCGTGGTGACCAGGGCCTCGGCGATGCCGCCGGCGACGGCGCCGATGCCGCCCGAGCCGGTCAGCTGCATGCCGCGGAAGGCGTTGATGATGCCGAAGATCGTCCCGAACAGCCCGATGAAGGGGGCGGAGGTGGCGATCGTCGCCAGGATGCTCAGGCCGCGCCGGAGCTCCTGGTTGAAGAGGGTCTTGGCCCGCTCGCCGCCGCGCGCCGCGGTCTCGAGCTGCTCTTCCATGCTGAGCTTGGCGTCCTTGCCCTCGATGATGGACTGGATGCCGGCGGACGTGACGCGGGCCAGGTGGCTGCCCTTATAGTCCTTCTTGGAGGACAGGGCCAGCGCGTCCTTGAGGTTGCCGCTCTTCAGCAGGCCGGCGAGCTTCTCGGCCACTTCGCGGGATTTCTTCTTCGACCGGGAGAAGACGAGCAGCCGCTCGATGAACATGTAGATGGTGATGACGGACAGTCCGATCAGGATGATCGCGACGGTCTTGGCCACGGCGCCCATGGCCGCCCACATTTCGAGTAAACCGAATTGCATGGGTTAAACCTCCTGTAAAATATCCAAAGCCATTTGACTGACTTGGTTACTTCAGCTGGAACCGGACCGTGACGGTGAAGACGACGGGCCGGGGCCGGCCGTTGATGATCATCGGCTCGTAGACCCACTGGCGCACCGCGTCGATGGCCGCCTGGTCGAGCAGCGGGATCGACCGCAGGACTTTGACGCTCGTGACC